>ENA-UPWS01000649-UPWS01000649.1-human-gut-metagenome-genome-assembly--contig:-NODE-649-length-22920-cov-6.602635_pt1 | contig 22920 bp, 22 predicted proteins | sample MGYA00250054_ERZ773384 | MGnify/ENA primary metagenome ERZ773384 (study PRJEB29103, sample SAMN06111979) | human gut metagenome | biome: human gut; feature: ankylosing spondylitis patient; material... | reverse complement strand
ATCTTTATGATGTTATCAATACATATGGCGCAGATATACATATTATCCATTTTGTAAATGTATATGCTGTATACTCAATGTTTATTGCAAGAAAGTTAAGTCGATTTGTAATACGACAGTGTTTTGGCAATAAAGTAAAATTCTCTAAAAAATGTTTTCCACAACAATCACAATGATATCTGCGTTTGGAATAAAAAAGTAATACATTTTTTCCGAGTATTGGAGTATCTTTTATAATTGATTTACGATAGTCGTGAACCTTGTTTGTTATGGCACCACAATTTGGACAAACATGATCACGTCTTTCTAATTTGAAGGAAATACATATATTTTCAGGTGTAGATTCCACATTTGTTATAATTAAGTCTTTTATTTCTAAGATATTTGATATAAAATCATTGTTAGGCATAGGCGACCTCCTTTGTGTTATTTTGTGGTGATTTAATTATAATGGATTTGGGTGTCTATGCCTATTTTTTTATGTAAAAATATAAAGGCTCTAAACTTTACCCCCAAGTAAAGTTTAGAACCAAAATAGTTAAAGATTTAAAGAGAGAATTTGTAATAAAATATTTTTGTTCAATATTTGGTACTTTAAACGTTTCAACATCCCAAAAATGGTTGAAAGAAAAATAGTGAATTTCAATATGTTAAATTTTGAAAAAAACAATACTTGATAATACTAAGTCATAGGCATTCTGGGAAAAGACTAACCGAAGCCATCTATACAGAGGTTGCTGCAAAGGTAGAGGCATCAGGGCACAATGGTCAAAACCATGGATTGCCACAACAAAAGACTCTGACTTTAGCCGTGAACTTCATAACATTCTTAATGAACAGTTTAATCCTGAGTGTCTAAACGCTGTCTGGTGTACTGACATTACCTACGCATTGCATATTGTATAATATGTACACCCAGTAATCTTTATTGATTTGAAAGTACTTACAGTTGTGTTCAAAGTTCTTACTATCAATGACAGCACCTTTTTTAAACATTGGTACAAATATGATAATATCTGATACACAATTACATGATAATCATCTCTTACCATATTTTCTCCTTCCCACAAAAAAACATCCTGCCATTATCTGCAAGATGCTTTCTATAACATATCAAGTATTGATTCACAAATTTTTCCTTCTTCTGTTGCCTCATAGTTTTCGTCAAATCCTTTTTCCTGTAAATGCTCTGATACTTTGTATTCTATCATCTCATAATCAGAATCATTAAGATTATCAAAAAAATTGATAGGTATATTTATTTTTTTCAACTTCTCCTGTATCAGGATTTAATATTACTGTTGCTTCTGTTGGTTGAACGATGCACCATTTTCTCCCTATCGTTCAACCAAATAGACTCTTGGGAACCAATACACAATAAATTTTTCTATATGATCCTTTGTAATTTCTATCAATTGATAAATTTGCTCATGTAGAAACAAATATTTATACAATACATGAATATAATCTATATTTATCAAAGGCTTTGACTTATTATTTTGAGTTATTAACATATATTTCATAAACCCCTTCCAATATTATCGTTTATATACTTATTTATATAATTACGATTCAATTCTTCCAATTGTCTACTCATACCTTTCACCAAATTGTAATCGTTCATTTCTTCATATGTAACCCATTCATAATCGCTATGTTCTTTTGAAAGCATCACATTATCTCCATTTGCTGTACATATATAAGTTAATCCTATTATCTCTGTGCATTCATCTTTAAAAGAATTCCATGCATTTAATAGTATTAACTTTTCAACTTCAAGACCTGTTTCCTCATTTATTTCTCTTTTTAAGGCTTGCATCGGAGATTCTCCAAATTCTAATCTACCTCCTGGGAATTCCCAATGATAATAATCTCCTCTTGCCTCTGTAGTACGTTTAATCAACAAAAACTTTCTTCCATAACATACTAATGCTTTAACAGCTACATAAAAATTTTTTTTCCATCTATTTATCTTCCTTTCTTATATTGTACTTGTAGCATAATAGCTACCACTTACATACTTACAATTAAAGTACACAAATAATTTGAGTGAACCAAATCTTTCTTTGTTCCTAATTGATACTCTATTTCCATTTTTTCTCCTCTTACAAATGGACAATATTCATCTGCGGAGTGCAAATCCCTATAAACTCTCCTACCTTCACATCCACCTGCACATAGTTGAACGATGCACCATTTTTGCCCTATCGTTCAACAAATTTTTCTTCGTTCATATATTCTCTACACTTTCTTATTTATTTTGCACAATAATCTTTCGGTGAGTATATGTGCAAGACTGATTTTTAAGAAGTTGCAACTATCTATGTGTAAATAATAAACCCTGCCCTATGGGCAAAGTCAAGCATTTTATCTAATAAAATAAAACTTCCTTTAAATACTCTTGAGCAATCATATCTCTAAAATCTAGTAAATAAGAAAATCTAGATATAAAAATACCTCCTAAGCAGATTTTGGTTATTTTACCTATCTACTTTGGAGGTTTCATCTATTTATTCATGCCCTTTACAATTCCATCAGCAATCTTCTTCAATGCCTTACTGGAATGGTCGCTTTTCTTGTCGCCCACTTCCAAATCAACAGATGCTATTGTAGAATATGATGTTTGAGTTAAATCAATTGCCATTGATCCACTTCCATATATTTTAACTCCTGATTTTTTCATTCCCCACACAAGATTTTGTCCCAACTTATTATGTTTTTTCCAATTTTTTGAAACCGGATACATATTTCTGTATGACTTAATGTTTGGAACACCGATATAAAATGCACCCTTGTTTGATGATGTGGAATCATAATGTATAGCAATATGGTAATCTGCGTTATTATTTGCATACACAGTTCTTCCAATGTTGTCTATCTGAGCATCTTCACTTTCCCTTATCATCAAAACATTGTAACCTGCCTTTAAAAGTTTTTCTTTCACTGTCATTGCTACTTTCAAGGTTGCTTTTGATTCAGCTGTTCCATCATTTAATACTGTTCCACCACTGACTAACGCAGCTTTTGTGGCTCCTGCTGCAGTGCTTCCACCGGTTACTTTTGGACTTCCATCAGGATGGCACAAAGTCTTAACACTTTCACCACCTTTAGTTCCATGACCGGCATTTATACACACGGTTTTGTTTTTAGGTTTTGCTACATTCGAAAAATACAATGTTGTTGAATCTGTATGTATCTTTGAGAAACCTGCAAACTCCCATTTAGAATTCCATACAATTCTTTCTGCGCATGCACTCCAGTTTGAGTAATACTGTTTCTTGCCCTTCTTGATGTATCCTCTCACTCTTACATAATAATTCTTTTTACTATTCAATACATTAATACCTTTGTTTCTGCTGACATTTTTTCTATATTTAACATTCTTATTTCCTGCGAATACTTTTCATAATAAAATAACATCCTATGAAGGTAACGATGTAAATAATAATAGTCATCCTTTGTCCAATTTGTCTGACTTTCATAGTAGATTTTCGTTTTCATTTTTGAACCACTCTTTATCATATTATTTTTATAAAAACTCCTGCATACCATTTCCGGTATACAGGAGTTCATTATTTTAAGTAATTATATTTTTCACTAGTCAGTGCATTACTTGTTAGCAATAGCTGCCTGAGCTGCTGCTAATCTTGCGATAGGTACACGGAATGGTGAACATGATACATAATCAAGACCAATCTTATGACAGAATTCTACTGAAGATGGATCTCCACCGTGTTCTCCACAGATACCTACGTGAAGGTTAGGGTTAACTGGCTTTCCAAGCTTGATAGCTGTTTCCATTAACTTACCAACACCAACCTGATCTAACTTAGCAAATGGATCGTTTTCGAAGATCTTAGCATCATAGTAAGCATCTAAGAACTTACCAGCATCATCTCTTGAGAATCCGTATGTCATCTGTGTTAAATCGTTTGTACCGAAGCAGAAGAAGTCTGCCTGCTTAGCGATTTCGTCAGCTGTTAATGCTGCTCTAGGGATTTCGATCATTGTACCAACCTGATATTCAAGTTCAGCACCTGCTGCTGCGATTTCAGTATCAGCTGTTTCAACAACGATATCCTTAACATATTTTAATTCCTTAGCATCACATGATAATGGAATCATGATTTCAGGCTTAACTGTCCAATCAGAATGTTTCTTCTGAACATTGATAGCTGCACGGATAACTGCCTTAGTCTGCATCTTAGCAATTTCAGGATATGTAACTGCAAGACGAAGTCCTCTGTGTCCCATCATAGGGTTGAATTCGTGAAGTGAATCAATGATAGCCTTGATTTCTTCTACTGATTTGCCCTGAGCGTCTGCTAACTTCTTAATGTCAGCTTCTTCTGTAGGTACGAATTCATGAAGAGGTGGATCTAAGAATCTGATTGTTACTGGACATCCTTCAAGAGCTTCATATAAAGCTTCGAAGTCTCCCTGCTGATATGGAAGAATCTTTTCAAGAGCTGCTTCTCTTTCTTCTACTGTATCAGAACAAATCATTTCTCTAAATGCAGCAATTCTGTCTTCTTCGAAGAACATATGCTCTGTACGGCAAAGACCAATACCTTCTGCACCAAGTTCTCTAGCTTTCTTAGCATCTGCTGGTGTATCAGCATTTGTTCTAACCTTAAGAGTTCTGTACTTGTCAGCCCATCCCATGATACGTCCAAATGTTCCAGCGATTGTAGCATCAACTGTTTCAATGATACCATCATAAATATTACCTGTTGAACCATCGATTGAGATGTAATCTCCTTCATGGTATTCTTTTCCAGCTAATGTGAATTTCTTGTTTTCTTCATCCATTGTGATATCTCCACAACCAGATACACAGCAAGTACCCATACCACGAGCAACTACGGCTGCGTGAGATGTCATACCACCACGAACTGTTAAGATACCCTGTGAAGCCTTCATACCTGTAATGTCTTCTGGAGATGTTTCAAGACGAACTAAAACAACCTTTTCTCCTCTTGCATTCCAAGCTTCAGCATCATCTGCTGTAAATACAACTTTACCACAAGCAGCACCAGGTGAAGCACCAAGTCCCTTACCAGCTGGTGTAGCAGCCTTAAGAGCAGCAGCATCAAACTGTGGATGAAGTAATGTATCTAAGTTTCTAGGATCGATCATAGCTACAGCTTCTTCTTCAGTTCTCATACCTTCATCAACAAGGTCACAAGCGATCTGTAAAGCAGCCTGAGCTGTTCTCTTACCATTTCTTGTCTGTAACATATATAATTTTCTATTTTCAACTGTGAATTCCATATCCTGCATATCTCTGTAATGGTTTTCAAGTGTTTCACAAACCTTTACAAATTCTTTGAATGCTTCTGGGAATTCCTGTTCCATCTGAGCGATTGGCATTGGTGTTCTAACACCGGCAACAACGTCTTCACCCTGAGCATTCTTTAAGAATTCACCCATAAGCTTCTTTTCACCAGTTGCTGGATCTCTTGTAAATGCAACACCTGTACCACAGTCATCACCCATGTTACCAAATGCCATTGACTGTACGTTAACAGCTGTTCCCCATGAATAAGGGATATCGTTGTCACGACGGTAAACGTTAGCACGTGGGTTATCCCATGAACGGAATACGGCTTTAACAGCACCCATTAACTGTTCCTTAGGATCATCTGGGAAGTCTTCGCCGATTTTTTCTTTATATTCTGCCTTGAACTGTCCAGCTAATTCCTGTAAATCTTCTGCTGTAAGTTCAACATCCTGCTTAACACCTCTGTCAGCTTTCATTTTGTCGATAAGTTCTTCAAAGTATTTCTTACCAACTTCCATAACTACGTCTGAGTACATCTGAATGAATCTTCTGTAGCAGTCCCAAGCCCAACGAGCATTTCCTGATTTTTCAGCAATAGCTTCTACTACTGTCTCGTTAAGACCAAGGTTAAGGATTGTATCCATCATACCTGGCATTGAAGCTCTAGCTCCTGAACGAACAGAAACAAGTAAAGGATTTTCCTTATCACCGAATTTCTTTCCTGTGATTTCTTCCATCTTAACGATGTATTCGTTAATCTGTCCCTGAATTTCTTCATTGATTTCTCTGCCGTCCTCATAATACTGAGTACAAGCTTCTGTTGTGATTGTGAATCCCTGAGGTACTGGAAGTCCTAAGCTTGTCATTTCTGCAAGGTTAGCACCCTTACCACCAAGAAGTTCACGCATGTTAGCATTACCTTCGCTAAAAAGGTATACCCATTTGTTTGCCATGTTTCTTTCCTCCTAATTAATTAGTATTTTATGTCATGAGTCCTATGGAATATGGCCATCATAAGTAACTCATACACTCTATTTTTGATGCCGCCCAGTCTTTTTAATAATATTCCTGTGTAAATTTACAGGCTGAAAAAGGGCGCATTTGCACCTAAAGTTAATTATAACATACGCACTTTTATAGTCAATAAAAAATTCCACTTTTTTCCTTTGTTATAAGGGTTTTTTGCGTATTATTTGTCAACTATAAATGTTGTAATTGAATGTGCAGGTACTTCAGTATTAATACCCTTACCATCCACTGTCACTGCAAGTCTGTGACGTTTGCTTAGTTCATTTTGAACTACAACAATAATCTGTCCGTTGGGATTCTTATACGCAACAGAATAAATTCCCTTGTCTGAATCATTTAAACAAAGTATTCTTTTTGCTCCCGGCTTAATATATTTTGAAAAATGTCCAATATAATAATATGAAATATTGTAAATAACTTCATTTGTTTCTGTATTTAACATAATTGGTGCTTCACAATAATTTCCTACATAGTTAGGACCACCCTTTTCGTCTAATACAAGATTCCAGTCAATCCAACCTTCTGTATAGTTATTGAAATCATTTATCATGTTGTGACCATAAATCTCACCATGTTTCCAAGCACCTATCCCTGCCTTAGAGCTTGTGTTTCCTGAATTGTTTACTAATTCAACACAACCTTCTGTAAAAATAAGATGCTGCTTAGGATATATTTCGTGTGCCATTGTAAGAATTTCAGATTTATCCGAGCCATACCAATGGTAAGCAATTCCCCAAATAATATCTTTTGCGTTCTTATATGCCAATGTTTCACGAACACGTCTAAACATTATGTCTCTGTTATGATCTAAAATTACAATCTTAACTTTTTCTTCAAGACCTTCTTTTTTCAACTCTTCATACATATAGTCAACAGCAAGCATTGCTTCCTCTGTTGGATCATATTTACATGAAGCCCATATCTGTTTAGCCTCTGGTTCATTTTGAACACTGATTGTTAAAATATTAATTCCTCTGTCAAGCATTCCCTTAACATACTTAACCATATACTTAGCCCATGTTCCATAATACTTTCTTAAAAGTCTACCACCATGGTTCATGTCCTTATTGTTTTTCATAAATGCTGGTGGACTCCAAGGAGCACAGAGAATTCCAATGTCTTCTCCTGCCTCTTCGCTTGCCTGTTTTATGAAAGGAACTACATATTTGTCTTCTCTTTCCATATGGAAAGTTTTAAGTTCAACATCTTCATCCTCTACGTATGTATATGGTTCTAATGAAAAGTCACATCCATTAATAGATGTTCTTCCTAAATTGTAAGCTAAACCTGTTTCCTTATTAAAATATGCTTTTAAAATTTCTTTTCGTGCTTCTTCACTTGCGTTTTCCATAACGTACGCTGCCGCTTCTGTAAACGCTCCTCCAAATCCTAAATGTGTCTGAAACTCCTGGCTACTGTCTACAACAACTGTATCCATTCTGAAACTAAAATAATCTCTTAATTCCTGTTCACCTAAGTTTCTCCATTTTACGTCATCACCTTGGACTGTCTGAATCATTTTGATTGTTGGCTCCATTAAACTACCTCATTTCATAATAAAATGCATAACTTTCGGCATGTTATGCATTAGTATATTTTCATGTATAGTAGGTAACTCCAAAGTATTCTTTCAATTTTCCTGTATGGATTAGATTGAGTAATTCTTCTAATCCTAATCGTGCGAATCGTTACAGTTTTGCACTATCACAATCCTGTAAAAATTATAACATTTTACCCCTAAATGTATATTGTAATATTTATACAAATAATTTTTATTATTTTTATGAAAGTTGTATAAAATCGTTTCAATATGCTATTTTATGGGATTTTTGATTTTTCTCTTTATGTTGCTTCACACCTGTGTGATTAGCTTTTTGATATAACGGAAAATAAAAAAGATTTCTTCGCTACACAAAAACAGACAGCCATATCTTTACTGTTGATTTCAAAAAATCTTAAACAGTTTCGATATTAGCTGTCTGCTTCTGCTAGTGTTATCTTTAATATTAATATCTTAAATATTTTTATCTTTAATATTAAACATCATCTAGTATTCCCTATCGTTTAATATTATTTAAGCTATTTATTTTTCAATATTTAAGATATTTATCATTTACTTTCTTTATGACTTATTATTTAAAATGCCATCTTTTCTTCAAAGTATGCTTTTAAATCTTCAATCTTAATTCTTTCCTGTTCCATTGTGTCACGGTCACGAACTGTAACTGCTCCATCTTCTTCTGAATCAAAGTCGTATGTTACGCAGAAAGGTGTACCGATTTCATCCTGACGACGATATCTCTTACCGATAGCTCCTCTGTCATCGTATTCACAGTTGTAATATTTGCTAAGTTCAGCAAATACTTTTTCTGCACCTTCATTTAATTTCTTTGATAATGGAAGAACTCCAATCTTAACAGGTGCAATTGCAGGATGAAAATGAAGAACTGTACGTGTGTCAGGCTTTTCAGGTGTTCCAATTTCTTCTTCATCGTATGCTGCACAAAGGAATGCTAATGTTACTCTGTCTGCACCAAGTGATGGTTCAATAACGTATGGCACATATCTTTCATGCTTTTCATCATCAAAGTATGTTAAATCTTCTTTTGAAGTTTCCATGTGTCTTGATAAATCATAATCAGTTCTATCAGCAATACCCCAAAGTTCGCCCCAACCAAATGGGAATAAGAATTCAATATCAGTTGTTGCCTTTGAGTAGAATGATAATTCTTCTTTTTCATGGTCTCTTAATCTCATTTCGTCTTCCTTAATTCCAAGATTAAGTAACCAGTCACGACAGAAACCTCTCCAGTATTCAAACCATTCTAAATCTGTATCAGGTTCACAGAAGAATTCAAGTTCCATCTGTTCGAATTCTCTTGTTCTAAATGTAAAGTTACCCGGTGTGATTTCGTTTCTAAATGACTTACCAATCTGACCAATACCAAATGGAATTTTCTTTCTTGATGTTCTCTGTACATTCTTGAAGTTTACAAATATACCCTGAGCTGTTTCAGGTCTTAAATATACTGTATTCTTAGCATCTTCTGTAACACCCTGGAATGTTTTAAACATAAGGTTAAATTCTCTAATGTCTGTAAAATTATGTTTTCCACATGATGGACAACAAATATTCTTTTCATCAATGTATGAAGCCATCTGCTCATGTGACCATGCATCAACTGATTCTTCAATTTCAATTCCGTTGTCTGCCATATAATCTTCAATTAACTTGTCTGCTCTAAAACGTTCGTGACATTCCTTACAATCCATTAATGGATCAGAGAAACTTCCTAAATGTCCTGATGCTACCCATGTCTGTGAGTTCATAAGAATAGCACAATCAACACCAACGTTGTATGGATTTTCCTGTACGAATTTTTTCCACCAGGCTCTCTTTACGTTGTTTTTTAATTCAACACCAAGATTTCCATAATCCCAAGTATTAGCTAAACCTCCATAAATTTCTGAACCCGGATAAACACATCCTCTGCTCTTTGCCAATGCTACAATCTTATCCATTGTCTTTTCCATTATAAAATCCTCCATTTTTATGTATTGTTTATAAGCCATTTAGCTTTACATTAACATTTAATATACAATGTAACTCATTTCCTTGTCAGAAGTTGTTACAATTCCATCTTCATCTACTTTGCAATTTGAGCTAATATATTTTACATCACTGCCAATTTCCACTTTGTATTTTGAATCTACTATTAGAATGTTGGCATTGCTCATTTTCTTGATTTCTTTTGCCTTTAATGTTTCCTTTTTGTCAAGAGAAGTAAATTCACCTTTTATTTTGCAGTCACCTCGCTCTTCAATTGTTCCTGCATAAAAAGTACCCTCTTCTGCTTTGTTGTAATTCTGTATATATGAATTAAAATCATACACTGTAGCTAATTTTAAAATCAAATAAGCTTCTTTATCTTCAACTTCAAACTTATCCACTGAAATAGCATCATCAACTGATGCTGTACTACTACTGTTGTATTTTTTCACTTCATCATTAATGTATTTTTCAAGCGCATCTTTGTCATAGTCTTTGTCAGCGAACTTCTCTGTTACGCCGTAACTGACTGCGCCATCCTCATCAATGTAAATTGCATTAACGCCACTGTCTAACTTAATGTCCCCAACCTTTTTTCCACAGGCTGTAAAACTTAAAACCATGGCAAGCACTAATGACAACGCACAAACCCTCTTTAAAATATATCTCATAATGTCCCTCCTGTATTTTTGCATACCTAAATAGTAATTTTAAACTTTATGAGAACTAATTTCAATATAAATTTTCCAGAAATTCTAAAGAATTAAATTTTTTATGAATTATCTTATTTATGTAGCTCTCAATTACCTGTTTTAGTTGCGCTAATACTTCTTCTTTTACATTAAATGAGAAAAGCTTATTTATTTTTGCTGTTACAATATACTGTAATGCATATACAGTTGACGGATTAAGAATCTTGTTTTTGCGTATTTTGCCATGGCAATTACTGCAAATTACCGAATTGTGTTCCAAATCAAAGCAATCAAGATTTTCTGTGTTACCGCATTTTCCACAATTAAAAACATTTGGATACTCACCGTTAATAACCAACGTACGCAATTCATATATACATCGAATCAGGTCAATGGGAATGGCTTTTTTGCTTAGCTGTTTCATTGCAATATACAAAAGCTCTAATGTATCTTTCGCCTCTATGCCTTCTCTTCCATAATAGTCGGCAAGTTCTAAAAAATACATTCCCATATACATACTGTCAATATCATTCATGGAGTTGCTGAAATACTCATTAATTTTCATTGCCGTAACTGTATATGCATTTCTCCCTCTATACAATGTAAACTCTCCAAAAGCCATTGGCTGACTGCCACCAAGAAATGGGCTTGTAGGCTTTCTTGCACCTCTTGCAAAAGCTGTTATTTTACCAAACTCTTTTGTGAGTATTACAAGTCTTTTATCGTATTCACTTATAGGTGTCGCTGAAATCACCATACCTACCGCTGTTATTGTCTCTACCATTTCTTTCGCCTTCTATTTTTGAAATAAAATTTTCTCTTGCTTTATTAATTTTTTTCTCTTTAGCATACTGTAAATAATCATCTATTTTTCCTGTGGATTCAAACATTCTCCAACTCTCTAAATTATCCATCTTATCCTCCCTGTAAATAGTTGTATGATTATAGTGTCAAAAGATAGGATTATGAGAGTGCTTTGCACATAACAATCCGTTTAATTATAATCACAGTGTTTTGACACCCGCATCTATATAGTTAGGATTTACAATAGAAGATTTTGTATGCATTATTTAATTATCTTTCTTCCTTGTAGCCATAATTTTTCATTAGCAATTCGCTGTCACGCCAGTCTTTACGGACTTTTACCCAAAGTTGTAAATTTACTTTCATGTCAAGCTGCTGTTCAATTTCGTATCTGGCATTTGTGCCGATTTTCTTTAGCATGCTGCCTTTTTTGCCAATAATAATTCCCTTGTGAGAATCTCTTTCGCAAACGATAGTTGCCTCAATATCATAAATGTCCTTGTGACGTCTTTTCTTCATTCGCTCAATTGTTACAGCTATACCATGTGGAATTTCTTCATCTAATGCATGAAGGGCTTTTTCTCTTATAAGTTCGGCAACAATCTGTCTCATTGGTTGGTCTGTAACAGTATCTTCATCGTAATACATTGGTCCTTCAGGAAGATATTTAAAAATCTGCTCAATAACTGTATCCACATTATTTCCTTTAAGAGCTGATGCCGGAATAATTTCATCAAAATCCATTATCTTTCTGTAGGCATCAATAAACTTAAGAATTTCTTCCTGCTTTACTGTATCTGTTTTGTTGATTACTAAAATAACAGGAACGTCAATGTTCTTTAACTGTTCTGCAATGTGCTGTTCACCTGCTCCAATAAAAGTATCAGGTTCAACTAACCACATAATTAAATCAACTTCTTTTAATGTTTTTTCTGCCACATTAACCATGTATTCACCAAGTTTATTTTTTGCCTTATGAATTCCCGGTGTGTCCAAGAAAACAATTTGCCCTTTATCACATGTATAAACTGTTTGAATTTTGTTTCTTGTTGTCTGTGGTTTCTTTGATGTAATTGCTATTTTTTGTCCAATGATTTGATTCATTAAAGTTGACTTACCTACATTTGGTCTACCAATTAATGCAACAAATCCTGATTTAAAATTCTTATCCATTTGTACCTCTTATCCTAATTCCTTTACTTCTTTTAAAATTTCCTGGTCTCTTGTTATTGCAGTTTTTCCACCAACTACACAAATGTAATTTTTATCCAACGCCTTCTTAAATTTAGGTGCCAGACTTCTTATTTTTTCAACAGTTGTTGTAAGCACTGCTTTTCGTTCATTAACTAATGTTTCAAATTTAACCTGTGCCATGTAGCTTGCAAATTCTCTTCCACTTCTGTCCGCCGCACTCATTGGGGTGTCTATGCCACTTATTGTACCGATAATATATTTTCTCATTTCCCTTTCACTTGCCTGGAAATTCTCAATATAGTTGGGTGCATCTAAGTAAACATCACTTGTTCTCTTACAATTTGGATCTCTGTAAGATGTAAACATAATGTCGCCTCCTCTGCTTACAGAGCAGCCACAACCATAAGCACCACCTAATACTCTAATGTTATTCCACAGGTATTCGCTACTCATAATGCTTGATAAAACCTGCATACTACCGTCGAATTGTTCATCTGTGCTGTCCTTGTAATTACCACAACGTGCCACATACTGAACCTGACCTGAAGTAGTGAAGCCTTCATTCTTTTCGTTCTTTTCAAAAGTCCAGCCGTCAAATGATTCTTTAAAGTCTACAGGCTCATTCATTTTCCGCTGAAGATTTGAAACTAAAGCTTTTACTTTTTCAAAGCTTTCCTTATTTCCTGCGTAGTTAATAGTTATGTTATCTTTTCTAAATACATATTTAACCGTATCAGAAATCTTCTTCGCTATTTCTTCCTTCTTATTATCAAAATCATCTAGCAGTTCTTCAACAAACTTGTAAAAAGCAATGCCTGATAATAATTCCCTAATATATGACTCGCTGCCATAGTAAGACATGGTTCTCATTCTACTTGCAACATTACCTGACTGAATAATTGACTTATTTAGTCTTGACTTTGTTTCTTCTAAAATTTCTTTTAGACGTTTGTAATCATCAAATTTTGTTTTTGTAAGAACTTCTTCAATTATGTTTACTGCTTTCTCAAGGTTGTCGTAAAGGGCTTTTGTATGAACTTCCATCTGGTATTTTGATGTATTGTTATAACTGTTTACATAAATTCCCGTTCCAAAACCTAAACCACCAAGATTCATATCAATGTCAGTATTTAAGTCTGTGTAAGTTCTTTCTGTATCCATGTAACTTAAAACATATTTAAACAAACCTACATATGGAACATAATCAATTGGCAATTTTTCGAAATTAAATGTCACATCCAAATATCCAATACCATTAGTAAATAATTCATTATATACTGCCGTAAACTCAGGCAACTTTTCTTCCTTGTAAATAAATGGTCTTGGACTTTCATTAATGTCTTCAATTTCCAGTAAAGGTATTGTCTCAAGTTCCTCCGGTGTTGAAGGTGTTTCCTGATAATTCTTTAATTCCTTTGTTTTAATAATTAACGCTTCAATCTCTTCATCTGTCATTGAGTCTTTTAAACTCTTAAGTTTTACTTCTAACTGCTTTTCTTTTTCCTCTGTTAAACCTTTTTTAGGTTCCATAATTACAGTTGAACGATGATTATTGTTAATCATGTATTTTTCTATAATTTTTTCAAAATAATCTGTGTCAATTTTTTCTCTTAATAAATCAAAAATCCTGTTTGTTTCCAAACTTGCAAATGGATTTTCTTCATTATAAATCCAGGCACCCATTAGATTAAGTCCCCAAATTAAGCCTTTTGGAAAACCTCCAAAATCTGCTTCTTTTTCTTTAAATTCCAAACTGTTAAGACCTGCACGTAAAGCATTTTTGCCAATACCGTTCTTAACAATTTCTTTTAATGAATTATTGATTATTTCATTAAATCTGTCACTGTCCTTTTGATTAGCATATTTAGCTGTAATTGTATAAATTGGCTGTAAAACATCATCCTCGTATGAGCCTGAAATATCTTTTCCAATTTTTGCATCAATTAAAGCCTGCTTAAGTGGGGCTCCCGGCATTTCCATTATTGCATATTCTAAAATCTGAAAAGCGATACTTAACTCTGTATCTAAGTTGTCGCCAATTACAAAGTTGGAAATTAAGACTGCACTTTCATCTTCGTTCTCACTATCTGAAATTGCATATTCCTTTGTAACTGTTACCGGCTTATCAAAAGGCTTTTGATATTTTATTTCTGAATCAACTTCTAAATAATCGTATTTTGATAAATAATTTTCATCTATCCACTGTAATCTTTCAACTACATCCATATCTCCATACAAATAAATATAGCTGTTTGATGGATGATAATATTTTCTATGGAAATCTAAATACTGTTCATATGTTAATTCAGGTATAAAATCAGGATCTCCACCTGACTCATTACTGTAGCCGTTGTCCGGGAATAATGATTGAAGTGAAACTCTTGCACCTAAACCGTCAACTGATGAGAATACTCCCTTCATTTCATTATATACAACACCGTTTATTGTAATGTTATCATCTTTATTTTCTAATTCGTAATGCCAGCCTTCCTGCTTAAAGATGTTTTCTTCCTTATAGATATTCGGATGAAAAACAGCATCCATGTAAACATGCATAAGATTGTTAAAATCTTTGTTGTTGTAACTTGCCACAGGATAAACTGTTTTGTCAGGATATGTCATTGCATTAAGGAATGTGTTAAGTGAACCTTTAACTAATTCCATAAATGGTTCCTTTACCGGAAAATCGTCTGAACCACATAAAACAGTATGTTCTATAATATGTGGAACTCCTGTGTCATCTGTTACCGGTGTTCTAAAACCAATATTAAAAACTTTATTGTCATCATCGTTTGATAAGATAACAACTCTTGCACCTGTTTTTTTATGTTTTAGTAAGTATGCATTTGAATTAACTTCTTCAATATGCTTATTTATAATAATTTCGTATTGTTGTAAGTCTTTTACTTCCATTGTCTACCTCTCTTTGTCAAAAATCTCTAGTGTATATACTAACATATTTTTTATTTTCTATCCATTATATATAAAAAATCTCTCCATACAGATTGGTTGTCTTCTGTACCAAGAGATTTTCTTAATATTATTTATTTTTGTTGTAAGAATCACATATATCTGACCATCGACATACTCCGCAAACTGCCCGTAACTTATTAACATCAATAATGCACTTGTGAACCATCTCTGTTAATTGGTTCCATGTAAGGTCACCTTTTTGTTTTTTCAGTTCATCCTCTATTGCTTCGTATGTGCGTCTATCATTACCTGAAACTGATTTTTCCTGAGTACATATTCCATTTTCATTATTAGGACAGTTTTCGCATATATCATCTGCCCCTTCTGTTAGTTCAACATAAGGATTCTTACTTAACATTTCATTATGAATTTTTGTCATATTTTCCACAAATCCATTGCTATACCCTTTTCCTTCAAAAAACTGAAGGCATAATAAATGGTGTGGTCTAATTGAATATCTGCACATATTTCTTAACTCTGTTTGCAATAATTGTTGCTACAACTATTTTTGCAATATCTGGAATAATGTATGGAATAACACAGTATGTTAAAGCAACTGCTACTGTATTATTTGTTACAACCATAAACCAAACTGTTCCTATTGCAAAACATGCTACATCGCCTAATACCATTGCAACTACTGTAATAACAAGTTTAACAACTTCGCTTTTTCCATTTGCTAAATTCATTAATAAACCAATAATAATTGCTGTTAAAATAAAGCCTACGATGAAGCCGCCTGTTGGACCTGCGATTACTGATGGGCCGCCTGTTAGTCCTGCAAATACAGGTACACCAATTATTCCAAGCAAAATATAAACCACAACTGCTATTGTGCCTCTCTTAGTGCCAAGTAAAGCTGCTGTTACAAAAACTGCAAAAGTCTGTAAAGTAAATGGAACAGGACCTGCAGACACGCTAATCCATGAACAAATTGCCATTATTGCTGTAAATACAGCTATTAGTACCATATCCTGAACTGATAAAAATTTCTTCTTTGTGTTACTCATAATTTCCTCCTAAATACATAACATTTTTTTGCGACTAAGTCATTGTAAGTCAGTTTCTTTTGATTGTCAACCTATTTTGTTATTCGGGTGACGTTTCTTCTCTGTTATGTTGAAGCCCCAAAAAAATAATGTTATACTTGTTTCTAGTTCTTATTAATTTATGGAAGGAGCATGTGTGCCTATTAAACCGGCAATGAACTAAAGGATTAAACAGCAATGCAAATGGTTAAATAGCAGCACACGAAAATATTATGAGTGTAAAAGATGAAGTTCTAAAAGAACTTGAAAATAACAAAGGTGACTATATTTCAGGTGGCCAACTTGCTGACAATCTGGGTGTCAGCCGTAATTCTGTCTGGAAGGCAATTAAAGCATTGGAAAAATCAGGTTACGAAATCAATGCCATACCAAACAAGGGTTATTGCCTTGCAGAAAAAAATGATATTTTATCTTCATACAGTATTAAACAACATTTAAAAAATCCCCATTTGGATATATCTGTTTTTTCTTCTGTTACATCCACTAATACCATTTTAAAGGAAATGGCTGAACAGGGTGCAAAAGAAGGTACTGTTATTATTGCTGAAGAACAAACTGCCGGTCGTGGAAGAACCGGAAAACAATTCTATTCTCCTAAGGGTACCGGAATTTATATAAGTATTCTTCTTCGACCTGATATACCCGCAGAGGAATCATTATTTTTAACTACATCTGCTGCCGTTGCCACAGCTAGAGCTATTGAAGATGTAAGTGACAAACGTGCCCTTATTAAATGGGTTAACGACATTTACCTTGAAGATAAAAAAACCTGTGGAATTCTTACTGAAGGTGCCTTTAACGTGGAGACCGGAAAACTTGATTATGCCATAGTTGGAATCGGTATAAACGTTTGCATTCCTGATGGTGGTTTTCCTGACAACATTAAGGATATTGCCACTGCAATTTTTGACAAACAAACAGATTCCATTAACAAACGTAGTATTTTGATTGCCAATCTCCTTGACTATTTTATGGAATATTACAAGGATTTCAAATCAAAATCCTATGTAAAAGAATATATTGAACGTTCAATGATTATCGGTAAAACTATTACCGTAATTGAAGGTTCTAAAACTTCCGTTGCCAAAGCAATTGATATTGACAAAAACTGCCGTCTTAAAGTTCAATTTGAAGACGGTACTACTAAATGGCTGTCATCCGGAGAAGTCAGCACAAAAATTCATAAATAAATATTTGTAGATGGTATTTTTGCATACCACAACTGCACATTATTTATTACGTTTTCTAAAAAGAACTATTTGATATTATTTTTTGATATTATTTTTTATATAATATTGTTCATATTTTTATTCATAAATGGCGCATTTTCTTACGGAAACTGTGCCATTTTTTCCTGTTAAATATTCAAACTTTTCCAGAACATACACGTCTAACAAGCCTTCTTTGTAATCCACTCCCATAACCTTTACTGATATGTCGCCTTTTGCCTTTAATGATATGCAAACATTTTGAACAAAATTTGCAATCATGTCTTTATCTGATTTTATTATTTTCTGTTCCTTAATCTGGCTATCTTTTACAGTTTGTTTAACTGCTGCTGCAACAACTCTCTCCAACTCATCTTTTCTGTCCTGCTTACTTTCAACTGAAAGAATTGTAAGAGCCGTAATTAAAATAACCACTATAAATCCTGATACAATAACTGTCTGTTTCATAGTCCTAATTTTCCTTTTATTATACTTGTTAAATTCTCACTGTTTTTGTAATTGTTTTCCTTTACCTTGTCTCTAATATTGTTTCTTTTGCTATCAGAAATTTCTATATAATACTTTGCCTGACTGCTATTTGTTCTTTTTATAGAATCTTGCAACTTGCCACTTAAGCTTCTACTCCATTTGGAATTAGCATCTAAAGTTCCAATATATTTTTCAGATATAAAGCGTACTCTCTGCCCACTTAAATCTGTATTTAACACATAGACTTTCATTGTTCCATAGGCTGTCACTTTTTTATCTGCCGAATTAGTTACAATCTTAATTGTATATTCTTTTATTTCATTAGTATTCAGGTAATTTTCTGCCTGTATGTCATTGCCTGTAACCAAGGCTGTATCCATATTTCTTTCTTTAATACTTACTACTTTTAAAACATATTTATAACCTGTATGTAAGTCATCATCTACTTTTACTTTCTTTAAAATCTCGTCTTTATTTAAAACTATCTTTTGACCGACCACATAATAACGGTCTGTGGTAGTAATGTATATTTCCTTCACAGTTATTTTTTCCCATATTGCATGTAATGTTAAATCTGCATTTCCACTATAAATACTTCCCGGACTATACTTTATTCCGTTACCATTTTCACTTGTGTTCCAATGTTTTTGTGTATTTAATTCATAACCTGCTCTTTCAACATTTTTTGTACTAAGATTAATATTTTCATTCCAGTATTTGTGCTGACTATTAGGCATCCCCGTCACTATATCCTGACAGTTTTTTTCATACCTTATGGAATACTGCCGGCTTATAATAATCCAATTGTCCTCATAGCCACTTACTTCGTCTGTAGGACGTAATATTTTAGAACTACCATTACTTGTGCAGGTATATTTTTCTTCTCCATTTGCATAATATAATTCATCACTCCCCTTTTTATTTCCATAACCTACTTTTATGATTTTTGTACCGGGAGCTTCTTCTTCCGAATTAATTTTTGCAATAAAGCCACTTTTTCTACTTAAACTGCCCGTAATTTCCACATACTTATTTTTCTTTAAATATACATTGTTATTATCATTAAAATAAATACTTCCTTTGATTTTTAACAAACCATTTACATATATTCCCTGACCGTTATTGCCTGTTTTGTTTCCGTATATTTCACCGCTTTTAAAAGTCACATCACCATTATTTATATGAATTCCACCACCACTTTTTACCCCTTCATTATTAGACAACGTGTTTTTTGAGAAAATGACTTTGTTAGCAACTACAAGACCACCGCCTTTTCCTTGTGCGTAATTATTATCAATAACAGAATCTGTTATTTCTACATAGTCATTGTCGATACCTACTAACTTGCTTGGAAAATTAATGGCTCCGCCATCATTTACACTTTCATTTTGAGAAATATTTGTATTTTTAATTATTATTTTTGAAGAACCTGAGCTTCCACCATTTCCACAGGATATGCCGCCACCATTATCCTTAGTTAAGTTATTAGAAATTGTTCCACCATAGATTTTTGTTTCTCCGCCGGCATTCTTTCCACTACCACCGTTGCACCTGATTGCTCCGCCATTACCTTTGGCATTGTTTGAACTTATTAAAGGACCTTTTCCATTTTTTCCAATAGTTAAATTTGCCCCATATCCTGAAAATATGGCTCCACCTGATAAACCTGCACTATTCTGTTTTATTGTGCCGTTCTCAACTGTACAATTTGAACTACCACTTACAAATATTGCTCCGCCCTCTTCTTCTGCTACACAATTAGATATTGTTCCACCATTAATTTTGATGGTACAACCATCCATGCCAAAAATGCCACCGCCTTCTGTATATGATTTGCACTGATTAATTACAGCATTATTATTTATTGTTATACTTCCTTTCTTCACTCCAATGGCCCCGCCGTCAGAACCTTCACAGTTTTCAATAGTTCCATTTAAAATTAAAGTTCCAAAAGTGCAAATTGCAGAACCGCCGTCCTCTTCCTTATTATTCATTACATTTTTCACTACGCAATTACTGTTTATTGTTGCTTTAGTTCCGCTTTTTAAATAAAGCCAGCCTGAGCTTCTCTTTTTAGTAGAAAAATTACTTTTGTTTCCACCTAAAGTTAAAGTCTTACTTTTTATGACCGTAACACCCATGTCTATCTCGGCAGTTCCACTTAAAGTCATACAATATTTAGGATACTCGCCTCCATTTATTGATTTTTCTCCATCTGATGTTCTTTTTAATGTTACATTGCTATCATAGGCATAAATTTTAAATTTCCCCTTACTAATTGCTATGTTCCTTGTTATTGTTATTGATTTTTTTACACCCACGTAAACCCATGACTTTGTAAATTTTGTAAGCAATACATCTCTTAGTTCATCCTCAATTGATACAATATACGGATCTTTTGCCGTACCTGAACCAGCTAAAGCATACACACTATTAAAGAAAAATGCTGTACTAAAGCCTAAAGCCAAAATAGTCACTATACTAATTTTGATACCAGTCATTTTCATACAGTTTATTATATATTTTTTTAAATTCGCCTTTTTGTTTTCTATTATTTCTAATAGATCCACCTTTATTCTTTTTAACAAATTCATTCCCCAATTTATATTTACATTTCGATTTTTTCTTTTATCTTTTCTTTTACTTTTTCTTTGTTTTTCAACTTTATCTGGCATACCCCTCAATCACCCCCTGCTTGCTTAAGCCATTACCAAACAGGCTAAACACCGGCATTGTAATGCTGTATTTTAATATTACAAGTCTGCTTGGCTGTTCATTGTAAATAGTCAAATCTTCTATCTCCAAAGTGTATCCTTTTTCGCCTGCCTCACTTTTACACTGGCTTATAACCTGGTCATTACAGTTACTATCCTCTATTCTATTTACAGCCACATTATAAAAATCTCTTGCATTAGATACCTGATTGTTGCTGCTAATAAAAGAGGCAAACAATATGCACCCTAAAGTTATTGCAATTACAATCGAAAACATTTCTATTGCTACTCTCATATTTCACTCCACTATTACGTTTATGTATTTTGTGCATGCAAGTCCATTGTCTGACTTAACAACACATTTCAGTTTATAAATTCCCTTTTTTTTAAAATCTATATTTCCGTATACTTTGATTTTGTTTGATATGTCTTTTCCTGTATAATCTTTTGCTTTAATATATTTCGAATAATCAAATTCCTTACTTAAATACTCAAGATATATAACCTCCTGGCCTTCAATAACAGGATATTTGTCTTTACTTTCTTTTAAAAATTTTTCATTGCTTTGACTTTTTTCATTTTTGTATTCAGGTGTTATTTGGTTCCATTTGTTTTTACATAACCCACAGGTTATTACAACAACCATAATTCCAATTAGACCATATAAAATTATTTCTCCATGCTCGCTTAAAAAATTCTCCATACCTAATCACCTTGCACCTTATACTTTTTAATAATCATCTTTTGTTTTTTCAAAAAACAACACTTTATATTTCTTCCTAACTACTAACATCTTCTATTTTCTCATCTTTTATTTCCTTATCTTCTATCTTCTTAAAATGCTAATATATTACTTTCCAATAACAGAATTTATCTCATATTCATCCATATTTCCTACTGCTGCCATGGATGCCAAAATCAAAATAATAAGTAATACCGATATAATTCCGCTAATTAATGTTTGTCCATGTTCTGATAAAAATTCTTCCATATAACCTTTTCTCCCTTCTCCTATTTTTCAAATATCTTTAACAAAACTATCCTGTTACTTTTTCTAATATTTCGTAAAATCCTGATATTATAATCACAAATAAACCCCCATATATTATGCATTGACCTGATTCTGATAATAATATTTTCATTTGCTTACCACCTTCCTTAACACCTTAACCATTTATGACATTTGCCACCGACGAGGTAAATACAATAATCATTAAAATCATGTCAATCATAATCTTCATAACCCCAACTGTCATTGGAACTGCTGTAAACATTGTTGCCGCTCCTATTTTGTCATTATTCTTCATCTGTTCACCCTGTTGTGTAAGCTTATTGTTCCTGTCAATAATCGAATTAATCTGTTTATCCGACTGCTCTTTTCCTAACTGATTCATTGAATAAAACATTTTAAGAGAAGATTTTATATCTTCCAAATCCAGCTCCCGCAAAAAGTTATCGTAAGGCTCAATCCCTACCGGATATTGTTCAAAATCTATTAATAATTTTCTAACCGGTCTTTTTAAAACAAAAGGCAAATTACCGTAAGAATTTTCTATTGCCGATTGCACTGTCTCATTCTGTAAATTAATTGCCACTTCTCTTATCCAGTCCGGAAAAACCTTCTTGATTTCATTTTCCAAAGTTTTCTTTGCTTTTTTGTATGTAAGTCTTTCCATAATACTTAATTTTTCTTTGTCATAGTACGCCTTCTCAACTAAAATATAATATTTTACAACCATATTATCCTGCAGAGATTGTTTCTCCTTTATCCAGTCAAAATTTAATTTTTTCATAATAAGCAAATAAGAAAATAGCATCAATAAAATTACAACAGTTGAACAAATTTGATAAACAATATGATTAGTATATCTGTATTCTGCCGGAATTAAATATGCCATAAAACCACAGGTTATTAGCGTTGAAAAAATGGATAT
>ENA-UPWS01000540-UPWS01000540.1-human-gut-metagenome-genome-assembly--contig:-NODE-540-length-25535-cov-7.170005_pt1 | contig 25535 bp, 17 predicted proteins | sample MGYA00250054_ERZ773384 | MGnify/ENA primary metagenome ERZ773384 (study PRJEB29103, sample SAMN06111979) | human gut metagenome | biome: human gut; feature: ankylosing spondylitis patient; material... | reverse complement strand
ATTTCTCCACGCAGCGCCGGAGAGACCTTTCTTGCTGACTTTGTGACAAAAGTGCAGCGCTTTTGCGCAAGATCGTCAATGCGTTCTGTAGCATGTCACGGGTCAATATCCAGCTCACGCAGAAGCAGCCGGAGGGCGGGCGAGATGTTCTCGCGGTTCCACACGGCCCAAGCGGGAACGGTATCGTTTTCCAGCGGGATAAAAGTGAGGTTTTTGTTGGCGGGCAGCTGAGCCAGCACCGGCTCGGCAAGGATGGTATAGCCGCCGTAGAAAGCCAGCTGCAGCATCAACTCCTCCATGGAATACGCAAATTTGATGTTCTGCGGGTCGCTGCCGTGGCGGGTGAGGACTTGCGCAAACTGGTTCCACAACTCCCGGTCCATGGCGGGTACATAATATTGTTCGCTGGCAAGCTGGCTGCGGTGCAGGGACGCATAGCTGGACAGGTGGCTCTGGCGATTGAGCACTACGTACTGGCGCAGCTGGCCTACTTGAGCACGCAGCAGGGAGGGGGTATCCTCCAGCGGGACCAGCTCCAGCTGCAGGGCAAAGTCCAGCTTTTTCTGCTGCAGGCGTTTTTTCAGGGTGGGAAAATCCACCAGATGAAAGTGCAGCGGAATGGCAGGGTGCTGCTCCTTGAACAGCAACAGCTTTTCCAGAATGGGCAGATTTTCCATGCCGCTCATCATGCCGATCTCAAGCGGGGTGCTGCACTCGGCAGCAGCGGCGCGGGTGCGGCGGGCGGCATCTTCCGCAAGGTCGGTGATGCGCACCGCATACTCGTAGAATACCTGCCCGGCACTGGTAAGCGCCACCGAGTGCCGTGTGCGCTGGAACAGCTCGGTTTCAAGTTCTTCTTCTAGCAGCTTGATCTGCTGGCTGACCGCCGTTTGGGAAACATAGTGCTGCTGTGCCGCTTTGGAAAAGCTCAAATTCTGTGCCACCGCAATAAAATAGCGCATCTGCTGCAGGGTCATGACCGGCTCCTTTTTCTCTTAAAAAATGCTTATAACTTTTACTTCTAATTGTAAGAAGAAAGCAATATTTTTCAAGTGTGAGATATTGTGATAGAATTAACAACCGAAAGGAGCACACAGCTCTGCACATTGAGAAGAAAGAGAAAAACGAAAGGAACCACCAGGATGAAAAAGATCTCGCGCAAAAGCTTTCTGAAGCTGGCTTCTGCTGCTGCCATGAGCGGCATCACCGCCGGTGCACTGGCTGCCTGCAATGCTGCTTCCGGCAGCACGGCTGCATCTTCTGCCGCTGCAAAGTACACCCCGGGCACCTACACTGCCACGGCCAAGGGCATGAGCGATATCACCATGACCGCCACCTTCAGCGAGACAGCCATTACTGACATCCAGCTGGATCTGTCCGGTGAGACCGACTCCATCGGTCAGGTCGCAAAGGATGACCTGATCAAGCAGCTGCTGGAAGCCCAGAACAGCACCATCGACGGCGTGTCCGGTGCAACCATTACCAGCGATGCTGTGAAGCAGTGCATGAACGACTGCATCACACAGGCTATGGGAGGCACTGCAGTGTCTGCCCCGGAAGCTTCTGAGCAGGCTGCCAGCTGGCGCACCGCCCCGGAAGCCATCCCGGACAGTGAGATCACCAAGACCTATGATGTTGACGTTGCCATCATCGGTATGGGCTATGCCGGCCTGAGCTGCTACCGTGAGCTGGCCGAAGAGGGCAAGAACGTTCTGGTGCTGGAAGCCATGCCCCGCGAGAGCTGGTGGACGGTCGGCCACGATATCGGCCACATCAACTCGGACTACCTGCTGAGCCACGGTGTGCCCAAGGTGGACGAAGTGGAGTTTGTGAACAACTGGATGATGCAGACCCACGGCAAGGCAAACACCGCACTGGTGATGAAGTTTGCCAAGAACAGCGGCAGCACTGTGGACTGGTGGCTGGACAAGATCAACCCGGACACGCTGGCCAAGACCCGCATCCAGTTCTGGCCGGATAACGAGTACACCGTGCACCAGCTGAACAACGGCATGCACTACTACACCGGCACGCTGGAATGGTGGGAAAACTACTGGGAGAACCCCACCAGCGGCGAGAAGAACAACAACACCTCCGGTCAGCTGGAGCTGAAGGACCTGAGCTGGGACAACTACAATTATGTGGAGGAGAATTTCTCTGACAATGCCACCGCTCTGTTTGGCACCAAGGGTGTGCAGCTGGTAATGGACGGTGCAAAGGTCACCGGCGTGATCGCACAGGACGGCGACGGCAATTACCTCAAGATCAACGCTAAGAATGGCGTTGTGCTGGCAGGCGGCGGCTTTGGCGGCAACAAGGAAATGATGGACGATCTGCTGCCGGACATCAAGCGTCTGTTCACCAAGGATGAGGACTTCTTTGCTCCCTTTGGCCGCGACGGCTCCACCATCCAGATGGGTGTGTGGGCAGGCGGCCGTCTGGAGGGCGACATCTCCACCATGAACTTCGACTCCATGACCGTGCCCGACTATCTGCCCGGCCCCCTGTGGGTGGACGAGAATGGCCAGCGCTTCCAGAACGAAGCCTTTGCCGGCCCGGAGATCAACGGCTTCTTCATGGCACGTGCAAAGCGCGGCAATATCACCTCCATCTACGACAGCACCTATGAGACCCAGATCCTGCGCGGCTTCCCCGGCCATCAGGCATTCGAGTACGACATGCCCGCTGTGGTGGAAGCCATGAAGGGCAACTTTGAGGCCGCAAAGGCTGCTGGTGCCGAGGGCGCCAACGGCTGGTACTGCGCCGACACCATCGAGCAGCTGGCCGAGTACATCGGTGTGGAGCCTGCAGCCCTTTCCGCTACTGTGGAGCAGTACAATAAGGTTTGCGCCGAGGGCTACGACAGCGACTTTGCCAAGGACCCGCACTTCCTGAATGCAGTTGCAAAGGCTCCCTTCTACGCCCATGTCACCACCCCGAGTCTGGGCTTTGCACTGGTGACCACCGGCGGCTTTGTGACCACCAATGACCAGCAGGTGCTGAACGAGGATTATCAGCCCATCGAGGGCCTGTACGCTTCCGGCAACACCTGCGGTATGCGCTTTGGTCCCGAGTATATCACCCCGATCCCCGGTGTGAGCATTGGTATGTGCCTGACGCTGGGCCGCGAACTGGGCAAATACTTGGCTGCAAAGTAAGCAGCTACCTTCGTCAAAGCCTGATCCGCTGCAGTAAAGCCCCATAAGCAATAAAAGATCCCGTCCACTTCTGGGTGAACGGGATCTTTTTTGCGTATCAGACAGGAAAAAGCGGCTCAGAGGTCGTTCTGCTCCTGCCCCAGATTGTCGGATTCCAGGACGACACAAACTATGTTGCCATTGGCGGCGTAACGCCGGAGAACATCCCGGAGTTCCGCAAGGCGGGCTGCCTTGGCGTGGGCCTTGCCAGCAGCCTGATGCCGAAGGACAAGGCCGCCGCCCGCGACTGGGATGCCTGTGCGGAATACATGCACATGCTGCTTACAAAAGCCAAAGGCGAATAAACCGCAGAAACAGCAAGACCGCTCACCCGAAAAGATGAGCGGTCTTTTGTTGTGTGATGGGATGGCATTGCCGCCGACTCTTTAGACCATGGCTTCGCGTCATCCTGCCGGAGCAGTCGGTACCGATGCCGTTCTGCTTTGTCTGCTGCGTGAACCACTTTCACTCCTGAAATGAACTGCATGAAAAATCAGAAGGCCTCATTCTATTGACTTTGCCTTTGCAGGGGAGTATACTCCATGTCACCAAGAATATTACGGCTATGACGAGAAAAAGTACCCGGAAGGAATGCTGCAGAGAGCTGCCGGTTGGTGCAAGGCAGTGCAGGGCATCCGTGGGAAGATCCTCTCCGAGCTTTCCGGCTGAATGGACGGTGTGCGCCCCAGTAAGCAGGAACGGCAGGCCCCCGTTATCACGGGCCGCGCGTTGTTGGACGTGCACTGAGTGGTCAGCGTTGTGCTGGCAATAAGAGTGGTACCGCAGAGGATATTACACGCCTTTGTCTCTTACAGACCGTAAGGGACAAGGGCGTTTTGTTTTGCGGATGCTTTTGCCCCAAAGCATGTCAGAAGGAAAAGGAGAAACAATTATGAAAACACTGGAAAAAGTAAGCGACTTTGTGGGCAAGTACATGGCCGCCATCGTTATTGTGGTGGCCGCGGGTGCCCTGTTCTTCCCCGGCCCGTTCAGCGTGGTAAAGACGGCGTGGGTCAATAACCTGCTGGGTATCGTGATGTTCGGCATGGGCCTTACCCTGAAGCCGGAGGACTTCAAGGTGGTGTTCAGCCGCCCGAAGGATGTGATCGTGGGCTGCGTTGCACAGTTTACCCTCATGCCGTTTCTGGCATGGGCGCTCACGCAGGTGTTCCACCTGCCCACCGAGCTGGCCATTGGCGTGATCCTGGTTGGCACCTGCCCCGGCGGCACCTCTTCCAACGTGATGACCTACCTTTCCAAGGGCGACGTTGCACTGTCCGTTGGCATGACCGCTGTTTCCACCGTGCTGGCTCCGCTGCTCACCCCGCTGCTCACCCTGCTGTACGCTGGCCAGCGTGTTGACGTGAACCCCATGAGCATGTTCATGTCCATCGTCAAGGTGGTGCTGGTGCCCATCGCACTGGGCTTTGTGGTCAATCACTTCTTCCATAAGTTCACCGAGGAAGCCGTCCGTGTGCTGCCTCTGGTCTCCACTACCGCCATCGTGCTGATCATCTGCGCCGTGGTCTCTGCCAACAGCGCCAAGATCATGACCAGCGGTCTGCTGATCCTTGTGGTGGTCATCCTGCACAATGTGCTGGGCTACCTCACCGGCTTTGGCGTGGGCAAGCTGCTCAAGCTGGACTCCACCAAGTGCCGCGCGATCTCCATCGAGGTGGGCATGCAGAACTCCGGCCTTGCAACCAGTCTGGCCGCCGCACACTTTGCACAGTATCCGCTGGCTACCATTCCCGGCGCTGTGTTCTCCGTGTGGCATAACATTTCCGGTGCGATCCTCGCCAACTTCTTTGCCCGCACAGCAGAGAAGAAGGATTGATCTTTCATAACATAGTAAAGCCCCCGGCAGGCGCAAACCTGCCGGGGGCTTTGCTGTGCCTGCGGGCCGGACATCTGCAACAAAACCGGCACAAATTGTGCTTTTCACGCTGCTTTTAGGGCGATTCACGCAGGTTTGCTTCCCAAATGCGGTAAAGTGTGGGATAATCAAGATACTGTAATATATACCCCCCCCCGTAAAAATGCGAGGGGAAAAAGGAGGTTGTACCATGAAACAAGGCAAACTTATCCGGCGTGCAGTATCGGCGGCGCTGGCCGGATGCATGATGTTCACCTTTTCCGCTCCGGCGCTGGCCGAAAGCACCGATGCGCTGATGCAGCTGAGCATGACTCGCCGCAGCGCCGTGAGCGTGCTGGACGCGGAAAATGGTGACACAGTTGACTACGGTATTACAATTACAATCACTGGCAGGGAAGTGAAAGTTGACAGCGATAATTGCAACAACATTCTTGGCTTCCTGAAGTATGATCCTGATGAGCAAAAGTTGACCCTGCTGAAGTCGAATGCCAGCGCAGTCAATTATCTGACCATCGATGCACCGAACACGGACGTGGTGCTGGAATCCACAGAGATGATTGTGAGTAATAATCTGTTGATCGAAAACGCTCGTTCCGTGAAAGTTTCCAGCACTGGTAATTGGGCACCGGTTTATGGAAAAGTGTACATCTACTGTGCTTGCCCTGTTACCCTTGAGCACACGGAAGCAGGCGCGAATTCGGGAGTTGCAATTAGCGGAATTGAGTTTGCCGCTCCGGTAAATGCGAGCGACTTTGTCTACTATACCAGCGATGCGCCTGATGCAACGCCGACGGATGCGGGCACTGAGACGATTCCGGCAAGAACTGAAAACTATCTGCGCATTGTGCCGAAAGTTTCCTATACGATTACGGCAGACGATGCCACCATCACCGTGGATGGTAAGGCAGTGAACTCGGCCTTTGCGGGCGAAAAGGTCACCGTGACCGCAGCAGGCAGAAAAAACGCAGAGTTTACCGGCTGGACTGCTGAGGGCATCACGCTTACAGATAAGCAGAAGGTGAACCCCACAGTCAACTTTACCATGCCGGAACATAACGTGACTCTGACCCCGAATTACAATGTTGTGCAAGATTTTGGCATTGAGGTTTCGGAGCAGCCTGTTACCAGTGAAAATTATAAGAACTTGTGGAAGGGATACATTGTCTACGACCCGAAGTACAAGACTCTGACGGCGAAGGATAGAATTCCTCAGGGCGTTGTAAAAATTAGAGCCCCCGAAACGGATGTCTTTTTAAACGGAGGAATGCAAAGAGGAACTCTAACAATTGGACAAGTTGAAAAGAAGACTGTTGTAGGTGCACATGATGTGACGGTCAAGCATGACCAGTATGCAGCGGTCTATGGCGATGTGAATATCAACTGCACCGGCAAGGTGGATATCCGCAGCGACGAAAATATGGCTGTGAACGGAAGCCTGAACATTTATAATTCCAGCGAAGTGACGCTTTCTGCAGGCAACAGCGTTGTGACGGGCAGCGCAAATATCACCAGCGACGGTGACGTGACCATTGAGAGTACCGACGGTAGAGCAGCGAAAAACCTGACGATCAACAAGGCCGAGAATGTCACCATTACCATCAGTGATGACGAAAGAGCAGTCTCCGAAAATACCGACATCACCGCTTCCGGTACTGTGATCCTGAAAAACAATGCACCGGGCGGCCATGTGGGCACTGTCACCTTCAAACAGGCAGACGGCAAAAAATACGTCTACTATACCAGCGAAGCCGAGGATGCAAAGCTGATCGACCCGCGCATCCATCCGCTCCCTGATACGGTAGAAAGTAGCTACCTGCGCATTGAGCCGAGGGAGACTTACTACAGCATTACCGTTGCGAACGGCACCGCGCAGGTGGGCGACGACACCACCGGCCAGATTACTACCGCCTTTGAGGGCGAAACGGTCACCGTCAAGGCCAACGCACCCACCGATGAGGATGCCGCCAAGGGCGTGAAGTTCCATCACTGGAAGGTGGAAGAGGGAAACACCGCCTTTACCCTGACCGATGGCAAGCTTGGCTCCAAGGAGGAAGCAGGCACCGAGGAAATCAGCTTTGATATGCCCAAAGGCGATGTGAAGCTGACCGCCGTTTACAGCATCCCCGCTTCCGTGCTGAGGAGTACCGTTACTGTTGAGGGCGGCACGGCAAAGTCCACTCTGGGCGAGGGCAGCGATATCCCCGCAGAGATTGGCACCGAGGTGGAGATCACAGCTACCCCATATGATGCCGAGAAATACCCCGGCATGGAGTTCGTGGAATGGGAGATCAAGTACCCCGATAGCTTCTACGAGAAATTCCCCGATGGCATTCCGGAAAATCTGCAGCTCAAGCTGGACAATGCCAAGAGCGCGACCACGACGTTTAAGATGCCCGTTTACCCGGTCAAACTGATCGCCCACTGGTCGGCCAGCGCGGTGGCCGGACCGGACGAACCTATTGATGAAGACTTCGGCGTAGAACCTGCACCCATGGATACCACGGGCGGTGCAATTGCCGCCGTGGCCGTTGGCGGTGCAGCCATCTGGGGCGGCTACGAGATCGCCACCCGCGTCATCCTGAACGGCCTCCTGCCCGAGGGCGCAGCCATCCCGGCAAACCGCGGCCAGCTGGCCCTGCTGGTGTGGAACACCGCAGGCAGACCCGAACCCGCAGGCGCACCCGCCTTTGCGGATGTGACCGACCCCGATATGGCAAAGGCCGCACAGTGGTGCACCGAGCAGGGCACCATGGATGCCAAGGGCGACCGCTTTGAGCCCGAAGGCTGGACCCCGAAGTTCAAGGTAATCGAAGTGTGGAATAAGGCATTCCCCAAGCAGTAAAACAGCAAACAGCCCCCCGGCAGACGAAGGCCTGCCGGGGGGCTTTGCTGTGCCTGCGGGCCGGACAACTGCAACAGAACCGGCACAAATCATGCTTTTCACGCTGCTTTTAGGGCGATTCACGCAGGTTTGCTTCCAAAATCCGGTAAAGTGTGAGATAATCAAAGTACCGTAATGCATACCCCCCCCCGTAATAATTTTCGCAAAGGAGGAACCCCTATGAAACGAAATATTTTGGCCCGGCGGGCAGCTTCCGCTGCGCTGGCAGCGTGCATGATGTTCAGCCTTTCCGCCCCGGCTCTGGCCGCAAGCACCGATGCCCTGCTCCAGCAGAGCACCGCCGCCAAAAGCGCGGTGAGCGTGCTGGACGAAGAGAACGATATGATGGCAGAACCTGAGTATCAGATGAATCTCAAGTACGGCAGCATCACAGTCTATATTGGGGATGATGGCAAACAGTATGCCAAGCAGGGCGATAATGAAGCCCAGCAAAGTGGTAATCTGTATATCACAACGGACGGCAGCACGACGACCAACACCCTGACCATCGAAGGCGGCACCATTGGTGCAAAAGTCACACTGTCTAATGTCAATATCGAGACTACTTCCGATGCGGCAGTCTCGGTCAGCGGCAATGTGGAGCTGGTCATTGAAGGCAAGAATATCCTGCAAAGCGGCACGGACCACGCCGGTGTGGAAAAGGCCGACGACGACGGGACCCTGACCATCAGCGGCCCCGGTACGCTGGAAGCTTACGGCGGTAACTGGGGTGCAGGCATTGGCAGTGGTTCCGAGAAAGGCTGCAGCAATATTGTGATCGAAAGCGGCACCATCACCGCCAAGGGCGGTGTCTTGGGTGCAGGCATTGGCGGAGGTCAACACGCAGCGGGTCAAAATATTACGATTCGTGATGGTAATGTAACGGCGATACCCGGCAGCGAAGCAGCTGGTATTGGCGGCGGCTGTCGAGGTGACGGTAGGAACATTACCATTGAGGGCGGCACTGTATATTCTCGATCCGGCGGCGGACGCGGCCCTGCTGCGGCAATCGGCGGCGGACGATGGCCTGGCAAAGGCGAAAACATCAAGATCACCGGCGGCAATGTTACGCTGCAAATTGTAGATGACAATGGCATTTATATCGGCAATGGTCAAGAGGAAGCTGAAATTGACACCAGCAAGCTGCTTGGCACGATCACCAAACTGGACAAGGACGGCAATCAGGTTGACGAAATTGTACAGGATTTCAACATCAAAATCAATAATACGCCTGTTACCAGAAAGAACTACAAAGACATCCTTGGAAACGACATCCTCTACTATGACATTGAGAAAAAGACCCTGAAGCTGAAGGATGGAAAATCCTTTGAAGGCGCCCTGACCATCACGGCACCGGAGGATGTTTCCATTGATCTGGAAGCGGATGCGTCCCACGTTGTGAACGGTGACCTGACCGTAAACGGCGCAAAGGATGTGAAAGTGACCAAGCTTAAAGGTGACGATGCTGAAGAAGGAGCTATTGTAGCAATTAATGGCAAGGCGGAGATCGGCTGTTCCGGTGATGTGATCCTCAAAAATTTAGGCGGTTCGTCTTATTGCGGCCGAAACCTGACAAGGGATGGCCTTACCGTGAATGGGGCAAACAATGTCACGACCGAAGGCAGCATTGGCGACCAAACGATTATTGACTGTACTGGCGATATAGAGCTTGGTAATAAGTGGGGCACGACGGCTTCGAAACTGACGGTGAACAGTGCAGACAATGTGAAGGTGACGTCCGGCAGTGTGAATTGGTCGATCGAAAATGGCGCAAATATCACATGCAGCGGTACGGTAGAAATTAAAGGTGAAACACCAATCAAAGGTGATGTGACGATAGTTGCAGGAAAAGATGTTTTTCTTGAGTGTGTGGGCGATCACGATGCGATTGAGATCACGGCAGCTGGCAAGGTGGAACTGAACAGTTACAGGTACAGTTACAGTGACCTTGGCAAAGTGATCTTCACTCAGGCGAATAAAAAACCCTATGTCTATTTCACGGACAAATCTTCGGAGGAGTACAAGGACTCCCGCATTACCCGGATTCCTGAGACAATAGAAAGCAGATACCTGCGCATTGAGCCGAGGGAGACTTACAGCATTACCGTGAAAAACGGCACCGCGCAGGTGGGCGACGACACCACCGGCCTGAATACCGCCTTTGCAGGCGAAAAGGTCACGGTGAGCGGTAACAACAAAAACCCGAGTGTTACAAAGTTCGGCGGCTGGAAAGTGATCAGCCCGGAAAGCTTTGAACTGACCGAAGCGCAGAAAAATGCCGAAAAAAATATGACCTTCACCATGCCGGCCAGCCCGGTGGAGCTGAAAGCTTCTTATAGCTTCCCGGCACCTGTATTAGATATGCAAGTCACAGTGAAGGACGGCACGATCCGCGTCGGAGAGGGCGAAAGCCAGACGGGCACGGTGTTCGTACAGCCGGGCCAGACCGTCACGATCGAAGCCAATGAGCCTGTCAAGGAGAATGAGTCGTTCCATCACTGGAAGGTGGAAAAAGATTCCAGCAAGAATATTGGCATAATTGAGGGTAGTCTGGGCTCCGAAACGGAAAAGGGCACGGAAAAGATCGTCTTTACCATGCCGCAGGACGGCGTGAAGCTGACCGCCGTTTACAGCATCCCCGCTTCCGTGCTGAGGAGTACCGTTACTGTTACGGGCGGCACGGCAAAGTCCACTCTGGGCGAGGGCAGCGATATCCCCGCAGAGATTGGCACCGAGGTGGAGATCACAGCTACCCCATATGATGCCGAGAAATACCCCGGCATGGAGTTCGTGGAATGGGAGATCAAGTACCCCGATAGCTTCTACGAGAAATTCCCCGATGGCATTCCGGAAAATCTGCAGCTCAAGCTGGACAATGCCAAGAGCGCGACCACGACGTTTAAGATGCCCGTTTACCCGGTCAAACTGATCGCCCACTGGTCGGCAAGCCCGGTGGCCAAGCCTGACCCGGACGAACCTATTGATGAAGACTTCGGCGTAGAACCTGCACCCATGGATACCACAGGTGGCACCATTGCCGCCGTGGCCGTGGGCGGTGCAGCCATCTGGGGCGGCTACGAGATCGCCACCCGCGTGATCCTGCACAACCTCCTGCCCGAGGGTGCAGCCATCCCGGCAAACCGCGGCCAGCTGGCACTGCTCATCTGGACTGAGAAGGGCAAGCCCGAACCCGCCGCACAGCCCGCGTTTGCAGACATCACCGATGCCGAGCAGGCCAAGGCCGCTCAGTGGTGCGTGGAGCAGGGTCTGCTGGATGCACGGGAAGGCAAGTTTGAATCGGACGGCTGGATGCCCAAGTTCAAGACCATTGAGATCTGGAACAAGGCGTTCCCCAAAAAGTAACCTCTGAGCGCTTCCTCCGTAAAGCCTCAGAATGACAGATCCCCCCGATACCGGATACCCGGTATCGGGGGGATTTTTTGCGCAGGCACGCGTGGCATTGGCGGTGGCAATCATCTCCGACATTTCAATGATCCAGTGACCTTGCAGTTTGCGCGAAACAAAAATACTCCGGCAACTTTCCAACCAAGAGAAAGTTACCGGAGTATTCCGCTTTACTTATTTGTTTTTACCAGCAGTGCCTGATACGGCTCCAGTTCCACATCCGCCAGCCAGACGGAAGTGCCCTCCGGGGTGTGATACTCGCCGCCCAGAGCGTCCAGACTTGCCCCTGCCGGGTACTCGGTAAAGTTGAACAGCCCCACCAGTGTTTCCTCACCGCGCTTGCGTACCAGCGCCAGCACGCCGGGATTGTGGCTGTCCCATGTGGTCACCCACGCATCCGGGGCAAAGCAGGGGTCTGCACGCATTTGGCGCAGCTGCTCCATGCCCTGCCACAACTTGTTTTGCAGCGTGCCCTTCCGGGTGCGCTGCTTTGCGTCCTCCCAGTTGAATTTTGTGCGGTGCAGATTGCGGCTGTCCTCCACACGGTCAGGGTCGTTTTTGTAATCCCAACCGTTGCGCTGTGCAATCTCATCGCCGCAGTTCAGCATGGGGAAGCCCTGCAAAAACGCCATAGCAGTGTGCAGCAGCAGGTCACGCTTTACGGCGTAGTCCAGTGCGGTTTTATCGTCCTTTTCCAGTGCCTGCTCCACGCCGCACAGGCTGGCGGTGGTGCCGCAGCTCCGGGCATCGCCGGTGGCAGGGTCGTAGTTGTACAGCTCACCCTTTGCCCAGCTGCCGGGGAAATTGCCCTCATAGAAGTGGTACAGATATTCTTTGTGTTTCTGCGGGTCAATGCCAAGCCGTTTCTCCACCGCCTCATCCAGACCCCAGCCGATATCATCGTGGCAGCGCAGATAGTTCACGAACCAGCAGTTGTCCGGCAGGGCATGGAGGGCATCCAGCTGAGCTTTCAGCAGCCGGGTATCCCGGCTGGCAAGGGCACCCCACAGGTTGACCATGGTGGACACGTTGTAGAGCATGTGGCATTCCGGTTTTTCCGGGGTGCCGAAATAGGCGGCCAGCTCCTTGGGAGCCATGACCACCTCGCCCTTGAGGATGACCGCCGGGCAGACGCATTCCAGCACCATGCGGAGCATCCGCACGATGGTGTGCACCTGGGGCAGATTGCGGCAGGTGGTGCCCAGCTGCTTCCAGATATAGGGTACGGCATCAATGCGGAACACCTCTACGCCGAGATTGGCGAGGTGCAGAATGCTCTTGGTCATGTCCACGAACACTGCCGGGTTTGCATAATTCAGATCCCACTGATAATCGTGGAAGGTGGTCAGCACCCACTTGTGCATCTCCTCACACCATGTAAAGTTGCCGGGTGCGGTGTTGGGGAACACCTGCGGCACGGTCTGCTCGTACTGGTCGGGGATGGTGCGGTCCTCGTAGAGGTGGTAATAGGCCTGAAACCACGGGTCGCCAGCTTTTGCCGCCATGGCCCAGCGGTGGGTGCTGGCGGTGTGGTTCATCACGAAATCCAGACACAGGCTGATGCCGGCTTTCCGCAGCTCCCGGGTCAGGTTTTCCAGATCTTTGTTGGTGCCAAGGGCCGGGTCTACGGTGTCGAAATCCTCCACCGCATAGCCGCCGTCGTTGTGGGGATGGGGCATCTGCAGCAGGGGCATCAGGTGCAGATAGGTCAGCTTCTGCTCCTTAAGATAGGGCAGCTTCTTTGCCAGTTCTTTCAGGTTTCCGGCAAAGAGGTCGGTGTACATGGTCATGCCGAACATATTGCCCCGCTTGTACCACTCCGGGTCGGCAGAGCGCGCTTTGTCCAGTGCTTTCAGCTCGGCACTGCGGGCGCTGTAGGCTTCTGCCATCTCCCGCTCCAGAACCTCCAGCCCTTCCCGGTTGTGGTACAGTTCCATGAACAGCCATTCCAGTTCGTCCTTGTGCTTGGCAAATCGGGATGCAAATTCCTGTTTTGCTGCCATAGTTCAGCCCTCCACTTCTGCAAGGGTGGGCATGGCGGGGATAGCGCCATGCCGGCTGGTGGTGATGCTGGCGGCCTTGTTGGCAAAGGCCAGAATGCCTTCCAGCTTGTCCACCGTCAGGGTGTCCAGCTCCTCCTTGCAGAGCTTGGACAGAGCAGCCCCAAAGAAGGTGTCGCCTGCGCCGTTGGTATCACCCACCTTGCAGGGAACGCCAGCCACATGGCCAGTTTTCTCCCCAAAGCGGTAGAATACGCCGTTTGCACCCAAGGTGACAAAGATCAGCCGGATGCCGTTCTGTGCCAGTTGTGCCGTGCCGCTTTCGCAGTCAGTGGTTCCGGTGAGCAGGGGAAGCTCTTCATCGGACACTTTCAGAATATCCACCAGCGGCAGGGGAGCTTTCATCTGAGCAATGGCGTCCTCTTTGTTCTTCCAGAGGTTTGCACGGTAGTTGGGGTCGTAGGTGATGGTAGCACCCAGCTTTTTGGCACGGGCAGCAGCATCCAGCGTAGCGGTGCGGGAGGGGTCAGCGGTCAGGCTGACAGAGCCGAAGTGGACGATTTTGGCAGCTTTCAGAGCCTCGTCCGAAATGTCCTCCTTGCACAGCATCACGTCAGCGTTGGCGCTGCGGTAGAAGCTGAAATCCCGCTCGCCGGTGGCATCCACCGAGACCACCGCCATGGTGGTGGGGTGGTCTGCATCCACCGCCATGCCGGAAACGTCTACCTTGTTTTCTGCCAGAACCTCTTTCAGGTAGCGGCCAAAGGCATCTGCACCCACCTTGCCGATAAAGGCGGTCTGTGCGCCCAGTCTGGAAGCAGCCACAGCCAGATTAGCCGGTGCACCGCCGGGGTTTGCGGCAAACTGGGGGATGCCGCGCGCATCCTTGCCGGTCTGGGTCAGGTCGATCAAAACTTCACCAATCGTTAAAATGTCCATGCGTTTTCTCCTTATTTTATAAGCTAAAACCCAACGGTCACCGCTGGAACAGATAATGAATGTAAGCGGCTGCACGCTCCGGGTGCGGTGCATTCTGCACTACCCCGAGATAGACCCTGCCAGAAAAACCTGCCTGCCTGACAAACGGCGTGTCCGAAATATCCAGCACGGTTCCACCGGCGTTCAAACCCGACAGTGCATGGAAAGACGCATCCAGTGTCCGCAGATCGAGAAAATAATCATCTGCCAACAGTCGATCCCGTGCATATTCGTCCATCAGAACAACATCTAACCGCTGGGCACTGACTGCACCCAGCAGCTTCATCTCCGAAGCATATACATACTGCTCCTCTGCGCGGTCGCTCTCGCTGAGCAGCAAGCCGGACAGCAGATCGACCTGTTGCTTTTTGGTCAGACCCTGCGCCTCGGCAAAGCCGGTGGTAAGCTGTTCCGTCAGATCAGACCCGGCAGTGATATTTACCAGACCAAGGTAAAGCACATCCTCTTTTTTCGTCACATGACGGTAGGCTGCATACCCGAGGATATAGACGACGATGAGCACGATCGCAATGGGCAGCTTGTAATATGCCCAGATGTGCTCCCACTTTTTGCGCCCATGGAGGGAGCGGAGCGTATCCCGGTCAGTTTTTGTCATGGTCGGATTCCTCGTGTACTGCATCAGGGTCTCCACCGATCAGATAGAGGATCCGAAGCATCAGAAAGGAGCAGAGCATAGCGCACAAGCCCATGCCCAGCAGGAATGCAGGCGTGAACACAAACACTATGACGTACCCCATGATGCCATAGATCGCCGCCATCAGCAGGGTGCAAAACAGATACCGGACACCCACGAGAAACGCTGTTTTCAGGATGCCGAAGGTGGTGTTTTCAAACCGTGCCAGCAGAGGAAAGGCATACAGCAGAACGATGCCGTACAGAATTGCCGCACCAATAAGCACTGCAGTGAGCAGCGTCCAGAAAATGTTTTCGCTCCACATTCGGCGCAGCACAAAGCCATCCGCAGCCAGGAAACTGCCGACTGTCAGCAGGATCAGCCAGAGTTTTGTGGCAGGCTTAAAATTTTCCCGGAACGCCTTAAAAAACATCCGGGTCAGACCATCGTCCCGATCTTCCGCCATTTTGAGCGTGACGTAGAACAATGCGGTCGTAGAAGCTCCTATGGTAACGATGGGCAGGCTGCACACGAGCCATAAGATGTTCAGGTAAGCACTGTAAGTCAATTTCGTCAGCACAGCAAACAGCGGCTTGTCCGTATTGCACAAATCACGCATGGGGGTTCTCCTTTCGCTCAATCTCCTGTGGATTCGCGCAGGATCAGGTTGGTTTCCGTATAGACGGTGCGATAGTTCAGCGATGGCTCTTCGATGCGGGTCATAAGCAGATTGGCAGCGGTGTAGCCCATGATCTGTCCATGGATATGGATCGAAGTCAGATGGGGGGCAAAGTAAGAAGCCTCCTGGCTGTCATCGAAGCCGCAGACCCAGATATCATCGGGAACCGAATACCCCAGTTCATTCAATGCCTTGACCAGATCCATGGCAACAAAGTCATTGGCGCAGACAAAGGCATCCGGCATCGTTTTGAACCGACGTATGGTTTCGTACAGGGATACCGGATAGTTCTGCTGTCCAGATGGCATCGCACAGGTGCTCAGGCCTTCTGTCAGACCAAAGTACTCCACTGCATCCTTATAAGCCATATAACGCTCAAAGAAGGACTGACAGTGGTTTTTATCCCCCGCAAAGCTGATGCGTTTTTTGCCGCGCTGGACCATGTGGGCCACCGCATTCTGGACCTCAATGCGGTTTTCCATATAAAGGCGGTCGGCTTTAAGGGGAGGACGCATATCCATCACAGGGGTGTCTACAAACAGCAGCGGAACATCCAGATCGCACAGCATCTGTGCGTAGTCATAGTCGAATACTTCAATGCAGATGATGCCGGCTGTGCGCTGGATGTTGAGAGAAGATGGAAGCTTTTTCTCTTTCAGCTCTATGGGAGAAATGCGATGAATGGTCGTACAGCTATGCAGATGCTCGATTTCCGACTGGAAACGATCCAGCATCATGGAGGAAAAGTGAGAGCTGCTCAGAAACTGGGTCGTCAGCATGGCGATCTCCCGTTTGTCACTCGGCAGAATGGAATGCTCTGCTGCTTTTGCAGTGTCTTCCTGAAACAGCGGCAGATAGGCAAACTGCTTATAGCCCATTTCGGCGGCTTTGCGCAGGATCTTCTCCCGTGTGGCATCTGCCAGCACACCGGTGTTGTTGATGGCCTTTGAAACTGTGTTGCGGGAAAGCTGCAGTTCGTTTGCAATATCCTGAATGGTGACTTTGGTTGCCATAAGTCATCCTCTTTCTTTATAAATAGGAGCGGGTGCTTTTTCTTTTATAGATAAAGTCTGGTGACGGATCTTATTCTTTGCGACTCCAGTATAGTGCAAATGCACAAATTAGTCAAATGCAAAAATGCAAATCATCATTTTGCATATTAGCGCACTTTTGAATTTGTGCATCTGTACAAATCCACAATAATTTTTGATGTATACCATGAATTATCGTTGACATTCGCTTTCTTGAGTGGTATAAATGAATTACAGAAGTTTACATTTGCACAATAGAAGCGAAAAAATGTAAAATTCAAAGGTGCAAATGTAAAACACAAATCAAAAGGAGGAGAATGATTCATGAAAGCAAAGACGGCCTCGCCGGAAACGGCTGTGCTGACAGCAGAACGCAAGCTGCACAACACATGGGTCTACATCAAACGGCATTGGCAGCTTTACCTGCTGTTCCTGCTGCCTGCCGTGGCGCTGACGCTGGTGTTCAAGTACGCTCCTATGGGCGGTGTGCTGATCGCGTTCCAGAAGTACAATCCCTTCAAGGGCATCTGGGGCAGCGAGTGGGTAGGCTTCAAAAACTTTACCCGCTTCATGTCCTCGCCGGACTTCCAGCGCTATCTGATCAACACCCTGAAGCTGAGCGTCTACGGTCTGCTGTGGGGCTTCCCGATCCCCATCCTGCTGGCATTCCTGCTCAACCGTATCGAGAGCAAGAAGATCAAGCAGAAAGTGCAGCTGGTGCTGTATATGCCCAACTTCATCTCGGTCATCGTGCTGTGCGGTATCGTCCGAGTGCTGCTGAGTGTCACCGGTCCGGTGAACGGCCTGCTTCACACCAGCATCAACTTCATGACGCTGCCGGAAGCATTCCGCCCCATCTACATTATCAGCGGCATCTGGCAGGGTGCCGGCTGGGCATCCATCATGTACACCGCATCCCTTTCTAACGCCAGCAAAGATCTGAAGGAAGCTGCGATGATCGACGGCGCAAACCTGATCCAGCAGATCATGACGGTGGAGTGGCCCGCCATTAAGGATATGGTCGTTATTCAGTTCATCCTGCAGGCAGGCAACATCATGAGCATCGGTTTTGAAAAAGCCTATGCCCTGCAAACTGACCTGAACCTGAACACTGCCGAGATCATTGCAACGTACGTTTATAAAAAGGGCCTGTTGGACGGCGATTACAGCTTTTCCACGGCAGTCGGTCTGTTCAACACCATTGTCAACGTCATCCTGCTGATCGCAGTGAACAAGATCGTTGCCAAAATGAACGATGGCAAGGGCTTGTAAGGAGGGGTTTACCATGGCAAAACAGAAAAAATCAAAAATGGCCCTCTACACCAAACAAGATAAGATCATCCTGTACTGCGGCTACGCACTTCTGGGCTTGTTCCTGCTGGCGATCATCGTTCCGATGATCTACATCGTCATCGCGTCCTTTATGGACCCGGTCACGCTGCAAAACAAGGGCATCTCCTTTGATTTCAGCAAGTGGAGTCTGGATGCTTACCAGCGTGTCGTTTCGGACAAGCAGATCTGGGTCGGCTTCAGGAACGCAGTGCTTTACTCGATCATCTTCACCATCATCTCGGTAGCTGTGACGATGCTTGCCGCTTATCCCATGTCGCTGCCGGACTTCAAAGGCAAAAAGATCTTCAACACCTTGTTTGTGATCACGATGTTTTTCAGCGGCGGTCTGATCCCCACCTACCTGCTCATCAACAATCTGGGTCTGCTGGATTCCATGTGGGCGGTCATTCTGCCGGGAGCATTCAGCGTGTGGAACATGATCATTGCCCGTACCTATTATCAAGGCGTCCCGCGTGAGCTGCGCGAAGCTGCGGATGTGGATGGAGCCAGCGAGATGCTTTACTTCTTCAAGATCCTGCTGCCCGTCTGTATGCCGGTGGTGGCAGTTCTGGCCCTGTGGCAGTTCGTGGCCATGTGGAACAGCTACTTTGACGCCATGATCTACCTGAACAGCGCATCGAAGCAGCCGCTGCAGCTGGTGCTGCGTTCCATCCTGATCCAGAGCCAGCCGGAATCCGGCATGATCGCAGATATCCAGAGCACTGCCGAACGTGCCAAGATGGCAGAGCTGCTCAAATATGCAACCATTATTATTTCCAGTCTGCCGCTGCTGGTGATGTATCCCTTCTTCCAGAAGTATTTTGATGCCGGCATCATGGCTGGTTCCATTAAGGGCTGAGGATATTCCAGAATTTTATAAGCAGGTACGCTCATCTGTTACACGAAAAAAGAAACACGAAAAAGGAGAAAATACCATGAAAAAGCTGATCTCTCGCCGCAACTTCCTCAAGGTCTGCGCTCTGGCGGGCTCTGCCGCTGCTCTGTCTGCCTGTGGCGGCGGCAAATCCACCGGCAGCAACAATTCTGCTGCCGCAGATGTGGACGTGACCGGTGCCGTTACATTTCCGCTGTCCGAAAAGGTCACCTTTACCGGTATGACCAGCTTCCCTGTGGGCAGCGAACCCGAGCCGAACAACCGCACCATCTTCAAGCGTCTGGAAGAGCAGACCAATGTGCATATCGACTGGACCGCCATCCAGTCCGACCAGTGGAGCGATAAGATCACCCTGAATATGTCCAACCCCAACACCCTGACGGATTTTGTTTTTACTGCTGATTTTACCGACAGCAATCTGCTGCGCTACGCAGATCAGGGTGTCATCCTCAATCTGGAAGACTACATTGACAACAATATGCCTTATCTCCAGAAGGTCTTTGAGCAGTACCCGGAGTACCGCACCATGTGCACCGACAGCGATGGCCACATCTGGGCACTGCCCTGGATCGAGCAGCTCGGCTCGGAAAAGACCGCCATCCAGACCATTGGCAACATGAGCTTCATCAATACCAAGTGGCTGAACTTCCTCGGTCTGTCGATGCCCACCACAGTGGACGAGTTTGAGCAGGTGCTGATTGCATTCCGTGATAACGCCGCTTCTATCAAGGCAGAGTATGGCATTGACGGCGACATCATCCCCATGTCCTGCATCGTCAACAACGGCGATCAGGACCCCAGCATCCTCATCAATGGCTTTGGCGAAGGCTACGGCGATGCAGACAAAGACCGCCATATCGCCGTTACCAACGACCGGAAAGTTATCTGTGCCGCCACCCAGCAGGGCTACCGCGATGGTCTGGACTGGCTGCACAAGCTGTATGCCGAGAAGCTCATCGACCCGGAGTGCTTCACGCAGGAGTGGTCCACCTATGTTTCCAAGGGCAAGGCTGGCCGCTATGGTGTCTGCTTCAGCTGGGATGTTGCCAACATTGACAACCTGACCGACTGGGAGCCGCTGCCTGCCCTGACCGCCGATACCCGAAATATCACTCCGCAGAACGGTTCTTTCACCAGCGGCTTTGCCCGCGGCAGATGCGTTGTTACCGCAAAGGCGACTAATCCTGCACTGGTTTGCGCATGGCTGGATCAGATGTACGCACCCCTCCAGTCTCCGCAGAACAACTGGGGTACTTACGGCGATGCGGAAGGCTTTAACATTTTTGAACTGTCCACCAACGATAAGGGCGAGCCCATGCTGAAGCACGCTCCTCTGGGCGATGCTTCTCCCGTGGAAGTCCGTGAAGCGCAGTGTGTCAGTGGACCTCTGGCGGTTCTGGATGATTACTATGGTGTATACGTTACCTGCCCGGACGATGCACAGTACCGTCTGGACTGGATCAAGGAGATCTACACCCCGGATATGAACAACGATTATGTCTATCCCAATGTCTTTATGAGCAGCGAGGACACCGAGCAGGTCTCTAACCTGCAGGCAGATCTGCAGACCTACATGAATACGCAGAAGGCCAACTGGATCATGAACGGCACTAAGGATGCAGAGTGGAACGAATATCTGAGCAAGCTGGAAGACTATGGCCTGTCCGACTATCTGGGCATTATGCAGAAATATCTGGATGCTTACTACGCATAAGAATTCTTTCCTTTGGAGGATTCCATGAACGATTTGACTTTACAAAAAGCCCGTGCCTACGAGGCCGAGCACGGCGCAGCGATCTCCCCGGAAGAACGCCCTGCTTACCACATGACTCCCTATGTGGGTTGGCTCAACGACCCCAACGGTTTCTCTTATTATAAAGGGAAGTATCACCAGTTCTATCAGTATAATCCCTACGATGTGCGGTGGGCGCCCATGCACTGGGGTCACGCCGTCAGCACCGACCTGCTGCACTGGGAGTATCTGCCCTGTGCACTCGCCCCGGATTCCCCGGCGGACAACGGCCCCGGCTGCTTCTCCGGTTCTGCTACCGAGATGGATGACGGCAGGCAGCTTCTGATGTACACCAGCGTGGTGGCAGAAAAGCAGCCCAATGGGGAGATGCGGGACATCCAGACCCAGAGCATTGCCATTGGTGACGGTCTCAACTACGAAAAGCCTGCCTGCAACCCGGTGCTGACCCAGAAAGACCTACCGGAGGGCTTCAGCAAGTTTGACTTCCGGGACCCCAAGATCTGGCGCGAGGCCGACGGCACTTACTCCGCCGTCACCGTCTGCCTGGCCGAGGACGGCAGCGGTGCAGCGGCACTGTTCCAGAGCAAGGACGGTTTCGACTGGCACTTTGTCACGGTGCTGGAACGCTGCAACAATCAGTACGGCAAAATGTGGGAGTGCCCGGACTTCTTCCCGCTGGACGGCAAGCAGGTCTTGATGCTCGGCCCCATGGAGATGCTGCCCAAGGGCGAGTTCCACAACGGTCACAACGTGATTGCCTTCATCGGCAGCTACGACGAAGCCACCCACACCTTCACCAAGGAAAACGTGCAGCTGATGGACGGCGGCATCGACTTCTACGCCACCCAGACCACCCTTGCCCCGGACGGCCGCCGCATCATGACCGCATGGCTGCAGACCTGGTCGGACACCGAGGATAAGCCCAAGGGCTGCAAGTGGTTCGGGCAGACCATCTGCCCCCGCGAGCTGCACATCAAGGATGGACGCATTGTTCAGGCCCCGGTGCGGGAGCTGGACGCCGTCCACGGCAAGCGCACCCTCCACGAAAATGTGACGGTGCAAAGCGAAACTTCTCTGGAAGGCATCAAGGGCCGTGTGGCCGATCTGACCGTCACGGTGCAGCCCGGCGAATACCGTTCCTTCACTCTGAAGCTGGCTGCCGATGCAGACCATCACACCAGCCTGACCTACGACCCCTACACCTCCGAGCTGACGCTGGATCGCAGCTATGCCGGTTCCCGTGCCGACATTGTTCACCGCCGCAGCTGCAAGGTGCGCAGCCAGAACGGTGCGCTCAAACTCCGCATCCTGCTGGATAAAAACAGCATCGAAGTTTTCGCCAACGACGGTGAGCAGACCATGACCGCATGGATCTACACCCCCCAGTCTGCCGACGGCATCACCTTTGCTGCCGATGGCAAAGCAACTGTTACGGTGGAACAGTTTGAGCTGAATCTGTAACCTGATATTCCTTTCATTTCTCCTTCATTGAATACAGCCCCGCTTTGGCTTCTCCTTCGCCAAAGCGGGGCTGTGTTTGTTATGTCATTGATCTTCCAGCCTGCCATGGTCGCAACCAAGCGAGAGATAATGTCCAATCTCCCCACCCAACACCATCTGGGCATACTCCAAGGGCTTGTTGTAGAGCAGCCAGTCCAGCTCTGCCCGCTGTGCCGGGGTGTTGCCGTATTCGTCCTCCACGTTTGGTGTGTGGTGTAGTTTTTACTGGAAATTCACCAAAAGAAAAAGCCTGAAACTTCTCGGTACATCAAGAAGTTTCAGGCTTTGTTTCGCTTAAATTGGAAATTTACTGCTCAATCGGCTTCATCGTGGGGAACAACAGCACATCGCGGATGGAGGCGCTGTCGGTGAGCAGCATCACAAGACGGTCCACGCCGAAGCCCAGACCGCCCGTGGGGGGCAGGCCGTACTCCAGCGCGTTCACGTAGTCGTAGTCCACCTGTGCCTTGCAGTCGGGCTCGATGGCCTTGCGCTCGGCCACCTGACGCTCGAAGCGGCCCTTCTGGTCGATGGGGTCGTTCAGCTCGCTGAAGGCGTTGCCGTACTCGGTGCAGTCGATGAAATACTCAAAGCGCTCGGTGAAGGCGGGGTCGTCCGGCTTGCGCTTTGCCAGCGGGCTGATCTCTACGGGGTAGTCGTAGATGAAGGTGGGCTGGATGAGCTTGTCCTCCACGAAGGCATCAAAGAACTCAGCCAGAATGGAACCCTTGGTGGGCACCTCGGGCAGCTCCACGTGGTGCTCCTTGGCGGCGGCGATGGCATCCTCGTCGGACTTCCAGTCGTTGAAGTCCACGCCGGAGTACTTCTTCACGGCTTCCACCATGGTCAGGCGCTCCCAGTGGCCCATGTCGATCTGCTTGCCCTGATAGGGGATGACCATGCTGCCGCAGATCTTCTGGGCAAGGCGCTTGTACAGCTCCTCCACCAGATCCATCATGCCGTGGAAGTCGGTGAAGGCCTGATACAGCTCGATGCTGGTGAACTCCGGGTTGTGCTTGGGGTCCATGCCCTCGTTGCGGAAGATGCGGCCCACCTCGTACACGCGGTCCATGCCGCCCACGATCAGGCGCTTGAGGTACAGCTCGGTCTCGATGCGCAGCACCATGTCCATGTTCAGGCTGTTGTGATGGGTGTAGAAGGGGCGTGCGGATGCGCCGATCTCGAAGGGGGTCAGGATGGGAGTGTCCACCTCCAAAAAGCCCTTCTCGTCCAGATAGGCGCGGATCTCCTTCAGGATCTGGCTGCGCTTCACGAAGGTGTCCTTCACCTCGGGGTTTGCAATCAGGTCCACGTAGCGCTGACGGTAACGCATCTCGGTGTCGGTCAGGCCGTGGAACTTCTCGGGCAGGGGACGCAGGCTCTTGGCCAGCAGGGTCAGCTCGGTGGCGCGGACGCTCAGCTCGCCGGTCTTGGTGCGGAACACCTCGCCCTTCACGCCGATGATATCGCCCACGTCCAGCTTCTTGAAGGCGGCGTAAGGCTCTTCGCCCAGCTCATCGCGGCGGACGTACAGCTGAATGTCGCCCTTATCGTCCCGCAGGTGGGCAAAGCTTGCCTTGCCCATTACGCGCTTGGACATCATACGGCCAGCCAGCGCCACGGTCTTGCCGCTGTCGGTCTCGTTGGGCAGGTCGGCAAACTCGGCCTTCAGGTCGGCAGAGTAGGCATCCTGCGGGTACTTGGTCAGGGTGAAGGGGTCGTGGCCTGCAGCCTGCAGGTCGGCCAGCTTCTGGCGGCGCACCTGCACCTGCTCGCTCTCGGACAGGCCCTGCGCCGGGTTCTTCTTTTGTTCTTCCATGGTTTCTCCTATTCGTTTGGCCTGCTTAGCCTGCAGCGTGGGTAATGTTCAGCACGGTGTACTCCACGGTGTGGCCGGTGGGCAGCAGCACTTCGGCCTTGTCGCCCACAGCCTTGCCCAGCAGAGCGTGGCCCACGGGGCTTTCGTCGCTGATCTTGCCGTTCAGGGGGTCGGCTTCGGTGCGGCCCACAATGTCGTACTCCTCGTTCTCGTCCTCGCCGGTCATGAGAATGGTGACGTGGGTGCCCACAGAGACATTGTCCACGCTCAGCTCGCTCTCATCAATGATGACGGCGTTCTTGATCATCTGCTCCAGTTCGGTGATGCGGTTCTCCACCAGACCCTGCGTATTCTTGGCCTCGTCGTACTCGCTGTTCTCGGAAAGGTCGCCGTGGCTGCGTGCTTCCTTGATCTCTTCGGCCAGCTCCTTGCGGCGCACCGTTTTGAGGTATTCCAGCTCCTCCTGCATTGCCTTCAGACCGGCAGCGGACATTTTGATCTCTTGTGCCATTTGAGAATCTCTCCTTGTCTCTATTTGTGCTGTGCAGCCGCAAAGCCGCACAAGAATGCCATTTTGACTACATTATTATAATAGCAGGCGGCTGCTTTGTCAACAAAAAAGGCGGCGGTAGGGCAGAAAAATGTGTCGGCTGGAGCAAATAACGGAACAGCCCGCTCTTCAAAAAAGGAGAACGGGCTGTTTTGATTCCATTGGGTGTTACTTGGTAGACGGTTTCATCTGCTGTGCCTTTTTCCACGCGCGAATGGCTTTTACGGTGGAGACCGGCACATGGGGGTCGAATTTGTCCGGATGCTCACTGCTGCGCAGCGTCATCAGCTCGTTTTCAATTGCCCACTGTGCAGCCTGCTGCGCATCGGTGTCGTCGGTGTCGATATCGGTATAAGCGGCTTCGGCAGCAGGAGCAGGCTGTCCGGCATCCTTCCAGAGCACTTCGGCCAGTTCGATGCGAGTTTCCGGGATGGCGGTACCCTTGGGCAGATGATGGATCAGCCACATCTCGGTGCCCAGCTGATGCAGCCCGCCCACCAGCAGTGCACCGCCAATGATCGTTACCGCAGTGCTGATGGCAGGGTCAACAGGGGCGTCGTCGATCGTGGGGGCGCTGGGAATATCCATTGTTGAAGCTGTGACTGCTACGCGATTCTTAGGCATAGTAAAGGTGAAGCTTTCTTTATTTTTGTAGTATTCTGAATTGCTTAAACCATCAATCTCCCAACTACCAAAAGAGAGACCACTGTCAGCGAAAGACTGCTGATCAAAAGTGATTTCAACTGTAGCACCGACGGGCACAATAGCTGTATCGCCAACTACAGGATCGCCATCTACTGTGAAAATGCCGCCGCTGACGACCAAAGGCTGTACCCAGTAATTCACGGTGAAGCCGTCCGCTTGAATTTTTTCCAAAACTGTGTTATCTACGCTGCCGCTTTTTAGTAGAGAGATCGGAAGAGCGTCGTGTAGGGAAAGAGTGTAGATCTCGGTGGTCGCCGTATCATTAAAAAAGAAGTGTGGGTATCGTAGAGGGTGGGCGAT
>ENA-UPWS01000493-UPWS01000493.1-human-gut-metagenome-genome-assembly--contig:-NODE-493-length-26987-cov-34.432070_pt1 | contig 26987 bp, 22 predicted proteins | sample MGYA00250054_ERZ773384 | MGnify/ENA primary metagenome ERZ773384 (study PRJEB29103, sample SAMN06111979) | human gut metagenome | biome: human gut; feature: ankylosing spondylitis patient; material... | reverse complement strand
TTAATACCTTCAGCTATAAAAACTGGGAGCTGAATGTCAATTTCTCTTTGACGTTTGGCGGGTACGTACGTACGCAACCCTCTTATGACATCATCAATCCGGATTATGGCAAGAACTATAATGCGGATGTGCTGAACCGCTGGACTCCGGAAAACCCGAATGCGGAGCTTCCGGCATTTATGCTGAGTGCTTCCAACCCGGAAGAGTACTCCTGGTATGATTCTAAAACCATCTGGAGAGATTTGGATATCTGGGTGAAGAAGCTGAACTACGTACGTTTGCAGAATCTGCGTCTGGGTTACCGTATCCCTGAGCTCCTGACAAAGCGTTTGGGAATGAACTCGGCAACGGTATCTATTGAAGGACGTAATCTCTTCGTGTTTGGTTCGGGATATAATAACTACATGGATCCGGAGTCGATGTACAATCCTTATGCAACTCCCGTACCCAAGTCGGTTACATTCAGTTTGAACTTGAATTTCTAACTTCAAAAGCAGAAAGAAAATGAAGAAAACAATAAGTCTGATGATAATGGCCTGCATGCTTCTGCTTGCGGCATGCGACAACTATCTGGATATACAGCCTACCGGTAGTGTCATTCCCAATTCTTTGGCTGAGTATAGAGCGTTGCTTGCCCGTTCTTATAAGGACGTGAGTAAATTCAGTGACCGGGGAATGGCTTGTTTCCGTTCCGACGAGATGCAGGTTCGGGATAATGAATATGACCAAAATTATTATATGGATATAGAGCGCTGGAACGACCTTGCTCCCAATGCCTATACCTCATCGTTTGAATGGGCCAAGTATTACAATGTGCTTTTTATTGCCAATCACGTTATTGAGAGCAGAAGTGATATTAAGGAAGGCACTGAGGAAGAGATAAATCAGCTTGTAGGAGAAGCGTATATGCTCCGTGCTTATGTACATTTCTTATTGGTAAATCTTTATGGACAGCCCTATACTAAGGAGGGAGCTTTGGATACCAAATCGGTACCGCTGAAATTGGATACGGATTTAGAGAAAGTCCTGAAACGCAATACGGTGGAAGAAGTTTATACTTCCATCCAAGCAGATATTGACGAGGCACGCAAACTGGTCATGAAGGCAGAATGGGAACAGAGATATTCATATCGTTTCAATGCGGCTTCGGTAGAGGCGTTTCAATCACGCGTATCCCTTTATAAGGGCGAGTGGCAGGCGGCTTGGGATGCTGCTGAGGCAGTGCTTGCCGTGAAGTCTGTATTGGTAGATTTGAATGATGCCGCTGCAACTCTTCCTAACAGTTATAATTCCGTGGAAAATATTACTCCACTGGAGACACCTCTGAGCAGTACAATCAATGGGGCTGCTCTGGCTACTCCGGTTTTTCTCTCCCTTTATGCTGAGAACGACCTTCGGCTGGACAAATATTTTGCAGAAACGGATGAAAAAGGTTTCCGGAAGAATAAGAAGGCGGGAAGCAATAACTACTTGTGTACTTTCCGTGTGGGTGAAATATATCTGACGGCTGCTGAGGCTGCTGCCCGACTTGGAGAACTGTCTCAAGCACGTACTCGCCTGCTGGAACTGATGCGGAAACGTTATGCACCGGAGGCCTACGAAGCGAAATCCGTTGTTGTCAATGCCATGGATAAGGAAGCGTTGGTACAGGAAATATTAGATGAACGTGCCCGTGAACTTGCTTTTGAAGGACATCGCTGGTTTGACCTTCGTCGTTCCACCCGTCCGCGTTTGGAGAAAGTGCTTGATGGTACGCGTTATGTACTCGAAGAGAATGATGCCCGCTATACATTGGCCATTCCGAAAGAAGCCATAGAAGCCAATCCGGGATTGCTGAACTGATAAAGATAAAACTCCCCGATTCTGTATTGACGAGAATCGGGGAGTTTTGTCTTTATGTGGATTGGATATGTATTTTTTACGTACCTTTGCACCGTTTTTTGTAATAGACAGTATAAGATGATACAGAATCAGAGACCTCCTATCCGTAGAATTGCTTTTCCTATTCTTATAGCATTGAGTATTTCGCATTGTTTGAACGATATGCTGCAATCGGTTATTTCGGCAGTATACCCTTTGTTCAAGGAGGATTTATCCTTGAGTTTTGCCCAGATTGGTCTGATTACGTTAGTGTATCAGATGTCGGCGTCCGTGTTTCAGCCTCTAATGGGATTGTTCTTTGATAAGCGCCCCATTGCCTGGTCATTGCCGATAGGTATGGGCTTTACTTTGGTCGGTATCATGAATCTGGCTTTTGCTACTAATCTGTATTGGTTGCTGGCTTCGGTATTCATTGTGGGTATCGGTTCGTCTGTACTCCATCCGGAGGCGTCACGTATTACTTTTCTGGCTTCCGGCGGAAAACGCGGACTGGCGCAGTCTCTATTTCAGGTGGGCGGGAATTTGGGTGGCTCGCTTGGACCGTTACTGGTGGCTTTGCTGGTAGCTCCTTACGGGAGGCATCACATTGCCTTGTTCATGGTTTTTGCCTTGATTGCCATCGTGGTGATGATTCCTATATGTCGTTGGTTCCGTTCCTACTTGAACCACATCAAGAAACGCCCGATGCTTGTGGCAGGAAAGATAGAACGCCCTCTTTCCTCAAAGATGACGGTGTTTGCCATAAGTATTCTGCTGATACTTATCTTCTCCAAATATATCTATATGGCAAGTTTGACGAGCTACTATACATTCTATCTGATCCATAAATTTGGTGTTACTGTTCAGGCTTCACAGCTTGAACCGAATATTGTAGCCCAATTCATTGATTATCAAATATTAATATCAGGGATTATATAGTTATGATACCATATAGTTCCCGATAATTGTAAGTATTAGCCTATTCTTTTTTGTGCAACCTCTATCGCATCGTGTTTTAATTCGTCTTCATCCTCTACCGCATCTAATACTTTGTCTGCTAACCACAGAGTGAGAAGTTCATTCTTATCTATATTGAAATATTCTGCTAATTGTATTACTTGTGTACGTTTAGCTCGTCTGTCTCCGCGCTCTATTTTGCTGAACATCGGAGTATCTATTTCAAGCAAGGCTGCCAACTGTCTTTGCAGTACTCCGTGCTCTGCTCTTAATTCTCTTATTCTTTCTCCTAATAACATACTTTTTAATTTACAAGTTTGACGTGAATTAACCGGATTATTATTGTCCGCTATAATATGACGGAATCCGTTATAATTTCCGCTATAATTGGAATAAACCGTCAAAATCTTCCGTTATGACTACTCTTTTAAGAACCATATCCGTCCTTTCGCATAAATAAGCTTATCCACACTTAATGCGCTAAGTATATCTCCTAAAAGTCTCAATTGCTGTTCATGCGTCTTAACTTGCGGCATTACATCTTTGACATATTCATAAATGCTATCACGTTTCGCTCCATCTGTGCCGGCATTCTTAAGATACTGCAAAATCATTTGTTTGATTTTCTCCTTATCAAGTCCTTTTTGTCTGGTATAACCTTGCAGTTGACGAGTAGCCTTTGCAATCCCTAAAGAGATTGTATAATTGGGGGCTTCGCCCTCAATGAGTCCTCTGTTCAGTAAATCCTGCGCAACATCCTCATGAATGGTTCTTCCTTTCTGAACAGCATCTAATGATATGCAATCCCACAAGGTTAGTGAATTGTTGGTTTTGAGCAAGTTGGTGTATCTTTTATTTATCTCATTGCCGTAAATACGTACCGACACTTTTCTGTTTTTTGCATCAATTTCATAATCCGGCATTGGAAAATGACGACGCCATTGTTCATTGAACATCTTCTTTATGCCTCTACTTACTGTATCTATCATGTTGAAGTCAACCATTGCTCTGCAAAGACATTCATTTCGAAAATACGCTTGAGGTTCTTCATTTGTTAAAGCATTTTCCAACGTACCAGGAATGAAAGCCCCTGCATTAGAGTAATAAAGGTAAGTCGGATTTTCTACAAAATTGATTCGCTGCTGCATCGTATAGTCTTGATGTGCGATACAATTATGAAGTGCCTCGCGGATGGTATAGTCATCATATTGCTTCATAGTGTCAGGGAAGAGCGTGCCTCCCGGCATTTCACGCATTGTCAGATTTTCAATCTTTGATAAAATCTCATCTACGGTTAATATAAATGGCACGGTGAAGTGTTCGTAATCCACAACATCCTGCTTTTCCACTGCAAACCAAGAAGGAGTTCAACGGTACACTGATGACTTCCATAGCCGCAGGCAAGGGTAACAACAAGAAAAAGAAGCGGAACTGACGGGCAACTATTTTAAGAAAAGCGGCGAGAACCTTTCACTTATCGCCAAGTCCGGCAACCGGAATATGACAACCTCTTATGAAGACAACCGGACGGATAATATCGCCTTAAACTTCGTAAAGAAATTCGGTCCGGACTTATCCGTGAACGGGAATGTGATGTACAACAACTTTATAAATGGAAGTGAAGGCACATCCTATTACGAACAATATCTGAATACCGGAAATACTTACCGCTATTCCTCCAACACCAACCGCATGGAAAACCGCATGGCAAGTGCCGCGCTGGGGGCGCAATGGTATGCGGACGACAAGACGCTTTTAAGCTTTTCCGGGAATTTCAACACCTCGAAAAGTTCCGGCGAGAACGGCAACCGGCAGGACACATACAGTGCCGACCCCGGACTGGATGTGTCCAACCCATTCGGGGAAGGCGCGGAAGAAAGCGTTGCGGACGATATTCGGATAAACTCCATCGACATGAGTTCCGTCTCAAAAAACCACAACAGCCAGTACATACTTATGGGCGAAGCCACCCGCAAGCTGAACGGCAAGGGGAGCCACATCAGCCTGACCGTGCGATATTCCGACGGGCGGAATGACAACGACAATTTCTCCGTGTCATCCACCACCTATTACCAGTTGGAGAGTTACATGGGCGGCGACTCCGTACTCTACCGCAACCAGTACCAACACAGCCCGATGCGCAACCGCAGCCTTGCGGCAGGATTGTCTTTCACGCAGCCGCTGGGCAAGCGGCTGAAGATGCAGTTGTCCTACAAGTTCCAGTCCGACCGCCAATACAGCAACCGCGACACGTATGACCTGTCCCCGTTCTTTGGGGAAGACGACGGTGACCGTCCGGCAGGGTATCTTCCCGACAATTACGAAACCGGCTATACGGACAGCCTGAGCAACCGAAGCGCAAGCCGCAGCATTTCCCATACGATGGGTCTTACATTGAACTATGCCGACAAGGAGTGGGACATCCGTGCCGGGGTGTCCGTTTCCCCCGAACGGCAAAGCCTTGACCAGAAGACGGGGATGCTGCAGGCAGACACCGTCCGGCAATCCTGCAATTACAGCCCCAATCTTACAGTGGCATGGCGCAGGAAACAGACGCGGGTGCAACTGACCTATTAGGGGAATACCCGGCAGCCTTCCTTGGGCACCTGCTTACCCTGACCGACAACAGCGACCCGCTGAACATCACCCGTGGAAATCCCGGCCTGAAGCCTTCCTTCAACCAGAACATAAGGCTGGAAGCGCGGGACACGAAAATAGGTCTGAGCGGCGATTTGAACTGGTCGAATACAATCAACAATATAACACGTGCAGTCACCTACAACGCCGTGACGGGTGGCATCCAGTTGCGGAGCGATGCCGCCTATTCCTTCCGCAATGGGACGAATATCCGCAAAGGCGCGGACAACCAAGTGGTGTGGAACGTGCGCTTGACGTGGCGTTTCCTCAAACAGAAAAAAGCGGAGCTGTCGTTCTACTGGTCGGACATCCTCAGCCAGAAGAAGAATTTCTCCCGCAGCTTTTCCTCTGCCGGGCTGTCGGAAACACACACGCAACAGATAGGTAGTTACTTCATCGTATCATTCAAATACCGCTTCAATAAGCAATTCTAATTTGTCTTGAGATTCAACGTGTTATATATTTCCGTTAAAATTCCCACCCATAAATAGTGAACACAAAAATACCAATTTTAAGGTATTGTAAGGGTTCTGACATGATTGTAATTTTGCACCGATAAAAATAAGTGTAACTTAAATTAAATTGAAACGATGAACAAACTTTACATGGGTGTGGCCGCTCTTGCCTTGTGCCTCGGCTTCACCGCCTGTAGCGACGATGAGGACGGGCCTTCATACAGCACCGCCACCGTACAGAACACGGAACTGAAAACCATCCTTGCCCAGAAGGGCTACCAGTTCAATGCCGACGGCAACCTGCTACTGGACGAACTGGCCAACAATACCACCACCCTCGACCTTTCGGGAACAAACATCTCCACCGACGCGCTTGCCGAACTGAGCATACTGCCCAACCTGACCGAAGTAGATTTGTCGGACAATGGTTACGGTCCGGCATTTGATTTCGCCAAGCTGCCGGAACAAATCACCGGAATAGACCTGACGGGTAATGAAATCTACGACTATGATAATCTTGTGAGTGTCGTAGTGGAAGAAAACGGCGATGAAACTGTGACTAACCTGCACGAAATTACCAAACTTTACCTTCCGGAAACCGCTAAAGAGAATATCGAAGATCTCGTGCGTTTCTACCGCCAAAACAAGGAAGCCATCACCGCCGGCACCATTGATATGAAGATGACTGATGTCGATGGCAATCTGCAAACCTATACCACCCTGCGCGACGTGCCCGACGCAAACCTGCTCGTCCGTTTGAAGACTGACTTCTCCGATTTGTTTAACGGCGACCAAATAGACCTTAACAAACGCTTGGGACTCGACCAAAAAACAAAGGAGTTACTTGTTTCTCCTAGTGATAATGTTTCCAACTTTGAAGGTATTCAATATTTGATAGGAAGTCTCTCTTGGGAAGGCTCTAAATTCGGTCTTTACGCCGCTGAAGTAGAAAATGTAGCTTCTATGCCTAACGTAAAAGTAGGGAAATCCATTACTCAAATCATCCTGCAAAATGTAGAAGTGGAAGCTATCGATTTATCCAATGCTACTAATTTAGTAAATGTATGGATTCAGAATATCCCGGGTTTGCAGAAATTAGATTTGAGCTATTCTACTATTTGGGGACAACGAGATAAAGAGACGGAAAGTAATGAAACGTATGGCAGTAATCTGATGGTTCTTGGATGTCCTGCACTGAAAGAAATCAAATTGCCCGAAAAGGATGAATTGAAAGTTAACACCATTGACATCGAAAGCCTGAACGCATTGGAAACATTCGACATGTCGAATGTCAAAATGCTATCTAACATAGCTATTGGTAATTTGAATAATGACTTTAATCTGGTCTATCCGGAACTGACCATTTTCTATAATGAAGATGGACGTGCCGGTACTACTTTTGCCTGTTCAGAAAGCACTTTCTATAGAGAATCGACTCAAGCATTCTTAAAAGCAAACTATACCGATATCGATTCATCCGATAAAGTTAGAAGGTTAGGTTACAGTTCTTCTTTGATGTATGATGAAGGATGCCGTTGGAGGACTTTATTGAAAAATCAATAATAAAGTGTAATTATTTTTTTGTTAGACTTTAATTATAAAAACGATGCGAAAATTTTTCTTAGGAGCTACCCTTGTTGCAGCAAGTTTCGGAATGGCGCAGTCTGCTGAGTTTACTCTTGCGGTATCCGGTAAGTTCTTAGGTGCAGATTTCCCTGCATCCGTACACTTTGTTGGAACAAAATAATTCGTCATTATTTTGTCAAGCAACGAATTTAAATTCAGAAAGAGTAAGGGGAAAGCCGTCAAACGGCTTTCTGTTAGCTCTTTTTGTGTGTTTACTAAGAAAAATTTATCACAACATATTCACCTCACCCAATGGGGAAGAAAACCATTATCTTGTCGGCAAGGCTGCTATGCCGCTAAAAACACTCCCGGTATGCAACCGACGGCGAGGAAACAAAATTATCCAAACCGCCAGCCTACATGCGGTACACATCAAAGACAGACTTTGCCATCGGAAAAAGCCTGCCTTTAATCATGTAAAAACCATGACTTTACATACCCTTTGCGGAATACACGCAGGCAAGGGTAATGAACAGGAAACAATTATAGGTTACAAAACAAGTAAATTATATAAGCAAAATGAAAAAGTTATACTTTTTATTCAGCTTTCTTATGGCAACAGTAATCGGATTAAGTTCGTGTGAAAGTGACGATTCACTTACCAATGAGCCACCTGCACAGGAATATATTGATAAGGCAAAGGAAATCCTTGTAGGAGACATCGTGCTCTCAACCCGTGCTACAATGAGCGGCGTGGACAAGACGCTGCTGGAAAGCGGTTGCCCCACCAAGTTCAGTTTTACGTGGCGAGAAGACGGTATGATGGTGCTCGACCTGAGCGACTTCACCGTTGGCGCCATGCCCTTTGCCATCACCTTCCGCTGTGCAACGAAGTTTATGCAACTCAACAGTTGGGAAAAGGATGAATACCCCGGCAGCGGTTGGGTGAAGTTCGTGGGAACGGACGGAAACGTCACCACGAGCGGCGATGACGCTGCGGACAACCAGGAAGGGAGCGGTGCACGTGTGGATGGTTTCCTGAACGTGGACACCAAGCAAGTGGAGTTCATCGTGGACTACAATATGATGAACGTGCGCACGGAGACCTTCTTGCAGACCATCGACCCTACGCGCATCGACCGCTTCGAGGAAGAGTTCGCTCAGTATGAGAAAGACCTGGAAGAAGCGAAGAAAGAACAGGGTAAGAATTGAATATAAACAGTTGGAATTGTAAAAACAAGGACACGGGAAACAGACTGTGCCCTTGTTTTTAATGCTATTAAATAAAACGATATGAAACAGATTGCAACCTTCATCCTGCTGTTGGCGCTATGCGTCTGTACGGATGCGGCAGCCCAGCGGATCGTCAGGCTGACGGTGCTGGAGAAAGGGGCGGAACAGCCCATCATAGCCGCTAATGTGGCCTATGCCGACAATCCGGAACTGAGGAACGCCATGCACACCATCACGGACGTGGACGGACAGACAGTGCTGAAGCTTGCAGGGAAAGGCTGTTGGTACTATAAGGTGACATACGTTAGCTTTGTACCGGAAACAGGGAAAATAGAAAATACCGAAACGGTGAAGACCGTATATATGAAAGATGATGCGTTAGGGCTGAACGAAGTAGTCGTGACGGGTTCGCGTGCGGCACGCCCCATCAAACTGTCCCCCATAACAACGCAGGTATTGGGCGGCAAGCAACTGGTGGATGCCGGATACGCCAATCTGCAGCAGGCTCTCCAGCAGGAAACTCCGGGACTGAATATACAGAAAGTGGGCTTCGGAAACGAAATTTCCATGCAGGGACTGGATGCCCGGCACGTGTTGTTCCTGATGGACGGCGAACGTATGACGGGCGACATGGCGGGCAACCTGGACTATGAACGTTTCAACCTTCATGCCATCGACCGCATCGAGATAGTGAAAGGTGCAAGTTCCACCCTCTACGGAAGCCGTGCGGCTGGAGCTGTCATCAACCTGATAACCAAAAAGACCTCCAAACCGCTGTCGATAGACGCCGGAGTGCGTTATGGACAGATGAACGAGCGCAACTACAAAAATCCGCAGCCAAGCGACTTCCTGTATATGTTCGAGCAGAATGCCGACCGCCCCAACCTACAGGGCTGGGTGTCGGCAGGCTTCAAGGCGGGGAAAGTGACCTCGCAGACCGATGTGTGGTACAGCTCCACCGACGCATTCTATATGTATCAGGCGGAGAACGACAAAAAAGTCTATACGCAGGAGGCCAACCCCTTCCTGCCCCATGACATCACGGTGGTCAGCACCGCAGCCCGCCCGCCAATGGGTATCGAAGGCAAGGAGCACATCACGATGTCACAGAAAGTCTATTACGATCCGATAAAAGATTTGTCAGTCTTGCTATATGGAGGAGGATTCTTCATGAACACGTACGACCTGATACAGGACATGACGTTCAGTCAGGCGAACGAATGGAACGCCGGGGCCAAGGTGACTTACCATATGAAAGACTGGTTCAGCGTGACCGGAAGCCTGCACGGGGATTTCTATAACCGATACAAGCGCCATGAGCGCATCGATACCCGTAATAAGGACTATGAGAGCAGCATCTGGCAACCCCGTCTGACCGTGACGAGCGACTACTTCGACGGCCACAGTCTGATATTCGGCATCGAACACACTTCTGACGAATTGACCAGCGACCGTTTTTCGGGCAATGCCAACCATGACCTGAAAACCCGCGCCCTGAAAGAGACGGAATATTTCCTGCAGGACGAATGGACCATTAATCCCCAATGGATGGTGTCTGCCGGACTGCGCACTAACTTCTCGCGTGCGTTCGGTTTCATGGCTATGCCTAAAGTGGCTGCAAAATATTCACCCAATGAGCAGTGGGCTATCCGCGCCAACTATTCAATGGGTTACCGTTCTCCCAGTATCAAGGAACTTTTCTTTAACTGGGACCATTTGGGAATGTTCATGATTCGCGGTAATGAGAACATGCAGCCGGAGAAGAACAATTACTTTTCGCTCGGTGCAGAATATTCGAACGACTGCCTGTTCGTGTCCGGTACGGCATACGGCAACTATTTCCGCGACAAGATTGAAGGAGTGTGGCGCATCTACGACATGCAGTACAATTTTGAATATACCAATCTGAGCAAGCAGCGTCTGTTGGGTATTGAAGCTTTGTTACGCTGGAGGGTATTGGATTGTATGACCCTTAACGGAACTTACAGTTATGTCAATGTGAGCAAGAACGAGGGCATACAGGTAAATACCACATCTCCACACGCTGCTACTGCAAGTCTGGATTATAAATATGCACGGAAGAATTACCGTCTGAACGCTGTGTTCAGTGCATCGTATATGGGAAGCAAGAAGTTCGATGTGCAGGATCGCGTATTCGTGGAAGAGGACAACAAGAGCTATGATGCCTATTTCCGTTGCGACCTTCCGCAATATGTACTGTGCAACCTCTCCGTATCGCAGACTTTCTGGAACAAGGTGAAGCTGACTCTCGGTGTGGACAATCTGTTCAACTATGTGCCGAAAACACTGGGTTCCGGGATTACGATGTTCAATGTTCCGGCTACAGCCGGAACCCGCGGATGGGTACAGATGGAATTTATGCTTGATGATGTGATTAACTCTTTAAGGAAGAAGAAATGAGAAAGACAGGACTGAAAACGATGTGCCTCCTGCTGGGCTGTCTGCTGATGTGCGCCTGCGTGGACTATGACGACATACAGCCTTTCAACGGAAAGACACTGCCGCGCAAGTCGGGTTATTCCACCGGTGTGACGAATGACTGGATTTATTTTAACCTGCGTACCGGCGAAATGTTCAATGCCTATGGGGTGAACAAGGACATCAAGGAAGGCGAACAGTACGACCGCACGGATTGGGACTTGGCTTTTTGCGGCTACGTGTTGAGAACGAACAGCGGTACCAGTGGTATAGGCCGTGGAGGTGCAGCCGACTTGGGATATGGCGAATACAATAAGTGGACAAGCGTTTCGCAGTTACCGTCGGATTTGGAATGGGTGGTCGATAATGGTGAGGTCAGTGTGACCATGTCGCAGAACGACTGGAACCATTACCTGGTGGAGAACGGGCTGGATTTTGATTCTAATCCCTGGTTCGACCCGAACAACGGACCGCAAAGGACAAAGACCAATGCCAATCCGTTGCTGGCCGAGGCGATGACGTTTGCCGGACCTCCTCCTGTATATACTCCGTCTTTCCACACATACGTAGTGCGTACGGCAGACGGACAGCGTTACTTCAAAATACAGATTATCAGCTGGTATGATGCCAACGTGGAGATAGGCGACGAGGGCGGACGCATCAGCTACTATTGCGACGAACTGAAATAGGCATGCTTATGGAAAAGACACTCTTTCGTTTTTGGAAATTCTGCAACCGCAAATGGGTGAAGTGGCCTTTTATTACGGTTGCAGTAATTGCAATAACTGCCGCTCATTTCGTGATGTCCGCCAAATATGGAGATACTGAGAAGGCTCCTTCATGGGAGTTCACAGCGATGCTGCATTCCGCATTATTGGTTATGGCAATTATCGTAATAGTTATTTATAAAAAGTATATCAAAGGTAAATTAATGGAATATGAAACAGACAGTGGAAACAAAGACAACTGAAGTAAAAATGGAAAAGAAAAAATATTGGTGGAAAGCCACCGCATCATTCCTGATGGTATTGTTCACCATGCCGCTTGGCCATGCCGTGATGATTCTGATGGAGCATTTTCTGGATGAGACCACACTGCATTATTCGGCTTTTGCCATGGGATTCGTGGGTATGCTGATGGTTATTGCAGGCGTGTTTGCCAAGGGAGATACGCGCCAGACTCTGTGGGGACTGTTCGGCGGTCTGCTGTTCTGGACGGGATGGGTGGAATTCCTGTTTATGTATTTTGCCAACCGTTTCGGCACACAGCCGGAACTCGACCCTGTGACGGGAGAGATAGTGACCCGTCCTGAATATCTTATACTTCCGGCTTCTTTCGGATTCTGGATGATGGTGATGATTATGTATCTGTTCAGCACACGCAACGGTTGCAACTTCATCAACTGGTGGCAGCGTCTGCTGTTCAAGGGAAAGAAGAACGAGATAGCCGCTCGCCCGATGACACGTCACACGAGCATCGTTACCTTCATGGAGCTGATGATGATTCTGTGGGCTTCCTACTTACTGCTGATGTTCTGTTATGACGACGTATTCTTAGGCGAAAATCATCCTGTTACACTTTTGGTAGGCTTGGGCTGTCTGATAGGTTCGTTCTTTATCTTTGCCAAACAGCTGCGCATCGCTTCGTGGGGAGCCAATATCCGTATGGCCATTGCTACGGTGGTGGTTTTCTGGACACCTATCGAGGTATTGGGACGTATGGACCTGTTCAGCGAGATATGGACAGACCCTTTGAACCATGTAATGGAGATGGTGATAATACTGGTAGTGTTTGTGGCTTTAGCGTTCTATCTCTGGTATAAGGGCGCAAGGAAATCGGCTGCTGTCGGATAAAAAGTCTGTTAATATGACAACAGGATTAAATAGAAAACAAATGAATTGGGGCAAAGCGATCGTGTCCATTGCGGTGACACTGGCAGCGATGCCCCTTACGCATATTCTTGCCCGTATGCTGAAAGACGGCACTACGGGAGTTGAACAGTTTTATGCGGGAATGGGAATGGGAGCCTTCGGACTGGGACTGGTCATTGCGGGTGTCTTTATCAAGGGAGATGCGCGGCAGAGCCTGCTCGGACTGTTCGGCGGTATGTGCTACTGGATGGGGGCGGTGGACTTCCTCTTCATGTACTATGCCAACCGCTTCGGCACGCAGGCACAGCTCGACCCCGTGACGGGCGAGGTTGTCAGCCGCCCGGAGTACCTGCTGCTGCCCGCCACCTTCGGTTTCTGGGCGATGACGATGATGCTCTACCTGTTTTGCACACGCAACGGCTGCAACTTCCTCAACTGGTGGCAGCGGCTGTTCTTCGGCAAGCACAAGAAGGAGATTGCCGCCCGACCCATGACGCGACATACCAGCATTGTGGCATTTATGGAAGTGATTACGATGTTGTGGACGTGTTACCTCACACTTATGTTCTGTTATGACGAGCGTTTCCTGGGCGACCGTCATCCGGTGACATTGCTTGTGGGGATGCTGGGGCTTATAGGTTCGCTGTTCATGTTTGCCCGTCTGCTGCGTTATTCTTCATGGGGCATGAGTCTGCGTTATGGCTTCGCTACGGTCATCATCTTCTGGATAGGTGTGGAGGTGTTCGACCGTATCCACGTGTTGGAAGGCCTGTGGGCGGCACCGTCGGAACATACCGACCAACTGGCGGTCATCGGACTGTCGCTACTGGCGACTGCCGCTTACCTCATATATAATAAGTTGCACAAGAAACAGACGGCAACGGCATGAAACGGATTACATGGAAAAAACATCATAAGTGGCTGGGCATCGCGCTCAGCCTTTTTCTGCTGATGTTCTGTCTGTCGGGCATCGTGCTGAACCACCGGTGGCTTGTGCGTGATGTCGACATCAGCAGGAAGTGGCTGCCTGTCCGTTACGAATACACGAAATGGAACGGTGGCCTGCTGCGGGGCACATTGCCCTATACGGACGAGGACAGCGTGCGCCGTGTGCTGGTCTATGGCACGGGTGGCATCTGGCGGACGGACACTTCCGCTTCCGCATTCGCCGACTTCAACGACGGACTGTCCGATGGAGCAGACTATCGGCAGATACGTGCCGTGGCGCAAACGGCGGACGGCAGCCTGTATGCGCTCAGTCCTTTCGGGCTGTACCGTTACGGCATCCACACAGGTTGGCAGCAGATACCGCTCCCTACGGACGGAGATGAAATGCTGACGGACATGACCTGCAAGGGCGACACGCTGGCGGTGCTGGGCCGTTCTTATCTCTATATCTCCATGTCTCCCCATACCCAATTCCGTAAGATACAGTTGCAAGCCCCGTCGGACTATGACGGCAAAGTCTCCCTGTTCCGCACGGTGTGGGTGCTGCATACGGGCGAACTGTTCGGTATGCCGGGCAAGCTCGTCATGGATGCGGTGGCCGTGGTATTGGTGTTGCTCAGCCTGACGGGTATCCTCTACTGGCTACTGCCTAAATACATGCGGCGCAGACACAAACAAGGAAAGAGTGCGGACAAGGCGGCACGCTGGACGCGCCTCTCGTTGCTGTGGCATGACAAGTTAGGCCGCACCACCCTTGTATTGACCCTACTTATTGCCGTGACAGGCTGGTGTCTCCGTCCGCCCGTACTGATAGCTCTTGCACTGACCGATACGCCGGCCCTGCCCGGAAGCACCCTTGACAGCCCGAACCCGTGGAACGACAAACTGCGAATGGTGCGCTACGACACCGCCTGCGGCGACTGGTTGCTCTCCACTTCCGAAGGCTTTTATTCCCTGAAATCGTTCGAAGCCATCCCCGAAAGGCTGACACATACGCCACCCGTCAGCGTGATGGGGTTGAACGTATGGCAGCGCGAAGTGCAAGGTCATTGGCTCTGCGGCTCGTTCAGCGGACTGTTTGTATGGAACAGAGCGCAAGGCACGGCGACCGACTGGTTCACGGGCGAACAGGCCGAGGATAAGTCCGGTCCTCCGTTTGGCAAGAAAGCCATATCGGGTTTCAGCGCGGACTTGGGTAAAGAGCCGTTTGCCGTGGAATACTACAACGGGACGAACGCGCTTCCCCAGCCGGAAAGCCTCGCCGCGCTCCCCATGTCGCTTTGGAACTTCGCTCTGGAAGTCCACAGCGGACGCATCTACATCGGCATTGCCGCCACGTATGTGTTCGTGTTCATCGCCGGCATTGCCATTGTGTGGTGTCTGTGGAGCGGATGGAAGTTGCGGAAAAAGAACAGGAATAAACAGGTTCATAACTGAAAATCCCTAAAAATAGGTATTGCCCGACAATTTCAAGCCTTGTACCTTTGCAAAAAATTAAAAACAGACACTGTTCACTATAAATGCAAGTGCTGAAAGAGGACATAAGGGGTCGGATATTGACGATTGCCAGACAGCAATTCGAGAAGAAAGGCTATTCCAAGACTTCCATGCGCGAAATAGCGGAATTGTCGAGTGTTGGTGTTGGGAATATCTATAACTACTTCACAAGCAAAGATGAATTATTCCGTGAAGTGGTCCGTCCTGTTTTGTGCGCTTTGGAAGCCATGCTGCAAGAACACCATGGCATACGGGGCGAAGATATTATGATGATGCGGTCGGAAAAATACCTGAAATCCTGCATTGACGAATATGTTTCGCTTATAGACAAACACCGTTCGCTAATGGAAATACTGTTGTTCAAAGCACAAGGTTCTTCGTTGGAACATTTCCGGGAAAGCTACACCGACCGTTCTACAGAGGTGGTCAAGGCATGGTTTGCAGCCATGCAGGAAAAGTATCCCGACATAAACACTTCCGTGTCAGACTTTATCATCCACCTGCATACGGTATGGATGTTCACGATGTTCGAGGAACTGCTGATGCATTCCGTACCCCGACAGGAAATGGAAGCTATCCTGCACGATTATATCCTGTTTGAAATCCAAGGTTGGAGGGCTATTATCAAGATATGAGATACAGACAACGTACATACGAACATTCAACCGCATCAGAACGGTTGGTAAGGAGGAAATCTTCACGGAGGTTTCCTCCTTTTTTTATGAACAAATCTGAATATCGTTCGCTATTGCGCACCTTTCTCACGTTCGGCAAAGCAAGTAAACTCGCTTTGCCCTCACTTGATCGAAACGTTCACTATTAAAATAGAATAAAGATGAAACACGAGTTTAAGAACATTGTGGCAGAAACGCTGCTCATCCCTCTCTATATGAGGGCAAAGGAAAGCCGTCGCGCTCATCCCATCCTGGACGACAAGGCTGCGGAACGGCTGGCGGACAGTCTGGAATACGATTACTCCCAATTTGACGGGGCCAAGCTGAGCGAAGTGGGATGCGTGGTGCGCGGCTGGTATTTCGACCGTGCCGTGCGGCGGTTCATCGAGACGCACCCCAATCCCGTCGTGGTCAATGTGGGCTGCGGGCTGGACACCCGTTTCCAGCGTATCGGAGGCGGGAAAGCCATCTTCTATGATATGGACTTGCCGGAAGTCATCGCCCTGCGCCGGGAACTGATACCCGAACAGCCGGGCAATGTCTATATTGCGGCATCCTTGCTGGAAACCGACTGGATGGACGACCTGCGCCGCAGGCATCCCGATGGGGCATTCATCTTCGTGGTGGAAGGCGTGCTGATGTATTTCTACGAGAAGCAGGTAAAGAGCTTCCTGCGCGCCGTGGCGAGCCGTTTCGGGGGCGGGGAACTGTGGTTCGACGTGTGCGGCACGATGATGAGCCGACACGGCGTGAAGCCCGATTCGCTGCGCAAGCACGAGGCACAAATCCGTTCCGGGCTGAGCGACGGGCACGTGGTGGAACAATGGGAACCGGCCTTGCAACTCATCGAGCAAGCCAACTACATGAAGTTCTTCCGCCCGCGCTGGGGATTTTTCTTCGGACAGATATTGGGGCGCATGACGAGGCTGTGCTACAAGTTTAGTTCGTTGCTGGGGTATAGAATCATTGCAAAATAACATTATGTATATGGAGAAGTCAAAAAAGAAAGAAGGTTTGTCCCGCCTGTTCGAGATAGCCGGGCAGAAGAAGGGGCTGCTTGTATTGGCAGGGGTTCTGTCTGCCGGCAGTGCGGCATGTATGCTGGTGCCTTATTGGGCGGTTTATGAAATTTTGAAAGAGCTGTTGTCGCACGGCGTAAATCCTGCCGCTTCGGACGGGGCGGAGATGATGCGCTGGGGATGGATAGCGTTTGGAGGACTTATCGGCGGATTGGTACTGCTGTATGCCTCCCTGATGTCTTCGCATGTGGCTGCGTTCCGCATCTTGTACGGGTTGCGTGTCCGCCTGTCCGAGCATATCGGCAGGCTTCCGTTGGGGTATCTGAACAACACCTCTACGGGAGCCATCAAGAAAACCATGGACCAGAACATCGAGAAGATAGAAGGCTTCATTGCCCACACCATTCCAGACTTGGTGAACGTAGTAGCCACGGTGGCGGTCATGCTGGTCATTTTCTTCTCGTTGGATGTGTGGCTGACGGTGGCCTGTCTGGCGGTTGTGGTGTTGAGTATCTTTCTGCAATTCTCCAATTTCATGGGGAAAAAGGCAAGGGAGTTCATGGGCATCTATTACGATGCGCAGGAAAAGATGAGCGCGTCTGCCGTACAATATGTACGGGGCATGCCCGTAGTCAAGATATTCGGGCAGAGCGTCCGCTCGTTCCGTCAGTTCAATGCCGAGATTCAGGCCTACAAGACATTCGCCTTGAAGTGTTGCGACACCTATCAGAACGGGATGGTGGCTTTTACCGTATTATTAAATTCAATGGTGACGTTTATTCTTCCGATGGGCATTCTGTTGTTACAAGCCAGTCCGCAGTCGCTCTCATTGGCGGTGGTATGGCTGTTCTTCCTCATCATGGGGCCGGGCATGGCTTCACCCGTTTACAAACTGACGTTCTTGGGAGGCAATACGCGCGACATCAACGAAGGGGTAAGCCGCATCGACCGCATACTGGAAAAGCAGCCTGTGCCCGAGCCGGAACATCCTGAAGTGCCTGCCGCCTACGATGTAGAGTTCCGCCAGGTGTCGTTCTCCTACGAAAACACGGAGCAGGGCACACGGACGGAAGCCTTGCGTGATGTCAGTTTCGTTGCGCCGCAGGGCAAGATAACCGCCCTTGTCGGCCCGTCGGGTAGCGGCAAGTCCACGGTAGCCAACCTGATACCCCGCTTCTGGGACGTGGAGCAGGGGGAGATACGCATAGGCGGTGTGGACATACGCCGGATAGCTACGGAGCGGCTGATGGACATGGTGTCGTTCGTCTTTCAAGACACGTTCCTGTTCTACGACACGCTGTATGAGAACATCGCCGTCGGTTCTCCCGACGCGAAGAGGGAACAAGTGATAGCCGCCGCCAAGGCCGCCCAGTGCCACGATTTCATCGAGCGTCTGCCGCAGGGATACGACACACGGATAGGCGACAAAGGCGTATTTCTCTCCGGCGGCGAAGCCCAGCGGATATGCGTGGCGCGTGCCATATTGAAGAATGCGCCGATACTGGTGCTGGACGAAGCTACCGCCTTTGCCGACCCGGAAAACGAGCACAGGATGCAGATGGCGTTGCAATCGCTGATAAAAGACAAGACGGTCATCGTGATTGCCCACCGGCTTTCATCCATCATTGCCGCGCATCAGATTGTCGTGATGAAAGAAGGGCGCATCGTGCAGTGCGGAAGGCATGAACAACTGTCCGCAACCGAGGGAGTATATAAGAATATGTGGGATGCCTATACGAGTGCATACCATTGGACGTTGAACAAAAACTAAAAGCAATATATGGGAAAAAAGAACTTCTTAAACAAGGTCTTGCAAAACACAAGCTGTCCGCAAGGATTTTGGGGGCGGATGATTTTGCGAGGAATGAATAGTTTTCATGCGTCTTTGGCTAATCGTGGCATGAAGCAAGTGGAATGGCAACCGGAATGGAATGTGCTTGATATAGGCTGTGGCGGTGGTGCGAATTTGAAACGTTTATTGAATTTGTGTCCGGAAGGAAAAGTCTACGGCATAGACCGGTCGGAAGAAAGTGTTTCATTCGCCCAAAAGTACAATGCAAAACACTTGGACAAAAGATGTTTCATACAACAAGGAGATGTCTGCTCCTTGCCCTATAAAGAGGGAGCGTTTGATGCTGTAACGGCTTTTGAAACGGTCTATTTCTGGTCGCCTGTAGACAAGGCGCTGTCTGAGGTGGCGCGTGTGCTCCGAAAGGGGGGCTGTTTCCTTATCAGTCTGGAAGCGAGCGACCCCGAGCAGGGAAAGATGTGGACGGAACGGATAGACGGAATGGTGGTCTATACTGCCGATGAGTTGAAACAGCTATTGTTTGAAGCAGGCTTCTCGTCGGTCAAAACAATTCATAAAAAAGAAGAACTACATATTATAGCACATAAATGAATTTAGGATATGAACGCAATCAGAAACATTACAATAGGACATACCGAACGGCTTTACAAGCCCGTGGGCTTCACCATGCTTGCCAACTTGGTGAATATCGTACCGTTTTGCCTCTCCGTAGAGGCGATACGCATCATCTTCCATGCGTTTGACGGCAGCGGACAGCCGCTCGACACGACCCGCCTGTGGTGGATATTCGGCATCATGGCTGTTTACATGCTGGTCATGGCTTTGGCGGAAAGGGCTGCCTACCGAGCCAACTTCAGAGGTGCATACGAGATGAGCGCATCGGGACGCTTGTCGCTGGCGGAACACTTGCGGAAACTCTCGCTGGGTTTCCTGTCGAGGCGCGACCCCGGCGATTTGTCTTCCATGCTCATCACGGATTTCATGATGGCGGAAACGGGAATCTCGCACCACCTGCCCCAACTGATGGGCGCGGTGGTGATGCCCGTGCTGGCTTTTGCCTCACTGATTTGGATAGACTGGCGGATGGCGGTCAGCATGTTTGCCGCCTTGCCGCTTGCCTTGCTCGTGCTGTGGGCAAGCACAAAGGCACAGCGAAGCCTGAGCGGCAGGCAAATCCAGGCGAAAATCAATGCCGGCAACCGGTTGGAAGAATACTTGCAGGGCATCCGGGTGATGAAAGCCTACAATCTGCTGGGCGACCGTTTTGTCCGGCTGCGCAATGCCTTTGCCGAACTTCGCCGTGCCTGCATCCGCCAGGAAGCCCTGTTAGGGCCGTTCGTCCTGCTGAGCATCACGCTGGTACGTGCCGGGCTGACGATAATGGTGCTGTGCGGAACCTATCTGCTGTTAGGAGGGGAATTGTCTTTGCTCGTCTTCGTGCTGTTCCTCGTGGTCGGTTCCCGCGTGTTCGACCCGCTGACTTCCGCTCTGACCAATTTTACCGAGTTCCGTTATTTCTCCATTGCCGGAGGGCGCATCCTTACTTTGATGAACGAACCGGAGATGAAAGGAGAACGCCCATCGCCGGCGGCAGGCGACATCCGGTTCGAGCACGTGTCGTTTGCCTATCAGGACAAGGAAGTGCTGCACGACGTGTCTGTCACGCTTCCGAAAAACTCACTGACGGCTCTCGTAGGCCCTTCGGGAAGCGGGAAAAGCACGGTGATGAAACTTTGCGCCCGTTTCTACGACCCGCAACGGGGACGCATCTTCTTTGGCGGCGTGCCGATGGACGAAATCGCCCCCGAAAGCCTGATGAGCCACATCTCGATGGTGTTCCAGGATGTCTATCTGTTTCAGGACACGATACGCAACAACATCCGTTTCGGCAAGACGGACGCGACGGACGAGGAAATCATCGCCGCCGCCCGGAAAGCCTGCTGCCACGACTTCATCATGCGCCTGCCGCAAGGCTACGACACGATGGTGGGCGAAGGCGGCTGCACCTTGTCCGGAGGCGAGAAGCAACGCCTGTCCATCGCCCGCGCCATACTGAAAGATGCGCCGGTCATTCTGCTGGACGAAGCCACCGCCTCGCTCGACCCCGAAAACGAAGTGGAGGTGCAACGGGCCATCGACTCGTTGATTAAAGGACGCACCGTCATCGCCATCGCCCACCGGCTTAAAACGATTAAGAATGCAGACCGAATCATCGTCCTTGACAACGGGCGGATACGGGAAGAAGGCACGCACGACGAACTTGTCCGAAAGGAAGGACTTTATGCGCATTTGTGGGAAATACAGGAAAGTATTTCCGGGTGGAAACTGTAGCTAAAGATGTGTTAAATTGCAAACTTCGTTACCATCACTTCTGTATTGAATGTGCGGTGGCATTGGCTTACTGTATGAAGTCAGCATTATAATTGTCAGAAAATCTGAAAAGGAAACAATCACAATAGTATAAACATTTAATCAATTTCAAAATGAACAGGTCAGAAAACTGTATTCTCTCTTTTTGGAAGAGATTTGCATCATCGGCACATCATTGCCGAACAGGATGTAAGGAATGAACTTTTTGTATTGCTCGCTTCAGCGAGAGAAACCTATCTCCGGGATGTCGTTGACAGCGGCAAACTTTATCGCCGCTTCGTAGACGACTTCATCAACAGTCACCGGTATATAGACTGCGGCAATGTGGTCTGCCGGAATTGCCATGAGATGATTATCCATGTTGTCCGAGGCATTCTGCATGATTATCAGGATTGTGTGCGAAAAAAGTTCGCTACCGAATCATTCTCATTGGATGATTGCATGGAACTGAAAAGGATGTATGACACATCTGAAATAAATAGTCCGGCATTTGCGTATGATGCGGATCCAATGGCGACCGCAGCTTCACTTTCATTCGAGTGTAATTTTTCGAAGGAACAGATGGCAGGTATTGTGTCTTGTGCCAATACTTACCATCTGTTCTGTGTTCCTACGGTTCGTATGGAGGATATGGAAACTCTTTTTGCCTGCGAGGAGGGCTTACGTATTCGGGTAAATAACATCCGCCATGTGGCCGTGCTTTTCGACGCTCTGCTCGGAAGGTCGTGCATACAGGCACACTGGCAGTCCATTCTTGAAAGAGGTAGATTTCTGGTTTCCAAGGATGGAAAACGGTTCGTGACCGCTTCGAGCCTGTCAACTGCCCTGTCTGCGGCAAGAAACCGTCCCACATCTGTCGTTTATGCTATCAGGACAATGATAGGCCGACTTCCGTAACAATAATATTCCTATGATTTGAAAAGGTCGTCCATGGTGACTTCACTGTGGACGATACTTTTATGTTTTCCGTCCACCACTCCGTATGTGGTGACAAATGTGATTACCAATGTCTTTCTGGTCTTTGTCGCCATACGGAACAATCCCATCCGTTCACGGAGTTTCATCTCGTAATTATCAGTGATGGCATAACGGTCAGTGCTGAACTTCATTTCGCACAAATGGATGATACGGTCTGCTCGCTCAATAATCATATCAATCTGGAAGCCAGGCATGTTTTTGTCAGAATCTGCCTTGCTTCTCCATGAGGATATGGCCGTTCCGACACCGGCTATTCCGAGTGCCGCCTTTATCTGCCGGTGATGTGCCAGACACACAAGTTCGAAACTGAGTCCCATCCACGCAGAGACGCTGCGGGAATCCATATTGTTGCTCCACCACCTTTCATCCTTGGCATTGTTGGATTCTATGAACTTGTAATAAAACAATGTAAAGAAGTCCGTAAGCCTGAAAATGCTTCCTCGGGTCTTACTCCCGAAATGTGACAGACGGGTTACGAAATCGCAGCGTTCAAGATTCTTCAGTATCTTGCTCAAGAAAGAGCCTTCCAGACCTGTGGCTTTTGCTATGTCCTCCCTTGTCAGTCCGGACTTGTTCTCCGACAATAACTTGACTATTGATATATATGTGTCGGCATTGCTGAACAGGGCATTGTACAGTTCGTCGAATTCCCCTTTGAGATGGGCACCATCTGCAAAAAAGAGCCGGTCAATGTTCTGTGCAAGACTGTCAGAGGTATTCAGGAGGCTCAGGTAAAAGGGAACGCCGCCGAATATCATATAACATTGCAGAATCTGGTATCTGTCCCATCTGCAGTTGCGCTGCCTCAGATATTCTTCCGTCTCATGCAGATTGAACGGGGAAAGATGCAGGTTGCAGGTCACTCTTGCGTGCAATCCTCCCTGATTGGCTTCTATCTTGTCCGCCATCCATGATGTCGCCGATCCTGTGGCGATGAGCATGATGTCTGTACGCCTGTTGCCCCAGCCGTTCCAGAATGTTTCCAGGGCATTGACAAAATTCGACCTCTGCGTATCCATCCAAGGCATTTCATCAATGAATATGACTTTTTTCCGGTCTGAAGGCAATGTCTCCAGATAATCTTCAAGCGCATTGAAGGCATCATACCATGTCTCGGCTTTCGGCTGTCTTTTTTTCGAATGACGCTTGATTGCCCTCATGAAATTCTGTATCTGCACCGAAGCCGGAGTGTTGTGTTCGCCTACAAAGGTGAAATCATATTTATAGTTGAAGAACTTGTCTATGAGATATGTCTTGCCGATACGCCTCCGTCCGCTGATGATGACAAATTCGGAGCGGTCTGATTCCAGACACCGCTGCAGTTCGTCACATTCCCTGTCTCGTGAAACCAGTTTGTCCTGCATAATATTTCCGTTTCCGCAAAGGTACTCAATCCATATGTATCTGCCAAATTTCAAAGAGTGAGTTTGTACTTTATCTCATAAAATATTTGAGTAAAAGTACAAACTCACCAACACAATAATACCGAGTTACTACTTTATCTATGATTTTTTATGAGATAAAGTAACGGTTCAGTATATAGTAGCGTTCCATATTAGCCGGATGCTTTTCTGTTTTTCTCGGATAAGTTATGTGCCCAGCTTGCTGTTTCAAGTGGTACGCATCCCGCCGCCGAAAGGCGGTTGGGGTATTAGGCTATTATATCAGTTAGTAATTATATATCATTAGTTATCAATAATATAAATGCATTTTTGAGAGTTGTAGGTAACAAAATAGCACCAAATCTATTCGCTGTTAAATTACCGGACGAATGCTGTCCACTCAAGGTGCAACAAAGGAATGGATAGGTACAAAATGGCATTCCACAAGATGCTGTCGGAGCAAGATGAGGGAAAATGGAAAGGCAAGGTATGGTCGTAGACCAGTTTCCACCTTTTCTTTTCCCTTCAAGATAGGTATGTGACTTAATATATTTTATTATCAGATATATAATACGGCAAATACCTAATTGAATAACAGAATAGTAACAACTTGGCAATATATGGTTCCAACTAATTACCTATACGATTTTTTACCAGAATCTTGTTAATTAGAAAATCTATCGCAATATGTCAACAATGTATCTATTATTTCATATAAACAGGTAGTGTTTGCCATAGCCGGAATGAGTAACCAACTGTTTGTTTCTACTTACATGCTTCAGTTGCCAGATAAAACAAGTTTGTAAAAATTCTTATTATGTCAATTAAAGGAGTAAATCATACACATATAATATAAAATGGGCTGAAAAGGAAGTCTACATTTTCAGCCCATTTTTTAAGATTACAGTTTCCAGCCGGAAATGCTTTCTTGGATATTCCACAAATGAGCGTACAGCCCTTCATTTCGGACAAGCTCATCGTGTGTGCCTTCTTCCTTTATCCGTCCGTTGTCCAAGACAATAATCTGGTCGGCATCCTTGATAGTTTTAAGCCTGTGGGCAATGGCGATAACGGTACGTCCCTTAATTAACGAATCGATTGCTTTTTGCACTTCTACTTCATTTTCGGGGTCAAGTGAGGCGGTTGCTTCGTCAAGTAGAATGATTGGCGCATCTTTTAGAATGGCACGGGCTATGGATATGCGTTGCTTTTCTCCGCCCGAAAGGGTACACCCGCCTTCGCCTACCAAGGTGTCATATCCTTTGGGCAACCGCATGATGAAGTCATGGCAACAGGCTTTTTTAGCTGCGGCTATAATTTCTTCTTCCGTCGCGTCAGTTTTACCAAAGCGGATATTATTGCGTATGGTGTCCTGAAACAGATAAACATCCTGAAATACCATAGATATGTGGCTCATCAGACTTTCTGGATTTATCTCATTCATCGGAACACCATTGAAAAAGATACATCCTTTCTGTGGGTCATAGAAACGTGCACAAAGTTTCATCACCGTACTTTTCCCACTTCCAGAAGGACCTACAAGAGCCGTCAAAGAGTTTTTGGGAAGCGTAATGTTTATATCATGCAACACTTCCTTGTCTTGATAGGCAAACGATACGTGTTCAAACCGGATGTCGCCCGCTGCCGGGGATTGCCGTTCTCCTTTCATCTCCGGCTCGTTCATCAAGGAAAGGATGCGTCCACCGGCAATGGAAAAATAGCGGAACTCGGTAAAGTTTGTCAGTGCGGAAGTCAGCGGGTCAAACACACGAGAACCGACCACAAGGAACAGCACAAATACAAGGATTGAAAGTTTTCCTCCCAATAAAAGATAAGTTCCGCATAGCACCATCATTGTCAGCCCGGCACGTACCAGAGTAATGCTCAACAGAACAAACGGGCCTAACAAGGCTTCCTGACGGATGCAAGCACGGCGAAGTTCCGCAAAAGCATCGCGCAACCTAACAAAGCGGTCACCTATCAGATTGTACGCTTTCATTACACGAATACCCTGTAAGTATTCTTCCAACCGATTTCCAGCATTTATTTTTGCTTGAATTTGCCTGCCGCTTAACTTCCGCTGTGCCTTTGTGCTTGCCCACAGGACGAGCAAGGCAAGCGGCAAGGCGGCAAACATACTGACCGCCATCCTCCAATCTATCCATACAAGCGAAGCAAAAGCCAGTACAGGCATGACTATGGCACCCATAAGTTGGGGCAGGTGGTGCGAAATTCCGGTTTCTGCCATCATGAAGTCCGTAACAAGCATAGACGACAAATCACCCGGATCACGTTTCGACAAAAAGCCCAACGATAGTTTCCGCAAGTGCTCCGCCAGCGAAAAACGCCCGGAAGCACTCATTTCGTATGCTCCTCTAAAATTGGCTCGGTAGGATGCCCGTTCTGCCAAAGCCATGACCAGCATATAAACAGCCATAATGCCGAATATCCACCACAGGCGGGTCGTGTCAAGCGGCTGTCCGCTCCCGTCAAATGCACTGAAAATGATACGTATCGCTTCTATAGAAAGACAAAACGGTACTATATTCACTAAGTTGGCAAGCATGGTGTAACCCACCGGCTTGTAAAGCCGTTCGGTATGTCCTATTGTAATGTTTCTGATTGCGTTCATATATAGTTCTCCTTTTAGTCAGTTTTTGTTCAATGTCCAATGGTATGCGCTCGTATAGGCATCCCACATATTTTTATATACACCCTCTGTCACGGATAATTGTTCATGCCTTCCGCATTGCACAATGCTTCCTTCTTTCATGACGACAATCTGATGCGCAGAAATGATGGAAGAAAGGCGATGGGCAATCACAATGACCGTCTTGTCCTTTATCAGCGACTGCAAAGCCATCTGCATTTTATGCTCGTTTTCAGGGTCAGCGAAAGCAGTCGCTTCGTCCAACACCAGTATCGGAGCATTCTTCAATATGGCACGAGCCACACATATCCGTTGGGCTTCACCGCCGGACAGGAATACACCTTTATCGCCTATCCTTGTTTCGTAGCCTTGCGGCAAACGCTCTATGAAATCGTGGCATTGGGCAGCTTTCGCAGCGGCTATCACCTTTTCTTTCGTGGCATCAGGAGAGCCTACGGCGATGTTCTCATAAAGAGTGTCGTAAAAAAGGAAAGTGTCTTGAAAGACGAATGAAACCATATCCATCAGTTTTGCGGTAGCTATTTGGCGTATATCCGCACCGCCTGTAGATACTAATTGAAAAGTGCACCGTATTTTAATTGAAAAGAGCTCCATCCATACTTGTTACAAAATTACATATA
>ENA-UPWS01000455-UPWS01000455.1-human-gut-metagenome-genome-assembly--contig:-NODE-455-length-28610-cov-16.890548_pt1 | contig 28610 bp, 20 predicted proteins | sample MGYA00250054_ERZ773384 | MGnify/ENA primary metagenome ERZ773384 (study PRJEB29103, sample SAMN06111979) | human gut metagenome | biome: human gut; feature: ankylosing spondylitis patient; material... | reverse complement strand
TGACGATACCCAGATAAATTGTTTCCATAGACATGTATTTTATTTCCGGCTGCAAAGGAAAGAGTTTGGTGTTGCAGGGAAATGTCATACATGTTACAGAAGTGTTACAAATGTTTCTGAGATGGCTTGTAAGTGACCATATTAGACTGAAATACTCTATTTAACCAGAAAAAGTAATCATTAATTCTAATCATAAAGTTTAATAATAAAGGGTATGGATGAGCAGATATTTTTAGATTTTAAGTTGAATTTTAATTTGTGTAGCTCAAAGCTAGATAGACCAACTCTTGTTTATGCAGTTGTTTATTTTAGGGGTAAACAATATAAGATTAGTACTGGTGTGAAAGTATATCCAAATCAATGGAACAAACGAAAGCAGATTGCAATGGTTAGTACTGGTTTTACAAAGTTGGATAATCGTAATAATAGCATTGTGAATAGTAAACTTCAAGAGATTTTATATCGTTTTGAGCAAAGTAAATTATACCTTTGTGACAATGTAGAACAGATTGGCTGTTTATATTATATATTGAAACGGTATATTAATCCTAATATGAAAGATAGAAGTGTTAAAATGAAAATAGAAGAAGTTGGTACTGTTATACTTTCTAGATATGCTGAAAAAAAAGGGCGAGGGTATGATGGAGCAGTTAGTAATTTGAAGAAGTATCTAAAAGAGAAAGAAAGAAGTGATACTTTGGAGAATATAAATAAAAAATTATTAGAAGATTACCAAGAATATTTGTGTAGTACTCCAACTAAAGGGAATGTGGTAAGAACGTATAATACAATAAAGGATACGTTGATGAAGCTAAGAACTTTGCTTAAAATGGCACATGAGGATACTAATATTACGTTTGACTATTATAAAAATGAGATTGATAAATTTAAGATTATACAAAGTGAATTGAGTAGGAAAGAAAAGAAGAGCAAACAAGTACCGTTAACGGAAGAGCAAGTAGAGATTTTGTATAAATTAAAGTTATCTGGCATAGAAGAAGAGGTTAGAGATGTGTTTGTGTGTCAATGCTTATTGGGGCAACGCATTGGTGATATGCCTAGATTATTTAGGGGGGATTATACTATAATTGACAATAATACAGTTACTATTCCAGTACAGAAAACCAATGAGGATGCTACTATTTATTTATTCCCAATAGCAAAAGAATTATTGAGTAAATATCGTGAAAGGGGCTTTAGACATTTACAAATTCCAGCAACAGAGGAAGAATGCAAAAAAAGTAGAATGGTAGATGTCCTAAATAGTATAATAAAGAAGATTTGTAAAGATGCAGGCTTTGATAGTGGTGTCACTTATAAAGAGCAAAGGGGAACTGAGAAACTAACTTTGACAAAGAAATTGTATGAATTAATTCATACCCATATTGCAAGGCATACTTTTATAACAATAATGTGTAATATGGGCATTCCTAAAGAGACTGTTATTATTGCAACAGCCCACGAAGACACCAAAATGATAGATGAGGTTTATTTACATCAATCTGCCCAAGACAATGCGATGAAATTAGCTGCTGCCATTGAGGAAAAAGCCAGAGGTAGTATTTTTAATACTGGTGAAACATTTCCAATCAATAAAGTAGAGCATACTATGAATGTTCCAATAGGAATTACTTTTGAAACCTTGCTGGACACTCAATTTTTTGCATCCAGCATCAATAAGGCTGTTGAACTACAATCACAAGTAGGTCACTTGAAGGATGGGAAACTATGTAGCTATGACAATGAAATTGCGTCCCTTATAAGCGAGATAGAAAAGTTCTCCCAATCTTCCACTTCTGATTCTGATGTGGCAAAACAATATGTGAAACAGTTATCTGTTGGGAAGCTGTCAGACCTGCATGAGTGTTTTAGGGAAATGATTATCAAGTGCATTAAGATTGGTATCAGTAAGGATGCAATTATGCAGTTTATCAATAAGGCTTTGGAAATAGGCTTGTTGGATAATGAAAGATTCATCAATATAAAAGAAATTACTACAGCCTTATTGGATAAAAGAAATCAAGACTGACAAGTTTTTTATGAAATTAGGATTTCTGGTAAGGCTGAACAGCATATTCTCCCCGAACAGCTACGGTTCTGGGGAGAATTTTTGCTTTAGCCCCCTCAACCCAAATATTCCACAATTTCTACTTGTCGTTTGGTGATGTAGTCGGGACTTTATACCTTTGCACTGTGATTGAAAGTCAGAAATGACCGAGTTCCTCGTCACCCAGATTCACCACTACAAACCTAAATCCACTTCAAATGAAAGAACTGACCTACGCTGACATTCGTAAAATGGCACTGGAGCACGGTATCAAGGACACAAGGCTGCACATTGGGCTTTGGGCTTCTGACCGATACATCAAGAAACGAAAAATGATTCAAGGCAAGATGTACATGGTTTACCTGCCGTATCACAAACCGGAGCAGGAATAGTTTTCAAGTTCCAAACTTACTTCCAAGCTATCAGAAGAGGACATACCCTCACTCCATGAAGCTCCCTACACGAAGTTTTAAGAAAGTTGTCAAAGTGTTTTGGCACCTCACCAAAGTGCAGTATCTTTGCAACATCAACATGAGATAAGGGCGGTATCACTGAAACCACTGAATTACCGACTTGAGGCACATCTGAAATTGAATTGTCTGAATTTACCTGCCATTTCAATCCACCTTATCTTGCCAGATTATCTATTTAATAATTATTTATGGGACTAAGAATGAATGGAGAAACAGAACTTACATTCAAGCAACTACGTGAGCTTGCACTAGCCCACCAGGTAAAGGACAGCAAGACTGTTATTGGAATATGGGCTAAGCTGAACGGCTATTCCAAGAGACGCAAGCAGAAAGATAACAAGGTTTACACCGTTTACATCAAGATGAGCAATGATAAATCCAATAAAACTAACAACTATGAGAACGCATAGACTACCACAATTAATCAAGTACATTGACGTTAGAGGCGTTAACAAATCAATGATTGAATTTAAGGCAAATCTAGACAAACTGAACGACTTCTTTAGTATATTTCCCAAGTGGGGAATTTCTGTAACAATTAAACTGCTTAAAGAGTTAAGGAATGATTCTGAAGCCATGTGTAACAAATATTTCAGTATCATATCAGAAAGAATCTTGAATGAACTTTCTGCACGACCAGACGGTCTGGATGTTGAGAGCTACAAGAAAGAGGCTAGCCAATTAAAGGTGCATTTCAATCGCATTAAACTGTGCATGCGAAATACAGATTTCAGATTCTTCATTCATGAAGGATTGAACGAGGACATGTTTTATGTCTCAAATAATAAAGTTTATGGAAACCTAAACACAATGTACTTCTATATCAACGAAAATTCACGCTATGCAGAATGTGGAGATGAATCTTTTATTTTAAACAAATTGCAGGACATCTGTCACGAACTGAACGAACTCAGACAGTATGACATTTTGAATGCGTTACCAAAATTGATAAAGGATAGTCCCAACGAGGGATATGTAGTTGACTCAAACGCTTTCGACGAATGTATGGATAAGGTATTGTATAAGAGATGACAATAAAATGTATAAGGGAGGACTGTGCAAACGGTTCTCCCTTTTCGTGTTCATACCCACCAGACATATATCCCCAACTGTATATGTAACCAAGTCCAATACCCTGCCGCCATGCGAGCCAAGAACAGAAGTGATAAATACAGATGTACATCTAGTCTGGAATTTACCTATTCCCTATTTTGAGACTCCAATAAGTATTCCCGATTTTAATACCGGTACACTCCCTAAAATGATACCCTAGTAACATACCTATTATATAACATACCTTATATATGAAAAATGAAGTTCCTGCGGAACTACAATTTTCTGGAACGGGAGTTACAGATAATTCCATTAATCAGATGAATGACAACCAATCAATTCTAACGCTAAAGCAGTATGATATGGTATAAACCAGACAACATTATTTTTAAGAACAGGAAGGAAGCCAAGAAGTATTTTGGAACTAATAAATATTACAAGATTGAACGGGAGAAGAAAGATATAATATTTATAGACGACCACAAATCCATAGCTACTGATGGGGGCAATCAGACAGACATTGATAAGTAAGGATATTATCAGTTTCAAGAAGACACTGAACGCTTATATCTACTCCATTATAAAAATGAACAGCAATTATTATAACGGGGTGTCAGAAATCACCTATCCTAAAATAGCTGGACTGTCAGATATATCAGAGGGCATTATAAAGGCACATCTAAGTGAGAAGGATGAGAAGGGGAAGTTTGTTTTTAAGGACAATCCACTATTTCTAGGCTGGGAATATTTCTATGTTAACGGTAAAACCCATATCAGATATAAAATGAATACCAAGCCAGAGAACTATTTCATATTGAGGAATGACTTTATTCTGGATAAGAATCTAACCCCTAAAGAAAAAGACTTCTTGCTAAAGTTCATGGCTATTTGTACTAATAACACACATTACTTAAAAGCAAGCAAACAAGACATTAAAGATAAAATAGGAGTAGGTAAAAACAGCACTGTAATTGACAGCCTCATCAATAAAGGGTATATAGTTCTTATTAATGGATATTATATTGCCAGATGCAAAGACATGCCATTATCCAGAGACTTGGAAAGAGCCAATATCTACCAGATAATAGAGGACTTCTGTATAGGACACGGAGTTATACCACCAGCCTATGACAGAAAGAAAATAAATCTTATTCTTACTAAATACACTACTGTTGGCAAAAGCAACCGTCAAGACTTCAAACAGACACTAATTAAGAAATGCAAGCATATAGAGCAAGGGAATTATCAGTATTTATTAACTGCACTAGGTCTATATAAGAAGGAGATTAAACCATATCCCCAACCAGAAAAATTTGAAATCATATTATAGGGGAAAGCTCCAGACTGGCAGATAAGGTCTGGGGCTTTTTTTGTGTCATTCCCTTAACCTTATTTGGGTGTCAATAAAGTACAAGTTCCCGTCAATGCCATAGAGCACATTGTTTGGGACTGCATCAAACACTTCATAGAGTGCGTTATGGTACTCGTCGTAATAGTCCATCTCAAATCCCAATGCCTGCATACATTCAGCTATCTCAATCTTTCGTGGTTTCCTTTTCTATCTTTAATAGATATATAATATAGCTATTGTGATTACTGCTGAAAGTATATCTGATTTTATGTCTCTATTCATATAATTGTTTGTTATTCGTTTGTATGTTTTAACTTTTTAACAAACAGCTGTCGTCGTAACGCTGAGTTATTAACTCTATACATCATGTTTTTTCATCCATATAGGAACTACGATTTCTTTCATAAGTCTTACAGTTATATAAGAAACTAGCACTCTCAATGTATTGGGAATTTATTGAGCTTTTTATAGTTCTTTTACTCATCATCTAATCTCATAGTGAGGTATAGAATGTGAAATACATTAAAGACAAGATAAAAGATTAAACCATTGATTCCTCCTATAATGTAATAACAAAATAGAACAGATAAAATGTTCAATAGTCCGTGTATTAATGAATACATAGGTAAAATTATTATATTGTTAATAAATGTTTGTTTACAAAATAAACAAAACCTACATGATATTGGCGATGTTTGTCATTCATAGCTGTTTATGATGTTGAATTATTTTAATGACATCAGCTGCATTTTTGCATAAAATGTAGGAATCTAATTCATTCCTCGTTCAAAAGGGCGTTTATAAAGAGCATCAGTGCTACCATCATTTTTAGTACATGTGAAATTAATATTCTTATATATTTACCCTTATCTAGTTATCTGACGGACAAGGTGTGACAAGTCAATCCATAGACCGTTGTCATTGGCAAATTTTATCAGTTCTTCCGTTTGCCTTCCCTTATAGCCCTCTGTTGGTTCAGTTTCTCCTGCTGCCTCCTTACATCTTCCAATGATGCAGGCTGCCTGCTCCAAGAGGCTATTGATTGGCGTGTTCGCTCTATCCATTGCTTGTGAAATTCATTGATATAGTCCATAACCGCATAATCATGAGTTTATGCAAATGTAGTCAATTCATCTGGAATTGGCAAGCCAAATGCCCAACTCAAAAATATAGGTACTTAAAATCACACCCCTCCCCCTTTAGTTCTGGGAAGTGTTTCCATATAAGGTACAGAGCTATATAGGGTGGAATTACTGGCAGTAGAAAAATGGCTGGCATGTATATCCGTATCTGGTGTATGTCTCAAGCGCTTCTTTACTGTTACTCCTAACTACCCTCACCGTATCTTTAGGGGAAATGAACACCAGATGCGAAATCACCTTCCAACCCCAAACGCTTGAAATTCTGTAACAGCCATTACGGGCAGATACAGATTTATTACAGAAATACACATGCGTACAAGGCTGGAAGGCTTTTTGTTTCTGGTTATCATTCCCTTTTAATTCACTCATTACTAATCATAAATTATCGCTTATGGAAGATTTAAAGGCAATTCTGACGGTTGGTGCAATACTCGTTGTACCGTTCATTGCAGCCCCAAAGGTAATGTTTGCCATAGTGCTGTACATTATCATTTATATGGCATTCAGATGGAGAAATTTCTAATTATCAACTTAATAATTTACAGATTATGGAAGCATTACAGATTATGCCAGCCATGGCACAGAGAAGTAACAGCAATTTAGGAGAATTTGCAGAGGATGCAACGGTAGTTGTGGAAGAAACAGCAAAACCAAGTATTACTTTCTTGGAAGCCAATACAGATTCTATTACACTGGAAGAACTTGCAAACAAATGTGTTGTGCCTACTTGGGCAAACCAGGAATTAACCGTTGCACACCAAGACTTTGTTTCTTGTGTGCATGAGGCTGCAAGCTCATTCTATGCAGGTGAAAAGGTGAACTTTCCAGAAATAAGAGTTTCACATATAGTACGTGGCAGAATACCGTCCGCACTAGGCAAGAAAGCAAGTGAACTGTTAGAATGTGAAAAGACACAATTCTATCAAAGACTTGCTTTTGCCTTTACCGTTCCAACCATTTTTGAAACGATAAGAGGGCAAAGGCTTGAACTGTGTATAGGTGGGGTAAGGAATTACAGTGATTTGAATTTGTACCGTTCTTCCAAAGGCTTGGAAAAGTTCTCTGTCTTTATTGGCTGGAGAATGAAAATCTGTTCCAATCAGATTCTTACTGGTGAAGGTGTGAGGTTCAACATGGAAGTAACCAATATCAGTGAGCTTTACAGAAATGTACTGGAATTGTTTAACAGCTTCAATGCTGCCAAAGAAATACATTTGATGCAGACATTATCAGATATTTATCTGTCTGAAACACAATTTGCACAAGTGATAGGCAGAATGCGAATGTACCAAGCGCTTTCACCAGCGAGACAGAAAGCAATACCAAGACTTTTAATCACTGACAGCCAGATAAACAGTGTTTGTCGCGAGTATTACACGAATGAAGTGTTTGGAGTGAAGGATAATGCTATATCAATGTTCGATTTCCATAACCTTTTGACACAAGCAAACAAAATGAGTTATGTGGACGCTTATCTGCAACGGGCTGTTAATGCTACAGAACTGGCAACGGGCATTGCATCCGCTCTGCATGGTGATGAAAAATACAGCTGGTTTCTTTCTTAGCTGTATCTGGAATTATATCCTATTACTGGTTTCTCAAAACTGGAGATTATGCTACGGAATTTATTCTACGTGTTACTGGCTACTTTGGTATTCTTCATTGCAATGGCATTATTCCCACTTATAGCGGTGGGATATATCCTGCTGCTGGGCTACGCCATTGTTAAAGGATAGCTTGGTATGGAGGACATCTATATAATAAGGTATAGGTGTCCTTTTTATTTATAAACCTCTTAAATATTAAATGATATGGTAATAGAAGACAGTCGCGAATACAAGGCAGCGCAAGAACTTGAAAGAGCCTTGAACGATTATAGTTGGAATCCTAAAAGGTTTGCAGAGAGTACAAGATATTATCACCGTACACTACAGCAAGAACTTATGAGAACCATTGTGGCAATCATTCAAATGGTTGGTGATGAAAGCTATGGTACAGACCTTAGAAATCAAGCCTCACATGAACTTTGTAAAAAGATTATTGAGAGCGGTGCATTGGATGAAGCCTATTTGCCGTTCATATAGGCTTGAACGTAACAAAGGACATCATTAACTTGGTGTCCTTTTTTATTATATTCACTTCTTTACAAAGTGAATGTTTCTTTGATTATCAATAAGTTGGATATTCCAACTTAAAAATGACATTCACTTTTATTCATTTACATACAAAACTGAACATTATGAGTTTAAAATATTCAAGCACCACAGCAGATTATCTGCAATGGAGCGAAGCAATGAACTTGATAAGAAAACTGGCTAAAGATGGAAATTACAGAATTTCCCTTCTTGTAGCTCTGGGCTGTTTTACTGGCTTAAGAATATCTGACATTCTGGCTTTACACTGGAAGCAGATACTAAATACCAGTGAATTTACAGTGATAGAGAAAAAGACAAATAAGGTAAGAACTATTAGGATAAACACCCAACTTGGGCAGCACATTAAAGAGTGCTATGAACAGATAAAGCCTATAGGGATTAACGCACCTATTTTAGTGAGCCAGAAAGGGACTGTTTTCACTATCCAAAGAATCAATGTGATACTAAAAGAGGTGAAAAAGAAGTATAAATTAAAGGTTAAGAACTTTAGTTGTCATTCACTTAGAAAGACTTTTGGCAGGCAAGTTTATAATATGAACAGTGATAATTCAGAGCTTGCCCTAGTAAAACTCATGGAGCTGTTCAATCATAGTTCTGTAACCATTACTAAAAGATACTTAGGTTTGAGGCAGGAAGAACTACTAAATACTTATGACTGCCTTAGTTTTTAATAATTAAGATTTGAGACAGAACTTTTCTATAAATGCTCTGAATAGTTCTATTTCAAATCATTCAAATAAGTAGGAATAGCTGCCAATTATTAACAAGCAATAATTCTTGATATTCAACTATAAATTTGTATTTTTGTAAAAGCGTTGTTATGACTATTCTTTATATGTATAATCTTTAATACTAATAATATGAATTTAAAAGATATACAAGTAAATAAAACTCATGTTTGTGTTTTGCGAAGGGAAAAGAATCAGCAGGAGTTACGTGTAGATTTTGTAGAATTGTTATTTCCATATAGCAAGCAGTTGAATGAGTTAAAACGAATGTCAGAAAATAGGAATAGAAATGTATTAGAACTAATCGATTTTGTTGAAAACTCAAAATTGAACGTTTTGATGCAATCTTTTAACTTTTGTGAGTACTTATCTGAACCTTGGCAGTCATGCCCCAATATTACTAAAGTTAAAAGTGAAGATTATATGAAATTTATAGATGAATATAATCAAAAAATAAAGGAAGCCAAAGACGACAAAGAAATTGCTGAACAATTTAGAAAGAAACAAGACTTTATAAAGTCTCAAAAGAACAAATTTTATGAAGATATAAGTAAACATGTAATACCATATCTTCTAGAATGTATATATAAAAAACTAGAGGATGATAAGTCGGTGCTTGCTTTTTCTCATAGACGTATTGGTTGGTCTAAACCTGAATTTTATCTAAATGATGACTTAACGGTTATTTATAAAACCAATTTTGGATATGGTGCTTCTAGTTATTTCTATACTCATATAAGATATAAAGGAATTGATATATTACCTTATTCAGATTGGATTCGATACTATATAGCAAATAAGAACGAAATTATACGTTATACTCGCAAGCATTTATTGAAAAATGAGGAGTGGATAAAGACCATGCACTTTACAGCAGAACTATACAATTCAATGATTTTAGAGCCAAATACATTTATTGAAAATTGGATTATAAATGAAGTGGATGAAATGGTAAAAGGTCTTGAAGATTTATTAAATAGAAATGATAGTTATGAAATTATCCATAGTTATTTTCATCAAGAAAACGACTTGGTATTAGTTGGTCGTGATTTAATACATTTTAAAGGTGAAAGAATCGCAGGAGCGCTAAATTTTATGGATAAATTAAAAGAACTAAAATCTATATATTCTAATATAGAATTTTATATAGAACGCATAATGCAATGTAATTTGATGATTTTCCCCCAATTAAAGAATGAAATTAATTTAATTGGGAATGAACTAGGAAGTTTAGAAAGGGAGCTATTTCAAATAACTCCACAATGGAAGAACCTTAAACAAGAAAAAGAGAAATATGATACAATTAAACAAGAAATTATTGAAGAATTAAAAAATCTTCTTTTGGATTCAGCTGATTGTAATAATAAAATGTATTATTTTCCTGAATATAAAGCCCTCCCTGAATGGATATTTGAGGAAATGAAAGTACGCTTTAATAATTGCTGTCCTGAATATGAAGAATTTTTAAAAAAATATAATTATGTTAATGAAAAATATGACAACCTGAAGAATGAAATACAAAAGTTAGAAACCTTAGAAACGGATTTAAAAAATTATAGAGATACTATTTATAAGTATTTTACAGATATACATCGCTCTAATGAATTAATAGCTTAAAGCATTGATTTAAAATAGGGATTTTATATAAAAAACAAAGTTTAACCAACTAGTATTAAATAGAGGCAACATTTGAAGTAATACTCACTTGCTGCCTTTTTAGTTCATTTCCTTCTCTTCTTAACTAATTTATGCTTCTTCTTATTTGCAGCCTCTCTAAAAAACTGTTCCAGTCTCTCTCTGGTAATAGGCAGGTAACTGACCTCTGTAACCATAGTTTCTTTAATCTCTTGTGGTAGGTAGTAAATAGTGTAACTCTTAGGGGAGTTCTTCTTAGTAAGTCTCATAATTGTATTAATTTGATAATTGATAACTGAACTAATCTGATACGAAGTTACCTATAAGAAATAAAAAAATCTAATACAATATGCTCATTTTGAAACATAGAAGAATAAGTGCATATTTCTTTAAAATAGTTACAGTAAAGTCATAGCATTTAGAAATTCCACTCATAAAGAAACCAATGAGCTTTTTACCATAGGACTGTATTTGGGCTATGATTAGAGATGTCTATTTTTCCCCATACTTCCATTTATCATCATAGGTATTATGGTGGAATTTCCAAGCTGTATATGGAAAGGCTTTAAGAAGTTCTACAATCTGGGATATGATAAGGAACGGAGAATATAAAAATGTTTTTCTCATGTTAGACTGATAAATAGGTAAATCAATGAGATATATGAGAAAGAAACTAATTATTGAATATCTTTTTGTTTTGTTAAATAATTTCGTAAATTTGTAATAATGCAGTAAGATTACTATATTTGCCAAAAAGATAAGATGCAAGTGTATGGTTAGAATGTCGTCAAAAGAAGATTTAAATGTTCCTACCTATCTGATTGAGCATTTATTGGCTATCATTAAGATTACTAATGAATCCCCAAATTTATTGCAAACGCAAGCGGACTATTCAACCATTTTTGAGACGATTGAAGATGTGAGAGCATATATTTGTAAATGTGCTCAAGAATATGAAATCATAGAAGAGTTTACTTCTAAAAAATTTGAGGACTTAATTAATTGTTTTGATTTCCTTATTTGTGACCATAAACTAATTCGTCTCTGTAATTTATTGTTGTTATTTAAAAAGGCACAAGAGATTAAACTCGTATCTGATACCAATGAGCGTAAAACCTTAGAAGCTGACGAGCAGAAAATTATAGAAACAGCTATACAGAACGAATTATTTGAGCACTTGAAGATAAGCCATAAGTTGGAAGAATATGCCCCATTAATAGTCTGGAACCGTTCCAATCCTCCCACCAGTTTTGTTTATGAGAAAAAGGAGGGTATATACACCTATGCTGCTAGTAATCCACGACCTATTTCTATTGACAAAAGTGCTCTTAAGCAAATGAAGAATAAAGAGGCTGAAATTTTAAAATCGCAAACTTACATTACTAACCACTTATATAAAAGATTGATACAAAAAGGATTTGTTCTTCCTTCTCCATCACGTACAAAACTAAAGACTAAACCTGCATGTTTCATTTATGATACTTTGATGTTTTTGGGGTATTTCTCTAATGATTATTCCATTATGAATAACAAATATCGAATCAATAAGGCTAAGAGAGACCGTATAAAAGAGATTATAATATTCACAAAATGAAGGTTATCCAATCCATTTAAAATTGGGGGAATCATTAACACAACATCTCATGTTATCCCCCCCTAGGACAAATTCTTATGTCCCGTTTTTTATCGACCTTTGCCACCAGAAAGGAACGAGAGTAGAAATGTTTCTACTGGGATGTCCTATTTTTATTATGAACAAAAAAAATGAGCTAGCACTTCAAGTTTTAACACTAGCAGTGCTAGCCAGTAAAGGATTCAAGATAGCTAGGCTGTCAGGTAATCGTAACTTTGACGAAAAGGTGGTTAAAGCCAAAATGAAGTCCATGAAGGCAAATGGAATGTTAGTTCCTGCTATCATACTGGATGCAATGAAGGTTATAGAAGCCGGATTGGAAATTGTGGATTTTGAAACGGGGGAAATCATTAGCGCAGCTGATGCAGCCCGGTACGTTGTGTTAGCGGATGCAAACCACCGTTACAAAGCTCATCTAAATCTTCTGGAAGCTAACAAGGACTTAAAAGACGAAGAAAAGTACAAAGGTGAGTTCTATCTTATCTATGCTTTGAATGAAGAAATTACAGTCTCGAGAATGTTTTCAGAAATTAACATTTGTACAAATCCTTGGAAGGGAGGCGACTTTCCTAAGGGGGCTAAAATGGCGTGCAAAGAGGAACTTCCGCTACTTGATTTTATCGTGAAGCTTACTGAACAAGGTTATCCATTACCAACTGCCTCAAAATGGGGAACGTTTAAAGCGAGTATTACTAAAGAGATAATGGCAGATGCAATGGCAGGTAAGATAAGTGATAAATTACGGAAAACTAATGGATTGGAAAGAGGTGAGAATTTATTAAAAGCAGCAGCAAAACACCTCTCTAAAGAGGTTCTCAAAAGTCGAACTCTCGTTGATTGGGTTATCAATAAATACGATGAAGCAGACGATGAACAAAAAGTTAGTGTGATTGGCAATCTGGTTGACTTCTTTTCAAGTTTGAGCAAAGAGAAAGCAGAGCAGATAGAGAAAGCCAAAGGACAACGAGGTGGCGATACCAAAGAGACCATTATAAATCGTCTTCTTAACAAATTCTACGAGCAGTTCAAACAATCTTAAAGAACTTCTACTGATGAGTAAAATTAAAAGCCGGTTATCGAGATGATAGCTGGCTTTTTTGTTTATTGTACTTATAACTTTTTCTATCCCTAATAGTAGTTTATTCAATTTTATAAGTTATTTTTGTACAATTCTAGATGGGGTGTTTTAAGCCAAATATTTAATAATATCTCTGTAATTGCTTGTAAAACAGTATATGTTAGAAATGTCATACATGTTACAGAAATGTTACAAATGTTTTGGAATAGAATGGTATTGTGCTAAGAGCGATTGCTCTTATTCTCCCAATAATCATTAATGTTAAGCATTTAAGAGTAACAATATAAGTATAATAGAAGAGTGGATGCTTTTGTGTTTCGTATTTGGTTATTTCTATGTTAAGCAGCCAAATTACTAGTTAATTGTTTGCAGATGTCGAGAATTCTTGCGAATATTGCATACAAGTTGTGTGTAGAATTGATTGTAATTAGAACTTTGATATTAAAAATCAAAGATGTATGTAACTTTTTTAATTCATTTATTAAATAAATGAATTCTACCAACGAGTATAGAAATATGAAAAACCATTTTTGTTTAAACCTATTCTTCTTACTATATTTGTTTTTTTGTGCTGGATGCAAGCAGCATATCTCAGATAGTGCTGCTAAGGCAAATGAGGCATTGTTTACTCAATTAGATAGTCTGATAGATAATTCTGATAAACTTATTTTGCAGAAAGAGGAGCGAATAGAGGCGTTGAAGCATTCACTAAGACAATCTAAGGCATTTGAGAAACAGTATGAACTTAATCAGGCTATTTATCAAGAATATCGCGTGTATGATGCAGATTCGGCTATGAAGTATACTACACAAAGCCTTGATTTAGCACGACAATATCATGATAAGAATCGTGAGATTGAATCTTTATTAGGTATTGGTTTTGTTTATACGGCTAATGGCTTGCTTAGTCAAGCCTCTGAAGTAATGCATTCACTCTGTTCTTCCAGTATGCCTCGCTACTTACGTTCGCGTTATTATGGTCAGATGCGTACTCTCTGCTCGCGGTTGCAACTCTATTCATTAGGTGATGATGCATTACATGAGCATTATGGTCAACTTTATGCGTTATATTCAGATTCAGTATTGCAGACGGCCACTCCTGACGAGCCACGCTACCTTTATAGCCGTGTGTGGAAATATCAAGATGTTCCCGGTGCACAACGTATTGCCATTAGGGATGAGTTGGAAAAGGAAAAACAACGTCTTCTACCTAATAGTCGTAATTATTCTATTTTAGCTTATAACTTGGCTCTACTTTATGAAAAAGAACACAACCATACCAAGTGGCTGGAAAATATGATTCTCTCAGGTATTGCTGATGTATATGCTGTGAATCGTGATATTGGTTCGTTGTATGCATTGGCTTCCTATTTATATGAACAAGGTCAGTTGGACCGAGCCTATCGTTATAGTACTTATTGTTCTGATATCGGTATAACTTTTAAGAGCCGTGTACGACTGCTTCATCAGCAGAAGTTGCAGAGAAGGATACATCAAAGCTACATTGAACGTGATCATATGCAACAGAAGCAGCTAAAGCTATTCCTTTTATTTATTAGTTTTCTCACTATTGTATTGCTGATAGCTCTTTTCTTTTTGAGAAGGCAAACAAGAAGACGTAGGAAAGCTTTGGTTGAGCTACATGTGGCCAATGGTAGATTGAAGAGTCTTAATAGTGAACTGCAAAAGCTCAATTTGGTTCTACGTGACACAAATTATATTAAGGAGGAGTATATTGGTCAGGTATTCAAACTTTGTTCATCCTATATTTGCCGTATGGAGGAGTATCGTAAAAAGTTAAACCGTAAATTAAAGGCTGGGCAACTTGAAGATTTAAAGAAGATGATTAGTTCTACTTCTACCATGAGCGATGAAATGAAGGATTTTTATGAGAAATTTGATTCCATTATTCTACATTTATACCCTGATTTTGTAGAGCACTTCAATAGTTTGCTACGTCCCGAAGAACATATTGAAGTGAAGTCTGGGCGGCTTAATACAGAACTTCGTATTCATGCTTTGATACGAATGGGGGTAACGGATAGTGAGAAGATTGCAGAATTTTTGCACTGTTCACTGCAAACCGTATATAATAATCGTTCTATAACTTTAAATAAATCTTCGCTCAGTAAGGAGGAATTTCTTCGAGCTGTGAAAGAGGTTTGTAAAAAGTAATTTGAAGACTGAGCGTTTCTCTCATTTTTTACCCACATGTATATAGATAATTGCCATTCAATAGCTTAATACTATCGAATGGCAATTATCTATATACATGTTTTTGATTACCGATTTAATTTAAATCACTACTGAAAATCTATTGAGTCTGTCTGTAATTGAAAGATAATCAGTAATATATAACTTTGTGAATTTACCAAATCCTCTACCAGTGAATATAATCGGTTGTTACATTGTCTAATTTTGCTCTCGAGATTTTTTACACACAAGTTCCTATTAACTTAAAAATGTAATTTATGAAAACCAGACAAAAATCGAGAGACGCAAGTGGTATTTTGCTTGTCTGTCTTATGTGGATGCTGTCACTTTCAAGCTCACTTCATGCACAGACATGGAATATTAACGGAAATGTGACAGATGAACAAGGAGAACCGATAATCGGTGCCAATGTAGTGATACAAGGTACGGGTACGGGCACCATTACCGATGTAGAAGGAAACTTTAAACTCGCTTCAGTGACTAAGGGGGCGGTAATGGAGATAAGTTTCATTGGGTATATATCCAAGACATTGCAGGTGAAAGACGCATCATCGTTAAAGATTGTACTGAAAGAAGATAACCAGGCACTGGATGAGGTGGTAGTAGTAGGTTATGGTGTACAGCGCAAAAGTGATCTTACAGGTTCGGTTGCTTCAGTTAACTCGGATGTACTTGAAAGTCGCCCACAAGCTAATTTGATTCAATCTTTGCAAGGAGCAGTTCCAGGATTGAATATTAGTGTGACGGGTAGTAATGCTGAAGGTTCGTCTACTACTACACGTATTCGTGGTAACAACTCCATTACGGCCGATAATAAACCTCTTGTTATTCTTGATGGAATACCTTTTGATGGTCCATGGTCGGAAATCAATCCCAATGATGTAGAGAGTATAGAAGTATTGAAGGATGCCTCTTCAGCAGCCATTTATGGTGCTCGCGGTTCTAACGGTGTAATCCTTATTACTTCTAAGCGCGGTAAGAAAGACAGATTGACGGTATCATACGATACTTATGTTACTATTGACCAGCCTATCAATTTACCTCGTATGATGAATGGCAAAGAATTCTATAAGTATAAATCTGAAGCTTTCAAGGCTACCAATACTACTCCTCCTACAGAAGAGAATCCTGAACCTTGGTTAGATAACTTTACTCCTACTGAATTAGCTATGTATGCTGCCGGTCAGAGTACTGATTGGATGAAGTTGGCAACACAGACCGGTATAAAACAACAGCATAACCTTTCTTTCCGTGGTGGAGCTAACAAAACCAGCTATTTCATTTCATTGAACTATACGGATGTGAAAGGAACTGCGGTAGGCAATGAGTTCAAGCGTTATAATGTACGTTTCAATCTTGATCAGGAGTTTAATAGTTGGTTGAAATTTTCTACTACTACACAGTTAGGTCGCTACGATCGTAGTGGTAGCAGTGCTTCTTTTTGGCGGGCTATAAAACAAGTTCCGTTGGGACGTGCTTATAACGAGGATGGTTCACTTACACTTTCTGCTACTGAGGACTCCTCTTCAGCTTTCAGCATTAATCCGTTGGGATCTCTTAATAATAAGACAAAAGATATTCGTGCAAAGGTTATCACTAATAATGTGCTTGAGGTAAAGTTTCCCTTTATTAAAGGGCTGAGCTATAAATTGAATACAGGCTTCACTTACCAAAACAGCTCCTATAAGAATTATCAAGGTTTGGATACCTACGAAGGAGCTAGTGCTAATGGCGTATTGAATACTGATGACTGGCATTCAGAAGAATGGATTTTGGAGAATATTATTTCTTATCAACGTGAATTTGGCAAACATCGTATATTTTTCACAGGATTATATTCTGCTCAAAGCAAGGAATATGAACAGAATACAATGGAAGGTAAGAATTTTCCCAATGATGTGATGTATTATTACCAGATTTCTAAAGCTGCCACAATGTCTGGTAATTCCAATTATTATAAAGAAAATCATATTTCACAAATGGGGCGTTTGAATTATACTTATGATGATCGTTACTTGTTAACTCTTACTGCTCGTCGTGATGGTTACTCCGCTTTTGGTGAAAGTTCTAAATTCGGCGTTTTTCCTTCAGCCGCTATTGGATGGAATATTTCCAATGAATCTTTTTTTAAAGACAAGCCTATAAGTGAAACCATTAGCAATCTGAAATATCGCTTGTCATGGGGTAAAAATGGCAATGAGGCTATCAGTGCTTATAGTACACTACCTAATCTTTCAACTTACAATTATCTGAATGATGATCATACTGCACAGTTTGGTTTCTATCCGTCGAAGTTAGCTTCGCCCGGTTTAGGTTGGGAAACTACTACATCTATTAATACTGGCTTTGATATTGCACTTTGGAATGGACGTATTCAGAGTTCATTTGATATTTATTGGTCTAAAACCAAAGATTTGCTGCTTTCCCGTTCTATTCCTACCATTAATGGTACTGGCTCTATTACTGAGAATCGTGGACAGACCCGTAATCGTGGTTTTGAATTCCAGATAACTTCTAATAACATTACACATAAGAGTTTTAGCTGGAGCACCTCTTTCAACCTCTCACACTATCGTTCGGAGATTGTAGATGTTGGTTTGTATGATGCTAATGGAAAGCCGGTTGATGATGTGGCTTCCAAGTGGTTTATTGGTGAACCTATCAATGTGAACTATGATTATAAAATTATCGGTGTATGGCAGATTGCTGATCCGTCTAACCCGACAGGGCAGCAAGATCCTAACTATCGTAATTCGTATCCTGGATATGTGAAATACCTTGATGTAGATGGTAACGATATTACAACGGCTGATAAGACTATTATAGGGTCGGCTATTCCTAAAGTAAATATGAGTTTGATGAACACTTTTGAGTACAAAAACTTCACTCTGAGTGTGTTCTTAACGGCTCAGTTAGGACAAACCCATCTGAATGCCTTGTATGATACAAGCCATAATTCATATCGCCAGAACCGCTTTTTGGTGGATTTTTGGACTCCAGAGAATCCTACGAATAGCTATCCGAAAAATAGTTTGAATAGTGATGTGAATCCAGAGGGAGCCAGTTTCTATGAAAAGACAGATTTCTTACGTATTTCCGACGTTACATTGGGTTATAATTTCCCACAACAATGGTTGCGTCGTACTTTCATCAAACGGCTCAATCTTTACATGAACATTAAGAATTTGGCTACAATAACTGGCTGGACAGGTATGGATCCGGAATTTCTCAATGATCAATTGGCTGCTCCTCCAGTACGTTCGTTCACTTTTGGACTAAAGTTAGATATTTGATGAGAGTAATATATCATAAAAAGCTAAAATGAAATTGCACATATGAAAAAAATAACATATTTCAATGTCTTAGTGTTTACAGTATTATTGCTCACTATGGGCGGCTGTAATGAGGATAAGTTTCTTAAGGAAGATCCTCGTGATGCACTTTATCCTGAAAATTTACTTGTAGATTACAATGGATTTAAATCGATGATAACGCCTCTTTATGGTCTTATGCGTGCAGAGTATCGCCGTGCTGATGCAATGGGAGGAAGTATTGCGCTCTGTCTGCATTCTGCCTGGGGTGGAGGGGTAGATAATTCATGGGCCAATAATAGTCATGCGGAAATGAAGTTCCTCTACAATCCCAAAGAGATAACTTACACTGATCTTGCTATTTGGAATAATATTTTCCAGTGGGGATATCGTATCATCAACACTGCCAATATGGTTATCTCAAGAGCTGACAATGATGGCATTAACTGGGGAAGTGGTGCTGATGCTGAAAATCGTAAAAATGAGGTGTTGGCCGAAGCTCGCTTTTTCCGTGCTTGGGCTTACCGTCACCTTACCTATTCATTTGGTGCAGTGCCCCTTTCAACACAAGAAATTACAGGATTGAATTATCGTGATGATTGGGACCGTGCTTCCTTGAGTAGTATTCGCGAAGTGATGGCAGAAGATTTCCAGTTTGCAGTCGATAACCTTCCTTTGCGTACTTCTAATAATAGTAAAGTCTCTGGTGCTGTGGCACGTCACTATTTGGGTGAACTTTATTTGGCAGAAGGTAATGCTGAAAAAGCAGTTTCAGTACTGAAACCATTAGTGGAAAGTGGAGAATATTCCCTTATAAATCAACGCTTTGGTAGTAATGCTTCCAATGATGGATGTCCTTTTATTGACGTATTTTATACTCCTATGTATGCTGATGGAAATACGGAGGTGTTACTGGCTTTCATTAACACAGAAGAGGAGAATAGTGCCTATGGTACTGCAAATGTCTATATGACTACAACTTATAAGAACTATTATGCTAATGATGGCGATTGTAAAAAGACAAACCAGCATAATCCGGACTATATCAATAACGGTGGTGAAGGTTCATTTGCACAAGTCTTTTGGCAAGCTAATGGTGGTAAGGGAGCCGGACGTGTAGTTCCTTCCAGAGGAGCACTTCGTTTGTACAATTATAAAGGAATGGGAGAACAAGATGACCGTGTATCTGCCAATGCTATCGTATGGAGTATTAATGATGTAGATGCTGCCGGCAATGTAACCAAGGTATTTGATTTAGGTGGTACTGCACTTATTGATACTACGGTTAATGCAGCCATGCTAACTTCTACTTCCATTAAAAAATATGATTGGCCTACTACTCGTAAATGGGATTATACTCCACCTATTTTGGCTAATGCAGCTAATGATGGACACTATGCGGACATTGTTTATTTACGTTTGGCAGATACATATTTACTTTATGCAGAGGCTCTTTACAAGAGTAATCAAGTAGGCGAGGCCATTAAATGGATAAATAAAGTACGTAATCGTTCCAATGCTGTAAGTATTACTGAAGATGATCTTAGAATCGGTGGTATGGATTTCATTCTTGATGAACGCAGCCGTGAACTGCTTACGGAGGAAGAACGTCGTCATACATTGGTACGTGTTTGCCAAGAAAATGGTGGTGACGAACGTGATACCAATAACTATTTCAAACGTCGCATGCGTGAACTCAATGAGATAGCTGGTATTGCAGGACGTGGTATGGATGAATATGAAACTCCTGTCCTTTTCCCGCTGCCGCAATCATTCATTGATGCCAATACTGGTAATCCTTTGGAAAATAATCCGGGGTATTGATAGATAATAGTCAGATATAAATACCGCATATAAACGGCTTTGTATATATCGGTGTTTATATCTGATTTAGATTCATATATTCAAAAGAAAACAAAAACTTAATATCTTGATACATCATGTCCGAATTGGCTTTCATTTTTAGTCTTCTTATGGTAGGGATTACAGCGGTAGGTCTTTATCGTAAGCTCAATCCTCAAGGTCTTTTGATGCTTTCCGGTTTATTAATGCTTACAGCTGCTTTTTTCATGCAAGTGCATTCGGTAGTACCTAGTAAAGCTACGGGAATGGTGGTGTTTGATTTGGTAAGGATGATAGAGGAAGTTTTTCTTTCTAATTTGGCGCGTGCAGGGTTTATGATAATGACAATTGGCGGTTATGTAGCTTTCATGAATAACATAAAGGCTACTAATGCATTGGTCTATATTTCCATGAAGCCATTAGGTCTTTTTCGACGTTATCCTTATTTGGCGGCTACTATAGTTATTCCTATTGGACAATTACTTTTTATTACTACTCCTTCAGCTGCCGGATTAGGATTGTTGCTTGTGGCTTCGGTTTATCCTGTTTTAATTAGTTTGGGAGTAAGTCAACTTACAGCATTGTCAGTCATTGCCGCTGCTACTCTATTTGATCAGGGACCGGGGTCGGCAAATACTGCTATGGCTGCCGAATTGATAGGACAATCCAATGTGGAATATTTCATCACTCATCAACTTCCTTTAGTAATTCCTACTTCCTTGGTTGTAATGGTACTCTTCTATTTCAATAACCGTTATTTTGATAAAAAAGATGCAAAGAAACAGCAGGATGGCATATTGCAGGTGTCAAATGTGACTGCAACCTCATTAGTAGAAAAACCGGATGTTCCATTGGCTTTTGCGCTACTCCCGGTATTACCTTTGGCTCTTCTCATTTTCTTTTCACCTTTTGTGGGACTGTTTCAGCCTACTGTAACATTGGGTACCACTACTGCTATGCTTTTTTCTCTGTTCTTATCATTGGTATTTGTGTTGTTTCATACTCGTAGTGTGCGTACTACTTTTAACGTTTTTGCAAGTTTTTGGAAAGGCATGGGAAATGTGTTTACTTCAGTTGTAACATTGATTGTAGCTTCAGAAGTTTTCTCTAAAGGACTGATTGGTTTGGGATTTATTGATTCATTGGTGGGTTATTCCTCTCATATCGGACTTTCGGGATTAGCTATTGCCGCAATCTTTACTCTCATTATTTTTGGAGCTGCCATGCTGATGGGAAGTGGCAATGCAGCCTTTTTTTCATTTGGTCCTTTATTGCCGGGTATAGCCACTCAGCTTGGTTTGCCGGTTTTTTCATTGATACTTCCTTTGCAGTTGGCGGCAAGCATGGGACGTGCCGCATCTCCTATTGCCGGAGTCATTGTTGCCATTGCCGGGGTAGCCGGTGTGTCATCAGTGGAGTTGGCAAGGCGTAATACATTTCCTTTAATAGGAGGAATTGTTTTCTTGATACTTTATCATCTTATCACTTTCTAAAATTAATCGACAGCTATGTTTACATTGATAAAGAATGCAAATTTATATGCTCCTGCCTATCTTGGTAAAACAGACATTTTGCTATGCGGAGAAAAGATTGCGCATATTTCAAAGACAATTGAACTGAATGAATCATTTTGCCATACTATTGACGTGCAAGGTAAAATTGTTACTCCGGGATTTATAGATCAGCATGTACATATTACTGGTGGAGGAGGGCAACAAGGTTATGCCTCATTAGTCCCCGAGGTGACTATGAGCGAACTGGTGGCATGTGGTACTACTACTGTATTGGGTATGCTTGGTACTGATGGATTTGCCAAAGAACTTACTACGCTTTATGCCAAGGCCAAAGCTATTGACGATGACGGATTGTCGGCTTATATGCTGACAAGTTATTACGGATTGCCTACCAAAACATTGATGAATAGTGTGGCTGACGATCTTATCTTCATAGATAAAGTTATTGGCTGTAAGCTGGCGATGAGTGATGACCGTAGTCCGTTTCCGACAGAGCAAGAGATATTACGTATTATACATCAGGTACGTTTAGGGGGATTTACATCTGGTAAAGGAGGAATTCTCCACATTCATTTGGGAGCACTTCCGGAAGGTATTGAGCCCTTACTCAATATTGCTCGTCACTATCCTACACTGATATCTTATCTGTCTCCTACTCATCTGATACGTACTGAAGCTCTTTTTATGCAGGCTGTAGAATTTGGTAAATTAGGTGGAATGATTGATTTTTCGACTGGTGGCTCAAAGTTTGATACTCCCCATCGTTGTGTGATACGTGCATTGCGAGCTGGTGTCCCCCTTGATCGCATTACTTTTTCTAGTGATGGCCATGGTGGCGTACGCAGAGTGAATCCTGAAACTGGAGAAATAACTTATCGTCCTGCTCCTTTGAATTTAAATTTCAAGGAGGTAGTTGCATTAGTCAATGAGGAGGGGGTACCATTGGAACAGGCGATTACATTGATAACATCCAATCCGGCTCGTAATCTGAAATTACGAGCTAAAGGTATTGTGGCACAAGGAGCAGATGCAGACTTGTGTTTTTTGGCGGAAGATTTGCAGCTTACAGATGTCATTGCCCGTGGTAAATTTGTAATGCAAGATGGTACAATAGTAAAGAAGGGAAGGTACGAATTATGAAGAAGCTGATTATATTTTATATTGGATTCCTCTGTATTTGTTTATCTGCAATAGCGAAACAGACTTTGGAAAGGCCAAGAGGTGAACATTTCTTCACTTATAGTCAATACCCTCCTTTTGCCGATCGCCCGGTAGATGTACATTATTATATACCTTCCCAGGGGGATATTAAACAAATGCCTATTGTATTTGTCTTTGAAGGAGGAGACCGCGGCTATCGTTATCTTTTGGACGGTTGGAAAGAAGAAGCGGAGAGAAAGGGTTTTATGCTTTTTATACCTCACTTTGATTTGAAATCTTATCCTTTGGCAGACTATCAGGAGGTGGGGGTGATGAATGCTGCCCATACAGTAGCTAATGCTCCCGAAAAAATTACACCAGTGTTGGTTGATAAACTATTTGAATATGTGCGTCAATTTACGGGAAGCATGCGCAAAGGATATATGATTTATGGTCATTCTGCTGGTGGGCAATTCGTACAGCGTTTCATGCTTTTTCACGATAGTCCTTATGTGGAAAAAGCTATTATAAGTTCTCCCGGTTGGTATACTTTTCCTGATTTGGCCCAGACATATCCTTATGGTACGGCTGGTATCCCCTATATTTCATCTGAACAGATAAAAAAATACTTGTCAAAACCTATCATACTACAGCTGGCTTTGGGAGATACGATACGTGAGTCTTTTCTACGCAAGACTCCTGAAGCTGAACGACAAGGACGAAACCGTATGGAGCGTGGGCGTAGTTTCTGGCTTTATATTCACCAGTTGGCTGCATCCCGTGGTTGGGAATGCCATTGGCGCAAGATAGAAGAGTGCGGCATCGGGCATGAGGCTGTCCCTATGGGGAAACAAGCTGTGCCATTATTGACGACAGATTCTTTACGGGTACTTTTTATAGGTAACAGCTATACTTTTTTTAATCGTTTGCCATGGCAAGTCCAATCGTTAGCATCCTCATGTGGAAAAAAAATATCAGTGCGCCAGGTTGCTAACCCTGGTTGGTACTTGAGACAGCATGCAGCCAATACGCAAACATTAGAGGCGATTCGTGAAGGAGGATGGGATTATATGGTGATGCAGGAACAGAGCAAGGCACCTACTCGTGAAAAGGAATGGGTAAAGAAGAATGTATTCCATCCTGCGGCGCAGTTAGATAGTTTACGCCGTCTTTATGCCCCAAAAGGAAAAAGTGTCTGTTATATGACATGGGGGCGTAATAATGATACTTATGAAGGAATGCAGCAGCAACTTACGGAAAACTATTTGGAAATGGCTGATGTCCTTGATGCTTATTGTGCTCCTGTGGGTGAGGCATGGAGACGTGTACGTAGAGAGTGTCCAAGTTTGCAGTTGTATAATTCTGATGGCAGCCATCCTAGTCCTGCAGGCAGTTATTTGGCGGCTTGTGTCTTTTATGCAATTTTTTTTGGTGAGCCTTTTAGCAGCGATTATTATGCAGGTCTACCGTCTGAAACGGCTCTTTATTTACAGAGGATAGCACAAGAAGTGGTATTAGCTAATCTTGTGTTATGGAATAGAAATCAGTCGAAGCAACCTGCCGGAGTAACTGCAAGTTTCTATCCTGACCCCAAATTTGACCGTGAGACACCTACTCTAAGTAAACCTTACGGTAGCGGATTGGCATCGGTTGATGAGATAAAGGACTATTTACAACAATTGGTTGTACGTTCTCCGGGTTTGGCATATATGGAGAATATTGGTGTTACCAAACAAGGACGTACCATTCCGGTACTTTATTTGGGTACTCCCGACAAGAAGAAGGTAAGGGTATGGATTCAAGCGGCACTGCATGGTAACGAGCCGGCAGGTGCTGAGGCTGTATGCATGCTTGTCCGTTACTTACTTTGTGAAAAAGAAGGACGTGAATTGCTGAATCATATAGCTGTGGCTTTGGTTCCTATAGCCAATGTTGATGGTTATGCCATTCAGCAACGTCGTTCGGCCGATGGTTACGATTTGAATCGCGATCAGAGCAAATTAGAGGATGCTGTCACTTTGCTGTTGAAGCAGTCCTATCAGCAATGGAATCCGGACGTAGCTCTTGATATTCATGAATATACACCTTTACGTCGTGAGTTTAACTTATTACGTGGAGTGCCGACAGCAAATGCTGCTGATGTACTTTTTTTACCTACAGGACATCTTAATGCGCCTTTAGCTTTACGTACGCTGTCTGAAGAACTTTTTCGTCGTGAGGCAGAGGTCGTTTTAAATAGTGCCGGTTATGCTTCCGGTTTCTACTTTACTCCTCGTGTGGCAGATGGTTCCCTTGTTCTTGTAAAAGGTGCCAAAAGTCCGCAGTCCAGTTCTACTTTTCAAGCATTGACGGGAGCTGTATCGCTTTTTGTCGAAATAAGAGGTATTGGATTGGGACCGGAGTGTTTTGCACGTCGTAGTGAGTGCGGTTTCTTGGTGGCACGGCAAACGTTGGTTACTGCTGCGCAACATCGTGCTTCAATTAAACGTAAGATAGAACAAGCCAGGAAGCGCACCTTGAAAGCTACTGAACCGATATATGTTACTTTCACTTCGGATACTGTACGTCATGTAGTCTCTTTTATCGATTATAAGGCCAATGAACTGTTTAAGACTGAACTGCCAACCCTTGATGCCATGCAGGCAACACCTCAATTGATGCGTACTCGCCCTAAGGCTTATCTGCTCGATGCTCCCTGTACAGAAGCAGTATGTAAGCTTCGAGCGTTGGGTGTACACATTGAGCAAGTTACCCGTGTACAAAAAGCAAAAGTTGAGCGTTACAAAGTAACCCGTCTGTATCGTGCAGAGAAGGAATGGGAGGGGATTCATCCGGTAAATGTAGAAACGGATGTCTATGAAGATAATGTAGAACTTCCAATAGGTAGTTGGTTGGTACCTTTGGCACAACCTTTAGGAAATTTGGTTGCCACGTTGCTTGAACCGGAGTCTGTCTGTGGTTTCGTAAACTTCTGTGTTATTCCGGCTGAGGAAGGAAAGGGACTGTTTGTCAGTAGACTTATAAAATAAGAATTGGATATATAAAATTAAATTCGGTAATGACTATGAAACTAAAAAAAACGCTACAGATTATACTTGCTTTATGTTTAGGCCTATGGATGATTTCATGCCAGCAGGAACATATCAAGTTGACCTCTCCAAATGGAAAACTTTCTTTAGAGTTTACACTTGATGAAGAAGGTGCTCCCCGATATTGTTTAAGACATGCGGGGAAGAATATTTTACTTCCTTCACGTCTGGGATTGGTTTTGAAGGATGCGCCAGATCTTTTGACTGGTTTCGTTCTAAAAGAGGTTAAGCATGATTCGCATAATGATGTGTGGCAACCAGTATGGGGGGAAGAGGCTGAAATTGTAAATCATTATAATGAATTGAGGGTATGCCTCAAGGAAGAAACATCGTTGGAGCGGGAACTGAATATTATTTTTCGTCTTTTTGATGATGGGATGGGATTCCGGTATGAGTTCCCGCGCCAGCAACAGCTACAAGAGTTTCTTATTGATGACGAAGTGACTGAATTCGTTTTTCCTGCAGATTATGATGCTTGGAGTATTCCAGTGAAAGGAGTTCGTTTTTACGAGGCCTTATTTGAGAAAAAAACTCTTAGTAAGATGGGATGGGTAAGCACTCCGGTGACGATTGAGACAACAGATAGCCTTTATTTGGCTATTCATGAAGCAAATCTTACAGATTATGCTGCCATGAACTTGAAGCCGGTTGAACAACTTGAAGATAATAAAACGGTTACATTACGTGCGGCTCTTACACCTTGGAGTACAGGTGAGAAAGTACGTGTTACCGATACCCGTGTATCTCCTTGGCGTACAATGATAGTGGCTGAATCTGCCGGTGATTTGCTTCTTTCCCGTCTCATGTTAAATCTTAATGAACCTTGTCGTATAACCGATACTTCCTGGATACAACCTATGCGCTATATTGGAATTTGGTGGACTTATCACATGAAGCATAACACCTGGCATGCCGGTCCCCATCATGGGGCCACAACAGAGAATACAATGCGTCACATCGATTTTGCTGCTGCCAATAACCTGGGAGGTGTACTGGTGGAAGGGTGGAATGAAGACTGGGCTACTTGGAAGTTTAGTTTCACAAAACCTTATACCGATTTTGATATACAACGTATTACTGATTATGGGCGTAGCAAAGGAGTAGCTTTGATAGGACATCATGAAACTGGCGGTAATGTTTCCAATTATGAAAATCAGATGGAAGATGGTTTCAAGTTCTATGAGAAATATGGTGTGCATCAAGTAAAAACGGGTTATGTGGGCAATTTGCTTGATGGGAAAGAATATCATAGCAGTCAGTTTGGTGTACTTCATTATCGCAAGGTAATAGAGGCTGCTGCCCGTCACCGTATCTGTATTGATAATCATGAACCGGTGATTCCTACAGGTTTGCAGCGTACTTTTCCTAATCTGATGACACAAGAGGGAGTACGTGGACAAGAATGGGACGCTTGGGATGTAGATGGTGGAAATCCTCCCTCTCATACCGTAATATTGCCTTTCACTCGTGGGTTGGCAGGCCCGATGGACTTTACACCGGTGACGTTTCGGTTTGTTAACGATGTAATGCCACAGACACGTGTACATACCACACTGGCCAAACAATTGGCGCTGTTTGTGGTGCTCTATTCACCGTTACAAATGGCTTCGGATGAAATAGAGAATTACGAGGCTAATCCGGAACCTTTTAATTTTATAGTATCTTGTCCTACAGATTGGAGCAGAACAGTGGTGCCGGAAGCATGCATTGGCAGTTATGTTACTATTGCCCGTTGTGATAAAGGAGAGGGATGCTGGTATATAGGCAGTATCACGGGAGATGAGGAACGAACGGCTAATATCAGTCTGTCTTTTCTCGATACAGATAAAAGCTATCTGGCTACTATTTATCGTGATGCTCCTGAGTCCGATTATGAGACATGTCCTGCTGCTATACTTATAGAAGAGCGCGAAGTGACTTATAGTGATACCCTCACCATTCGGCAAGCACGTAGTGGAGGAACTGCCGTACGTCTGTGTCCTATAAAAGACTGTTGAGCCGGAGGTATATTGGGGCAGAGTTGTTTATATTTTCTCTCTCAAGTATTCGTAAAAGCTATATTGCGACCGTACCTTCTCCTTTTGCGGTCGCGACGACTTCCAGCGGTTTCGCAACCGGTCGTCCACAAAGCAGGCTTTCCGTTTGTCCGACAGTTGTATGGATAGCATATCGATGAGCTCTTGCTTCAAGTCCGGGTCCAGAAT
>ENA-UPWS01000422-UPWS01000422.1-human-gut-metagenome-genome-assembly--contig:-NODE-422-length-29724-cov-13.961008_pt1 | contig 29724 bp, 20 predicted proteins | sample MGYA00250054_ERZ773384 | MGnify/ENA primary metagenome ERZ773384 (study PRJEB29103, sample SAMN06111979) | human gut metagenome | biome: human gut; feature: ankylosing spondylitis patient; material... | reverse complement strand
CCCGCTCCAGCGAAGTGTCTGCAGAGGAACGCCGCCACGCACAGCGTGCACTTTCCATTATGACAAATATCCAGTGGAAAAATAATTATTTTGAAGCGATCGATCCGGTGGAGGCGCGCAGGATTTTAGACGAAGAACTATACGGAATGGAAAAAGTAAAACAGCGTATTATGGAGACCATCATCCAGATCAACCGCACGCACACACTTCCGGCTTACGGACTTCTGCTTGTCGGACCGGCAGGAACCGGAAAATCGCAGATTGCCTATGCGGTGGCAAGAATTTTAAAACTGCCGTGGACGACACTCGATATGAGTTCCATCAATGACCCGGAGCAGTTGACCGGAAGCTCCCGTATCTACGGAAATGCGAAGCCTGGTATTATTATGGATGCATTTTCCATGGCTGGCGAGTCGAACCTTGTATTCATCATCAACGAGCTTGATAAGGCTGCATCCGGAAAAGGAAACGGCAATCCGGCGGACGTACTTCTTACCTTATTAGATAATCTTGGATTTACAGACAACTATATGGAATGTATGATTCCGACCGGCGGTGTCTATCCGATTGCAACTGCCAATGTAAAAGAAGATATCAGCGCCCCGCTGATGTCACGTTTTGCAGTGATCGATATCCCGGATTATACGCAGGAAGAGAAAAAAATCATTTTCTCCAAATTTGCACTGCCAAAAGTATTAAAGAGAATCGGATTGCTGCAGGGCGAGATCGTTCTGACCGAGGAGGGACTGGATGAACTGATCGAGCAGTATAAGAATACATCGGGAATCCGTGATCTGGAGCAGGCGGCAGAGCACCTAGCAGCCAATGCACTGTATCAGATTGAAGTAGACCATGTAAAACAGGTTGTGTTTGATGCGGAAATGGTAAAAAAATTATTTGCGTAAAAAACAAAATATAAGAAAGGTAAAAAGACCACTTCATGAAATTTTTCGTGAGGTGGTCTTTTACTGTCCGAATTAATGGACAGAAAATATGGATAATGGGAAGCAGCAAGAGGGCAAAATGACGGAAAGTGAGGAGCATGGCAGATGAAAACGGAATATCAGATTATTGCGGTAGACTTTGACGGAACACTTTGTACGGACTGCTTCCCAAAGATCGGACAGCCGAATACAGCACTGATCGAACTGCTGAAAGGATTGAGAAGGCAGGGACGCCAGATTATTTTGTGGACGTGCCGCTGTGGAAATCAGTTAGAGGAAGCAGTGGAATGGTGCAGGAAGTGGGAACTGGAATTTGATGCGGTGAATGAGAATCTGCCGGAGATTATCGAAAGGTACGGATCAGACGGAAGAAAGATTTATGCGGATGTTTATATTGATGACAAAAGTTGTTTTCCATGGGAGGTAAAAAAGGATGAGAAAGTTGGATTATGAATTTATTTTTACATGCGGTATTGTTGCATTTATCGCAGCGCTTGGAATGGTAGCTGGCATTGTTGTGCTGGCTGGGGCAAAGATTTATGTTTATAACCTGCCTTTGATCGTGGGAAGCTTTCTGGCTATCGGAGGACTTTTGTGGGGATTATTGTTAGTTTTGAACAATGATAATGTGGAAAAAAGGACAAAACATCGTTACTGCTCAGACAGTATCTGAGCACTTTGCTGTATCATACATATCAGTTACCATATTTACCAGATTAAGGTTGACGCTCTATCGTGAATTAAATATAATAAACTTGATTTACTGTGCCTTTTTAGGGGAATACCGAAGGCATCTGGAGGAAAAATGAGAAGAAACCTTAATATAAAACAGAGAAAATGGCGGAGCTTTATCTTTGCAACGATTTTTGGTGTGACAGCAGCGACTGCGGTCATTACGGTAAAACCGTTGGAAAGTTATGCGTATACGGAGACGGCGGGTGTTTTGAATGATGGACCGGTACAGATGCGAAAGACTCCGGTAGATGGGGACAAGATCACATCTTTAGCTGCGGGTACAGCAGTCCGTGTGATAGATGAAGTGGATGGCTCCGATGGAATGAAATGGTACAAGGTACAGATTTCCTATAATGGAATGGCATCCACCGGATATATCCGGTCAGATTTTATCACGCTTTCAACAGAAGATACCTCTTCCGGAAGTACGATCACAGATAATTCAGCACAGGGTGCAGCCGGAGTTGTCACCAACACGAACGGCAATGTCTATGTGAGGACAGGTGCGAGCACGGCATATTCTCCGGTCACGACGGTAAAAAGAGATCAGACAGTCAATGTACTCGGACAGACAACCACAAATGGAACTGTGTGGTACAATGTGACATTTAATAAGAATGGTGTGGATTATGCAGGTTGGATCTGCGGAACCTATCTGGCAGTAACCGGACAGACTTCTGCGGATGGATCGCAGGGAGACACCACAACGGTGACGGATGAAGAATATGTTGCATCGTTAAAATCAGCAGGATTTCCGGACAGCTATTGTAACTCACTTCTGGCATTGCACCAGAAGTATCCAGACTGGCAGTTCGTTCCGGTACAGACAGGACTAGACTGGAATACCGTCATTGCAAATGAGAGTGTTGTCGGAAGGAATCTGGTGCAGAGTTCTTCCAATGATGCGAGAAAGTCAACGGAGACGGGGGCTTATGACTGGGCGACCAACAAATGGTATGGTTATGACGGAGCAGGCTGGGTAAGTGCCTCCTCCAATTACATAGCATATTGCATGGATCCGAGAAATTACCTGAATGACACGTATATTTTTCAGTTTGAAACGTTAGAATATGCGCCATATCAGAACGTGACAGGAGTTGGAAATATTCTGTCAGGCAGTTTCATGAGTGGAAACTATAGCGATACAGACGGAGCATCGCGAAGCTATGCAGATACTTTCATGGAAGTGGGACAGAACTTGAGTGTCAGTCCTTATCATCTGGCTGCAAGATGTAAGCAGGAGCAGGGAAATAAGGGGACAAGTCCTTTGATCTCTGGCAATTACTCTGGCTATAATGGATATTACAATTACTTTAATATCGGAGCATATACGACATCGTCTGCGTCTGCGACGGTCAACGGATTGATTTATGCGAAAAATAACGACTGGAATTCTATTTATAAATCAATTAATGGTGGAGCTGGTATCGTTGGAAATAATTATGTGAAAAAAGGGCAGAACACCTTATATTTCCAGAAATTTAATGTGGTGAATATGAACAGCATATACTCACATCAGTACATGACAAATGTGCAGGCGGCAATGTCAGAAGGAAAAACAATGAGCACCGCTTATGCGGATAAATCACAGGGATTTATATTCCGTATTCCGGTGTATAGCAATATGCCGGAGTCAGCAGTGACGTTTTCAGACAGTGGTAATCCGAATAACTGGCTCTCTTCTCTCAGCGTAAGCGGATATGGACTGACACCGTCTTTCCAGGGAGCAGTAACCGATTATTCCGTGATCGTTGGAACCGAGGTAAGCTCGATCAATGTAGGTGCTTCGGCAGTTGCACCGAAAGCGGGAGTTTCCGGAGCGGGAACTTATGCATTGAATTATGGAAATAATGCGATCAACGTAACTTGTGTGTCACAGAGCGGTTCGGCAAAAACCTACACGATCAATGTGGTAAGACAGCAGCCGGCAGCAGACAATACCCAGACACCGGAAAGTGGTGGAACAACGGTTGCGGACGGCGTATCCGTTTCTACCTCCTATAAACTGGGAGATACCGTGATCACAGGTATTACACCGGGAACAGGCGCTTCTTCTGTACTTGCCAATATCTCAGCGGGAAGCGGCACGGTCAAAGTGCTGAAAGCAGATGGCACAGAAAATACCGGTGCAGTCGGAACAGGTAATAAAATTGCAGTATATGCAAATGGAACACTGGTGAAGCAGTATGACGTTGTCATTTACGGTGACATCAATGGAGATGGAAAAATCTCTGTGGTCGATCTGGTCATGATGCAGAAACAGATTCTTGGAACATCACAGCTTTCCGGTGCGTATGCAGCGGCTGCGGATATAAGCAGAGATGGAAAAGTTTCCGTAAAAGACCTTGTGCTTTTGCAGAAACATATTATAAATGCAGCACAGATTGAACAGTAACAGGGCTGTGTGGATAGAAAGAGTTATTTTAGTGAGAAAATACAATTTTCACACATAAGAATGGAGAGTAAAATGAAAAAGAAATTAGGTGTGATCATTACACTGTTAACATTATGCATCTGCCTTATGACACCGCAGATGCATGCCAAGGCGGCTTCCGGAAAAACAACGATCGCTGTGTCTGCCGGTTCCCTGAATATCGGACAGACTGTGACGGTAACGGCAAAAGCATTAAGTGCATCCGGGGACAGTGCATATGCCAATATGGTTTTGACCTATGATGCCGGCATTCTGGAGTTTGTGAGCTGTAATGCAACTTATGGCGGTGGCGGCGGAAGTATTTCGGTAGCGAGTGACAGCTTCAGTGTGACATTAAAAGCAATCAGTGCGGGAAAAGCTTCTATTTCGCTTTCTGCTACGGATGGTGTTATTTACGGTACCGAAGAAGAATTGGATTCCATGGCAGGCAGCAGCACTTCTGTAACGGTCAAAAACGAAGCAGCAGGCAGCAATACAGGAAATAACAGCAGTGCCGGTAACAACGGAAGCTCCGGCAGCAATGGAAATGCGGGAAATGGAAGCAGTTCTGGAACAGGAAGTAACAACAATACTGGAAGCAATACGGCAGCTTTATCCGCAGATAATTCCTTAAAGGCACTGACGATTTCACCGGGAACATTGTCTCCGGCTTTTAAGGGAAGCACCACAAAGTACACGGCAACGGTTGATAATTCCGTGACAAGTATTGCAGTGAGTGCAACACCGGTCAATGAAAAGGCGACGATCGAGTCCGTGACTGGCAATACAAATCTTGCAGTTGGGACAAACGTTGTTAAGATAGTCGTAAAAGCAGAAAATGGCACAACAGCTACTTATAAAATCACTGTGACAAGACAGGATGCAGGAAACAGCGGAAGTGCGGCGGCAACTACAGGCGGTGAAAACGGAGACAGTGGGAATGGTGACGACGGAAATGATGACAGCGGGGATCCGGGAGACACCGAGGAAGTGGATGCAACGGAAACTCCGGTGCTGGCGGCAGACGTTGTGATCAATAACACAACCTACCATATCGCAGACAATTTTACAGAGGAACAGATTCCGGCTGATTTTACAGAAGCAACGGTTAATTTCCGGGGAGCGGAATGCAGAGGTCTGACATTCAACAAGGGAACGATATCTCTGATCTATCTGGAAACAGACAATGTGGATGCAACAACCGGCAGATTCTTTATCTATGATGAGACAAGGGATGTTGTCTATGACTTTATGAAGTTTACAGCAGGGGAGAGCAGTTATGCGATCCCACTTCTGGCACCGCTTGATTCGGTACTGCCGGAGAGTTATGTGCAGGTGTCTCTGCAAATGCCTGAAAATACCGTGATGACCGCTTACCAGCTTCCGGTAGAGGATGGAGAGGAAGCATCTGATTTCTATATCTTTTATGGAGTGAACCAGGATGGAACCGAAGGCTGGTATCAGTATGATGCAGCAGAAGGCACTTACCAGCGTGTGAACGGAAATATTACAGAGACAGCGGATTCTTCTTCGGATGATCTTGCAGCATTGCAGAGCGAGTATGATGAACTCTCAAAGAAATATAAAGATGCAAAATCCTTTTCCAGAAACATGATCGCTGTGCTTATTTTTGTATTGGCAATCGCAGTTGTGATCATCCTGAATATCGTTCTCTTTGGCAGAAAGAAAAAAGGAAAAGACGAACTCTTAGAGGACGACGATTCTGAGAACGAAGAGTCAGAGTACGAGAGCGATGAGGAAGATGAATTTGTCGAAAAATCCCCTGAAGCTCCAATGAAAAACGCAGAGAACACAAAAAAAGCATCAAAAGCAGGGCAGACAGCGAGAACAAATAAAGCCGGGAAACCGAAAAAAGCAGAAGAAACAGAAGAAGCACAAGAGTTCGAAGAGGATGAGGACGATTATTTCGATGACGAGGAAGAGTACATCGAGGAAGAACATCCAATCAACAGGGCTTACCGCGAATGGAATGATTATGAGGATGAAATTCCATCCCCGTCTAAGAAACCAGTGACAGAAGAAACATCTGAGAAAGAATCATCCACAGAAAATGTGAAAATGGATGAACAACAAAAAAATGAAACTTCTATAAAAAATGAAAAAGGATTGGAAGTTTTCGACTTAAATGATTTATAATATAAAATAGAATGTAGATAATTGCGAAACTCATTCATAACGTAAATTAAACTGTGAAAAATCAACAAAAGCTTGAGAAAACACTGGGGAACCGCCGGTACTTAGAAGGCAGGTGCGACATTTTTTATCAGGTCTGTGCATTTACTGCACAGACCGTGCGAAGATGATTCAAGAGTGAGCAAATTCCTATCTGCGAAGCAGATTTTATATGAATTTGCGAAGTACTGCGAAGAATGAGCAGTACCGTTGCGAGTGACACGTAGCGGAAGCGTGTTTTCGAAAATTTTGTTGATTTTGAACAATTTGAGATAGATTAAGGAGAGTTTGCAATCACCTAATAAATAATGTGAGGAGACAACATGCAATTACCATACACTGTAAAAGCCAAAAAAGCGATTGATATCGCCGGCAAAATGTCAAAATCATTACATCATAATTATATCGGAACCGAGCACTTACTGATTGGACTATTGAAGGAAAATTCAGGAGTAGCGGCAAAAATTCTGAATGAGAATGGTGTAGAGTTAGATAAAATTGTAGATCTGATCAAAGAATTGATCGCTCCGGCGGAGGGAACAGCAGTAGCAGAATCAGATGGTTATTCACCGAGAGCAGCAAAAGTTCTTGAGAATGCAGAGAAGGAGGCAGTCAGATTCCATGCAGATGCCATTGGAACAGAACATATTCTGATTGCCATGATCAAAGAGACAGACTGTGTTGCATCCAGATTACTGACAACGCTGTCCGTCAATATGCAGAAAGTCTTTGTGGACACTCTCATTGCGATGGGGGAAGATGCAAATCTTTACCGCGAAGAATTTCAGAATGGCCGTCCGGGAAAAAAGAAAAATAATGAGGGAACCCCGACGCTGGATCAGTATTCCAGAGATCTGACACAGCTTGCAACGGAAGGAGCACTGGATCCGGTGGTTGGACGTGAGGAAGAAATCCAGAGAGTGATTCAGATTCTAAGCAGAAGAACGAAGAACAATCCATGTCTGATCGGAGAACCGGGAGTTGGTAAAACGGCTATCGTGGAAGGAATCGCAGAGCGTATCGTATCCGGCCTTGTACCGGACTCTGTTCAGGGAAAAAGAGTGGTATCTTTAGACCTGTCCGGTATTGTGGCTGGTTCAAAATACCGTGGAGAATTTGAAGAGCGTATCAAAAAAGTGATTCAGGAAGTGACAAAAGCAGGAAATGTTTTGCTGTTTATCGATGAGCTTCACACAATCATCGGTGCCGGTGGCGCAGAGGGCGCGATCGATGCCTCTAATATTTTAAAACCTGCACTTGCCCGTGGTGAGATTCAGATCATGGGAGCAACGACAATCACAGAATACCGCAAATATGTAGAAAAAGATGCTGCACTAGAGCGAAGATTCCAGCCTGTGACGGTGGAGGAACCGAGCGAGGAACAGACAGTTGCAATTTTGAAAGGGCTTCGCGGTAAATACGAAGCACATCATCATGTAAAGATCACGGATGAGGCAGTCGAGGCGGCAGTCCGCCTGTCAGCGCGCTATATCAATGACCGTTTTTTGCCGGATAAGGCAATTGATCTGATGGATGAAGCAGCAGCAAGAGTGCGGTTTGGCGTGTCTAACCATACAGAGAAACTTGCGGAATTGAGAAATCAGATCACAGAAAAAGAATTACAGTTAGAGGATGCTCTGAGCAATTCCGATATTGCGCTTGCAAAACAGTGCAAGGAAGAAAAAGAAGCATTGGAAGCAGAGCTTGAGAAGCAGACAAAAAAAGCGCAGCGTGAGATCCGCAGAAAGAATCTGTCTGTCACAGAGGATGATGTGGCAGATGTTGTTTCCGGCTGGACAAAAATTCCGGTGAAGAAACTGGCAGAAGGCGAGGCAGCCCGCCTGAAAAAATTAGAGGCAACGCTGCACAAACGTGTCGTTGGTCAGGAAGAAGCTGTGACGGCTGTGGCAAAAGCGGTGAGACGTGGACGTGTCGGTTTAAAAGATCCGAGAAGACCAATCGGTTCGTTCCTGTTCTTAGGACCTACAGGCGTAGGTAAAACGGAGATTTCCAAGGCACTGGCGGAGGCTGTTTTCGGCAATGAACAGGCGATGATACGTGTTGATATGTCGGAGTACATGGAGAAACACAGTGTTTCTAAAATGATCGGTTCCCCGCCGGGATATGTCGGACATGAGGACGGCGGTCAGCTCAGCGAGAAAGTGCGCAGGAATCCGTATTCCGTGATTTTGTTTGACGAGATCGAAAAAGCGCATCCGGATGTATTTAATATTTTACTTCAGGTGTTAGACGATGGACATATCACGGATTCCCAGGGACGCAAGGTGGACTTTAAAAATACGATCATTATCATGACATCAAATGCAGGAGCACAGTCCATTGTGGAACCGAAAAAACTAGGTTTTGCATCTTCGGATGATGAAAAGCAGAATTACGAGCGCATGAAAAACAGTGTGATGGAGGAAGTGCGCAGAATTTTCAAACCAGAGTTCTTAAACCGTATTGATGAAACCATCGTATTCCGTTCACTGAACAAAAATGATATGAAACAGATCGTCACATTAATGTTGAAAGATCTGACAGACCGTTGTAAGAGCCAGATGGATATCACACTTCATGTGCGTGACAGCGTGAAAAATTATATTGTGGAAAAAGCATACGAACCGAAATATGGAGCAAGACCACTCCGCCGCAAAATCCAGAATGAGATCGAGGATCAGCTTGCAGAAGAAATCTTAGACGGCAAGGTGAAAAAGGGTGATGAAGTGATCGTCACTACGAAAAAGAATGCAGTTGTTTTTGAAGTAAAGGAACAGTAACACAAAAATAAAAAAATCCTTAAAAATGATGAAAATGCTGGCAATCGAAATGTAGTTGAGCTATAATGATTTTACAAAATTTTTACGGTGCAGCAGGCAGAGAAGGACTGTACCACAGGAGGAAAAGATGAGCGCTATTAGTGAATTAATTCGTTCAGAAGCAGATGGAACGATCAGTTTTGGAGATTACACTCTGGATGCAAAGGCAAAGCTTGATAACTTCGGGCATCAGGGAGATCTTTATAAGGTAAAAACTTACAAAGACATCACAAAGCTGGAGCGTAATGGTATGTTTGTTTATGAATCCGTACCGGGAACAGCGGCATATCATTTGAATGCAACGGACACAGGAATTTCTTTTTCCGTGGAAGGACCGGAAGATGCTCAGATCACACTGGAGTTAGAAGAAGAGACTGAGTATGAAATTACAGTGGACGGAGCAAGCGCAGGTAAGATGAAAACAAATCTCGGTGGCAAGTTAACCGTCAGTGTGGAACTTGGAGAGAAACCGGTAGAAGTTCAGATTCAGAAATGCTAAGAAATGATAAGGGGTTGTCAGAAACGGCAACTCCTTTTGCTGTCAATAAAGGAAGGTTTTATGGCAAAAGGAAAAACAAGTATTTTTTTCTGCCAGTCCTGCGGATACGAATCGTCCAAATGGATGGGGCAGTGTCCGGGATGTAAGGAATGGAATACATTTGTAGAAGAAGTGGTGGACAAAAAGAGTGCGGGCACACTGGCAAAGCAGAAAGCAACAGCGTCAGAGGCAAAGGTACTGCCACTGTCCCAGATCGAGATGACCTATGACAAACGTGTGTCAACCGATATGAAAGAATTAGACCGTGTACTTGGCGGAGGTATTGTGCAGGGTTCCATGGTGTTAGTGGGAGGCGATCCCGGAATCGGAAAATCCACATTGCTGCTTCAGGTGTGCAGGAATCTGTCGGAGCATAACATAAAAGTGCTCTATATTTCCGGGGAGGAATCTTTGCAGCAGATCAAGATCCGTGCAGAGCGTATCGGAAATTTCGGGGACAGTCTGAAACTGCTGTGTGAGACAAATCTTGACACCATAAAGGCAGTCATTGACCGGGAAAAACCGCAGATCGTTGTAATCGATTCCATCCAGACGATGTTTAACGAAGAGGTTTCCTCGGCACCGGGCAGTGTATCACAGGTGCGCGAGTCCACAGGTGTTTTGATGCAGATCGCAAAGGGAATGGGAATCTCCATTTTCATTGTGGGACATGTGACGAAAGAGGGAGTGGTGGCAGGACCGAGGGTGTTAGAACACATGGTAGACACCGTGCTTTATTTTGAGGGAGACAGGCATGCGGCTTACCGTATTTTAAGAGGTGTAAAAAACCGTTTTGGCTCCACAAATGAGATCGGTGTGTTTGAGATGCGGCAGGACGGACTTGTGGAAGTGGAAAATCCGTCTGAATACATGTTGAGCGGCAAGCCGGAGGGAGCGTCCGGCTCTGTTGTGGCATGTTCCATGGAAGGGACTAGACCAATCCTTTTGGAGGTGCAGGCACTTGTATGTCACAGTAATTTTGGGATTCCGCGAAGAACAGCGGCAGGAACGGATTTTAACCGTGTCAATCTTCTGATGGCGGTTCTGGAAAAAAGACTGGGCTTAAAGCTGGGTGACTGTGATGCCTATGTGAATATCGCAGGAGGAATCAAAATGAATGAGCCGGCAATCGACCTTGGCATTGTTCTTGCATTGATCTCAAGTTACAAGGACAAACCGATCGATGAGAAAACCATCTGTTTTGGCGAGGTCGGATTAAGCGGTGAGGTCCGCGCGGTAAATATGGCAGAACAGCGGGTGCAGGAGGCAAAAAAACTTGGCTTTGAGGTCTGTATTCTACCGGAAGTCTGCAGAAAATCCATGACAGAAGTAAAAGGTATCAGGCTGGTCGGTGTGAGCAATCTTTTAGATGCCATGAATTATCTGAAATAAAAAAATTGTATGAATTTTATAAAAAATAAAGGAAATTGAAAAATCCTGCCGAATAATAAAAATATGGAGATTTTATTGAAACGATTTTTTATATGGTGCTTCGGGAGAGACTGTCAGATATCAGAGAGGTGATACATATGACAATACGGGAAGAACTTGAAAAAATGGAGCGGGAAACATTAAGTCCTTATGCAACGCTCAGTGTGAACACGAAAGGCAGGGAACGCGAGGAAGAACAGTGCGATGTCCGGCCTGTTTTTCAGCGAGACAGGGACAGAATCCTGCATTGTAAGGCATTCCGGCGGTTGAAGAATAAGACACAGGTTTTTTTGACACCGAAGGGAGATCACTATAGGACAAGACTTTCCCATACCTTAGAGGTATCGCAGAATGCGAGAACAATTGCAAAAGCACTGCGTCTGAATGAAGATTTGGTGGAAGCAATCGCATTGGGACACGATATGGGGCATACGCCGTTTGGCCATGCCGGAGAGTATGTGTTAAACGAAATCTGTGAAGACGGATTCCGGCACAACGAGCAGAGTGTCCGTATCGTGGAAAAACTTGAGAAAAACGGTATGGGATTAAATCTGACTTGGGAAGTGCGGGACGGTATTTTAAATCATCAGTCCAAGTCAATGCCCCATACTTTAGAGGGAAAAGTTGTCCGCTTATCAGATAAAATCGCCTATGTTTACCATGACGTGGATGATGCGATCCGTGCAGAGATTCTGACGGAGGATGATATTCCGTCAGAGATCCGTAAAACACTTGGTTTTACAACAAAACAGCGCTTAAATACACTCATACATAACGTGATCATGAACAGCATGGATCAGGATGACATCCGGATGTCAGCAGATATTCAGGAAGCCATGTTTGAGCTGCGCCATTTTATGTTCGATCATGTATACACAAATCCAATTGCCAAGGGTGAGGAAGTGAAGGCTAAGGCAATGATCCGGCAGCTCTTTGGATTCTACAAAGACCACATTGAGTTTCTGCCGGAAAAATACCTCGCCATGCTTGATGAAGGGGAAAAGACGGAGCGTGTGATCTGCGATTACATCGCAGGTATGACCGACCAATATGCCATCACCAAATTCAGCGAATACTTCCTGCCGCAGGCCTGGCAGGTGGATGGATACTAAGCCAATATAGCCTGCGGCGTGGGAAGGTTGATGGGTATTATAGACAATTGCGAAACTCATAACGACCTAAATTGAATTGTGAGAAATTGACAAAAGACATGAAAGACATTGGGGAGCCGCCGGCACTTAGAAGGCAGATACAACGGTAAGTTGTGTCTGGCTTCTTAGTACCGTTGCGAGCGACACATAGCGAAAGCGTGTCTTGAATGTTTTTGTTAATTTTGAACAATTTAAAGAAGACTATGAGGAGTTTCGCAATTGGCTAATAGATATTAAAACGAAAGGAGGACACGCAGTATGCCATATTTTTCGGATGATATAATTGAAGAAGTGCGTTCCAGAAATGATATCGTGGATGTAATCGGACAGTATGTGCATCTGACGAAAAAGGGAAGCACCTATTTTGGACTGTGTCCTTTTCATAATGAGAAAACAGGATCGTTTTCTGTTTCTCCGAATAAACAAATGTACTACTGCTTCGGCTGTGGAGCCGGAGGGAATGTTTTCACGTTTATGATGCAGTATGAAAACTTTACTTTCGGGGAGGCAATGGAAGCCTTGGCGGACCGGGCAGGTGTTGCCCTGCCAAAGCAGGAATATTCTGCCGCACAGAAGAGAGAGGCAGATAAAAAACAGCGGCTGTTGGAGATCAACAAAGAGGCAGCCAGATATTTTTATACATTATTGCGGAATGACCGTGGAAAACATGCACTCGCTTATTTCCAGAAAAGAGAATTGTCTGAGGAGACCATGAAAAAGTTTGGTCTGGGATATTCGGATCAGTACAGTGATGACTTATACCGGTATCTCCGTTCCAAAGGGTATGAGGATGAGATCTTAAAAGAGTCGGGGCTTGTGACAATCGATGAGAGACGCGGCGGCTATGACAAATTCTGGAACCGTGCCATGTTTCCGATTATGGATGTCCACAACAAAGTCATCGGTTTCGGTGGCAGGGTGATGGGCGATGGAGAGCCGAAGTATTTAAACTCACCGGAAACACCGATTTTTGATAAGAGCCGGAATCTGTATGGACTTAATTTTGCAAGGACCACAAAGAAACCACAGTTTTTATTGTGTGAAGGATATATGGATGTGATCGCGCTGCATCAGGCAGGATTTGACAATGCGGTGGCATCACTTGGAACTGCGCTGACGGCAGGACATGCGAATCTGTTAAAAAGGTACACCAAAGAAGTGTATTTAACCTATGACAGTGACGGCGCAGGGGTGAAAGCTGCACTCCGGGCGATTCCAATCTTAAAGGAAGTAGGGATTACGACAAAGGTAATTAATATGCGTCCGCACAAAGATCCGGATGAATTTATCAAGGCTTTGGGAGCAGAGGCGTATCAGGATCGTATCGATCATGCAGAGAACAGCTTTATGTTTGAGATACGCATTTTAGAGCAGCAGTACGACATGAAAGATCCGGAGAGCAAGTCAGCCTTTTATCATGAAGTGGCAAAGAAACTATGCTCCTTCACAGAAAAAATCGAGCGTGATATTTACATTCAGGCAGTCGCGGAAAAATATATGCTGCCAACGCAGGATTTACAGCGGCTTGTCGGTAAATACGGAATGCAGATGGAAGGCATCCGAAAACAACCAACCCAGTTAAAAACCGGTATCAATGAGAAAAACGCCTCCGCCAGAGGAATCAAAAAAGAAGATGGGATGAAGCAATCCCAGAAACTTCTTTTGACATGGCTCATAGAGAATACCGGATTATATCATAAGATAAAAAAATATATCGAACCGAAGGATTTTACGGAGGAGATATATCATAAGGTAGCTGAAGTATTATTCCAGCAGTTTGAGGAGAGCGGAGAAGCAAACCCGGCGAAGATCGTCAGCATGTTTCCTGATGAGGAGGCACAGAAAGAGATTGCGGCGCTTTTCAATGCAAGAATCCATGAGGTCGAGTCAAAAGAAGACCGGGAGAAGGCATTGAAAGAGACCATTATCCGCATCAAACAAAACAGTATCAAGTATCGGTCCGAGCATTTGGCACCGACAGATATGGCTGGTCTGATGCAGCTTGTAACAGATAAACGTGACCTGGAAGAATTGGAGAAATTGCATATTTCCATTGATTAGGGACAAAATAGTAGAAAACTTGAGAGGATGAACCAAAATGGCAAAAAAGACAGAAAACGAGGTAAAGGAAACCAAAAAAGAAGCAGCAGTGATGGATGAAGCTGCAAAAGAAAAGTTTCAGCAGAAGTTAAAAGATCTGTTAGCCTTGGCCAAAAAGAAAAAGAACATGTTGGAATACCAGGAGATCAGCGACTTCTTTGCGGACATGCAGTTAGAAGCAGAGCAGTTTGATAAAATTCTTGATTTTCTGGAAGCAAACAATATCGATGTACTTCGGATCACAGATGATGATTCTGATGATGAAATTTTACTCGATGTAGATGATGAAGACGAGATCGAAGTGGAAAAAATCGACCTTTCCGTGCCGGATGGCGTATCCATTGAAGATCCGGTCCGTATGTATTTGAAGGAGATCGGTAAAGTACCTCTTTTAAGTGCAGAGGAAGAGATCGAGCTGGCAAAGAACATGGAAGCCGGTGCTGTGGCAAAGGAAAAAATCGCAATCTTAAAGAGCAGAGAAGAGAATGCAACGGAAGAAGAACTTGCAGAGATCAAAGAAGAAATTAAGAATTTGCAGAAAGATCTTGATGCAGGGGATGAGGCAAAGAAACGTCTTGCAGAAGCAAACTTACGTCTGGTTGTTTCCATTGCAAAAAGATATGTGGGACGTGGAATGCTTTTCCTTGATCTGATCCAGGAAGGTAACCTTGGTCTGATCAAAGCTGTGGAAAAATTTGACTACCGCAAGGGATATAAATTTTCTACCTATGCAACATGGTGGATTCGTCAGGCTATCACAAGAGCTATCGCAGACCAGGCGAGAACGATCCGTATTCCGGTTCATATGGTTGAGACGATCAATAAGCTGATCCGTGTTTCCAGACAGTTACTTCAGGAGTTAGGACGTGAGCCAAGTCCGGAAGAGATTGCAGCAGAGATGAATATGCCGGTAGAGCGTGTGCGTGAGATCTTAAAGATTTCCCAGGAGCCGGTTTCTCTGGAAACTCCGATCGGTGAGGAGGAGGACAGCCACTTAGGTGACTTCATTCAGGATGATAATGTGCCTGTTCCGGCCGATGCAGCCGCATTTACCCTTTTGAAAGAGCAGTTGGAGGAAGTACTTGGAACACTGACCGAGAGAGAGCAGAAAGTTCTGACACTCCGTTTTGGTCTGGAGGACGGCCGTGCAAGAACACTGGAAGAAGTTGGAAAAGAGTTCAATGTAACACGTGAGCGTATTCGTCAGATCGAGGCAAAAGCGCTCCGCAAACTTCGTCATCCAAGCAGAAGTCGCAAATTAAAGGATTACTTAGAGTAAAATGGTAAAGATTTCAAATCGTTTAATGACAGCCGCAGCTCTTGTCACACAGGGATATACACTGGCAGATGTTGGAACCGACCACGGATATATTCCAATCTATCTGTTGCAGCAGGAGAAAATTCCAGCTGCAATTGCCATGGATATCAATGAAGGACCGTTAGAGCGGGCAAAAGAACATATTGCTTTATATGGATTGCAGGCATACATACAGACACGTCTCTCAGACGGTGTGGCAGCTTTGAAACCCGGCGAGGTGGAAGCTGTCCTCATCGCCGGCATGGGAGGCGGACTGGTCATGCATATCTTAAAAAACGGGGAAAAAGTCTGCCAGTCTGCGAAAGAACTCATCCTGCAGCCACAGTCCGAGATAGAGCATGTCCGTGAATTTTTACGGGAAGAAGGATATGCCATTCTCGCAGAGGACATGGTGTTGGAAGATGGAAAATTCTATCCGATGATGAAAGTGCAGTATCAGGGTGAAAATGCACAGAAAGCTTCGGAAGTGTTGAAACTTTCAGACCTTTATGGTGGATTACTCCTGCAAAACCGCCATCCCGTGTTGAAAACTTTCCTTGAAAAAGAAAAGCTCATATACACAGGCATCAAGGAGAATCTTGAAAAACAGCCGGCGTCAGAAAAAATCCGGACACGGCTTGCAGAAGTGGAAGACATATTGCATTATAATGAACTTGCATTACAGTTTTATCAATAATCTCCCCTTATTTCAAAAACATCCGCATCATCTTTTCTTTCAATCCGGTATATTTCTGATACCGGATCGGCAGATCCATCCACGTTTTCTTATCGACAATACTGCGGTAATGGCTGAAGGTTTCAAATCCAACCCTGCCGTGGTAGCTGCCCATGCCGCTCTCACCGACACCGCCGAATGGCATATCGCTCGTTGCAAGATGAATGATCGTGTCATTGATACAGCCGCCGCCAAAACGGCAGGTATCTAAGACCTTCTTCTGTGCGGCTTTGTCCTCACTGAAAAAATAAAGCGCAAGCGGATGAGGGTGGGACTCCACGGTATCAAGCGCTTCGTCTAATGTGTCGAAGGTGAGGATCGGAAGCAGTGGACCGAAGATCTCTTCGCCCATCACAGCGTCGTCCCACGTAATATTATTGAGAACGGTAGGTGCAATGCGGAGCGATTCAGGCTCTGACTGTCCCCCATACACAAGCTTTTCCCCATTGATCAGCCCGAGAATGCGTTCAAAATGCTTTTCGTTGATGATCTTTCCGTAATTCGGATTTTTCAGAGGTTCTTTCCCAAACTGCTTTTCAATCTCAGCTAAGATCGCAGTGATAAGCTCATCACGGATGCGTTTGTCACAGAGAATATAATCCGGCGCAACACAGGTCTGTCCGCAGTTCAAATACTTGCCGAAGACAATACGCTTTGCGGCAAGCCGGATCTTAGCGGTGGAGTCAACGATACATGGGCTCTTTCCGCCAAGCTCTAACGTGACAGGGGTTAAATATTCAGCCGCATGGCGGAGTACCTCCCGTCCGACAGTCTTTCCGCCGGTGAAAAAGATCATGTCAAAACGCTGCTGTAACAATGCCTGATTTTCTGCGCGGCCGCCATCGACCACTGCAACATAATGTGCCGGAAAACATTCTTCAATCATGGTTTTCATGACATCAAACGTGCAAGGGGCGTAGGCGCTTGGTTTTACGACCGCAGTATTTCCGGCTGCTATGGCATCGATCAGCGGATCGAGTGTCAGTAACACCGGGTAATTCCATGGACTCATGATCAGCACGGTTCCGTAAGGGGAAGGGGAGCGGAAGCTCTTTGCTGCAAACTGGGCGGCCGGGGTGGAAACACGTTTGCTGCGCATAAGGCTGCGGAGATGTTTCTGCATCCAGGTAAGCTCCGACAGTGTCAACCCGATCTCACACATATAGCTCTCCATACGGCTCTTTCCAAGATCCTCCTTCAATGCCGCAGCGAGGTCGGCTTCATGGCGGATCATAGCCTCCTTCAAACTTTCTAACTGTTTCAGGCGGAATTCCGCCGGAATCGTTTTGCCACTGGAAAAAAAGTGGTTCTGTTGTTGTAAAATATCCTTGATCTCCTGTTCGGTCATGAGGATGCCTCCTTTTATCTTCAGGATCGATCAGACAACTACCTGTTCTGACTCAACCTGTATCCGTACATCTGATACTTATATACTATCGAAAATAACATACTTCTGCAAGTGTTTTACTTCCGGGCAGACAGGAAAAACAATTCTTGAAAAACGGCGCTTATAATGCTACAGTAATAATACTGATGATCTGCAGCAGAGATCATGGCGCAGATCAGTTTGATAATAATGTGACTGCCGGATACGAAGGGCAGATTGCGGAAAGGCATGGAAAATGAAATGAACGATTATAAAATAGGTACAAAATGCGTACAGGCAGGATATACCCCGGAGAATGGACAGCCGCGGCAGATTCCGATCATCCAGTCTACCACTTTCAAATACAGCACCAGTGAGGACATGGGAAAACTGTTTGATCTTGAGGCATCCGGATATTTCTATACACGGCTGCAGAATCCGACCAATGATCATGTCGCAGCCAAGATCGCTGCAATGGAAGGCGGCACAGCCGCAATGCTGACCTCAAGCGGACAGGCAGCGAACTTTTTTGCCATATTCAACATATGTGAGAGTGGAGACCATATTGTGGCATCATCCTCGATCTACGGCGGAACCTTCAACCTCATTGCAGTTACGCTTGCCAAAATGGGAATCACGGCAACCTTCGTGTCTCCTGACGCATCGGAGGAGGAGTTAAACGCTGCGTTCCGTCCGAACACAAAGCTGATGTTTGGCGAGACGATCGCCAATCCGGCATTGACCGTATTAGATATTGAGCTCTTTGCAAAAACAGCACATGCGCACGGCGTACCTCTTATCATAGACAACACATTTCCAACTCCGGTCAACTGCAGGCCATTTGAGTGGGGTGCGGATATTGTGACACACTCCACCACCAAATACATGGATGGACATGGTGCGGCAGTGGGCGGTGCGATCGTTGACAGCGGAAAATTCGACTGGATGGCACACGCAGACAAATATCCGGGACTTTGTACACCGGATGAGAGCTATCATGGCGTGACCTATGCAGAAAAATTTGGCAATGAGGGCGCATTCATCACAAAATGTACAACACAGCTTATGCGTGATCTCGGATGCATCCAGTCGCCACAGAACGCATTCCTGTTAAACCTTGGACTGGAGTCGCTGCACGTGCGTATGCCTAAGCATGTGGAAAACGGACAGGCAGTTGCAGAATTTCTGGAAAAACATCCAAAGGTAGCCTATGTGAACTATCCGGGTCTGCCTTCCAGCAAATACTATGAACGTGCCAGAAAATACCTGCCACACGGCGGATGCGGTGTCGTTTCATTCGGATTAAAGGGCGGCAGGGAGGCTGCGTCTGCTTTTATGCAGAACTTAAAGCTTGGAGCGATCGAGACACATGTGGCAGATGCAAGAACCTGCTGTCTGAATCCGGCGACCTCCACGCACAGACAGATGACAGATGAACAGCTGAAAGAAGCAGGTGTTCCGGCAGAGCTGATCCGGATAAGTCTCGGTTTAGAGGATAAGGAAGATCTGATCGCAGATATTTCGAATGCGTTGGATGCAATCAGGGACTAATATGCAGAAAAAAGAAAGTGCAGAGAGAAAAATGAGTAAGATAAAAACAAAAAAAGTGCTGACACCGGAGCAGAAGAAAAAGCGCATCCGCAACATCATCATTGTCGCAGTGATCCTTGTGGCAGCTTCCGTTGCAACTTACTGGATGCAGCCGCAGAACAAAGCGCTGGCAGAGAGTGAAGTGTTCAGCGAAGAGGAAGTGAAGGCACAGGCGGAAAAAATCATAGGGCTTTTAAATGCAGAGGATTTTGACAGCCTGCAAAGCCTTGTTGTCCCGGACATGCAGGAGATCATGAACAAAGAGCGCATGGACGAGGGGAAGGCACGGATCTCGGAAGACTGGGGAGATTTTGTTTCCATTGAAACAATGCAGGATGCGGAGATCATACAGAGAGGTGCGCATATCGCAGCCGTTTACGTGACTGCAGAATATGAAAACATCGAGGTGCATTACACACTGGCGTTCAACGAGGACATGAAACTGGCGTCCTTTGGGATCCAATAGCCGGATCATTCCTGCGGAAACATATAGGAAAAATAAACATCCTTAAAATTAGCGTAATTATCTCTTGAAATCGGAATCTGTGCGCCGGATTTTGTGAAGAGAGAGGTTTTACCGAACTTTTCCACGCAGCTTAACGCTGCAATACAGCTGCGGTGGCATTTATAAAACCCTTTTTCCACTGTGAAAATTGTTTCACACTGGTGAAAGGGTTCTTTTATGGAGATCACCGAGCCGTCTTTCAATGTGACTAACACATTCTTATTTTGCGCTTCCAGATATTCGACATCCTGAAAATAAATCGACTGGTAGCCGGAATCTGTTCTTGCCGCGAAATGAGCCATGGAAGCCTTGTGGACTTCGTACCAGCTGTCAAGGACCGCATGGAAACGCACTTCGTCAAGAGGTTTCAACAGATACCAGAAAGTGCGGACTTCATAAGATTCCAGCGCAAATTCCGGTGAGGAAGTCAGAAAAATGATCGGAACGTGCGGGTCATGCTGGCGCAGTTCGCGGGCGGTATCCATGCCGCTCAAAAGGGGCATGATCATATCAAGCAGGATCAGATCCATGCCATAAGCCCTGTGTGCGGAAATCAGTTCGTCACCGTTTGTGAACCGGTAGAGCTGCAGTGTCAGCTGATGCGCCCGGCACCAGGAATCAAGACTGTCTGAAAGCAGATCCAAAAATTCAGTTTCATCATCACAAATCGCAATCTTTACCATAATAAATTTCCTCGCTTAAAGAATAATGCGGACTACAAAGTCCTCACCTTCCATGTAAAACTGGTACTGTCCATGTTCCTTCTCAACATAATAAATGACGCTTTGGACACCGATACCGTGATTCTTTGCCGTTGTAACCGGGATACCGTTTGAAAAAACAGGTGTCTCTGAAGCCGGATTCTTCTGCAGGATCAGAAGGTGGTTTCCCTTTTCAAAAATGCTCAGATGCACGATACGTTTTTCCTCAGGGAGCTTCGTGACCGCATGCATGGCATTTTCCAGAAGATTGGAAAGGATCGCACAGAAAGTCATCTCAGAGCAGCAGAGTGTCTGCGAAGTCTGGATCTGTACGTCAAAAACGATCTGATTTTCCGCAAACCGTGTCTGGTAAATGGAAAGAACCGAATTCAGCAGCTCATTTCTGCAGAAAGAGTGGATGACAGTGTCGTCATATTGCTTATTGATCTCCTGAATATAATCAAGCGCGCGCTCCGGTTCCTGCTGGGAGATAAAAGTCTGGATGGCGGCAAGATGATGGCGCATGTCGTGCCGCAGGATCTTCATGCGGTGTTCGCTGCTGCGGACCTGCTCGATCTCCGAGTGCAGGGAGTTTAAATGCATATTGGTAAGCTGACCGTACTGTTCAGCGCGGTTTTTCAGCTCATATTCCTGAAAATAGACGAACAGGAAAATGACATAGGAAATACACATGGCAAATGCGAGAAATTCCACGACCACCTTATTTCCGGAGTAAAGAAGCATGGAGAACTTTGTGGTAGAGTAATCAAACACATAATAGACAAATGGCATTGCCCCGAGGATATACAGCTCCCGGTTAGATTTTGCCAAAAGCAGTGCGGTAGTCTGGCACAGATACCGGCTTAAGAAAGCGAAAACGGCAACAGTCACGATAATCCTTACCAGATAATAAACCCAGTCCAATCCGCTCAGGGATAAGGCAAAAATACCTGCCCAGTTGCTGAACTGGCAGCACAGATAGGCGGTCATGATAGAGATTATGGAAGGCAGCCAGCGGAAACGGTAATAAAACACCAGCAGCAGAAAAAGCGGCAAATGCACGAAAATCGGGTAGACGGCTTCCGTGAACAACGAACCGAATACCGTATTGCAGATCAGAAAGAAAAGTCCGGATACTGCTCCACCGCCAAGAAGAATGCAGACGTTTTTCTTATTCTGTTTTACCCCGAGAAAAAAGGCGGACAGAAAAATGCCAAACAGCATCGTCGTTAAGCGGTGTGTATAAGTTAAAATCTGAAGCAGCATGTGGCAATCCTCCTTGTTTCAAAGTTATGATACATCAATTATAAAAAATTCGGAAAACCAAAGCAAGCCTGCATCTTACAATTCACGCCATATAATTACAACTCACGCCGAAATCCGGGTTTTGGATGAACGCTGTGATAAAATGAAAAAAATGGTAAAGTGACATATGTAACTATTCAGAACCCCATTCGCAAAAACGCTCTTTCAGAGCTTTCCTTGAATAACAAGCATGCTTGTTATTTGCTCATTGTGGTTACTTCGCCAAAGAAATTTTCAAAATTATGCTCATTCATGCAAGCATGATTCGCAAATTTATGAAAATTGCCTTGGCTCTGAATAGTTACAAACAAATGCAGGAGGAGAATACACATGATAAGAAAAAAGAGAATGAGCAAAGGAATTGCAAAAATACTTTCCGGTTTACTGGTATTCGGAATGGTAGCAGGTGTTGTTCCGGCAGTACCGCACGGTACATTGCAGGTGCAGGCGGCAAATGAACATAGCCATCCGGTCTGTGGTAGTAGCTGTACTGACGACAGCTCCCACACTAACTTGGAATTTGCGAAACTGACAGGTTCAGAGGACACACTGAAAATAGGTGAAACAACTATACAAAGCACTGATAATAATTTAGAGTTACCGGCGGGCTGCTATTATTTATCAGATAGCTTTGAACCAAGCTATAGTATCATTGTAAAAGGTGATGTTAAAATTTGCCTAAATGGTCACAATATTAATATGAAGAGTGCAGGAAATGTTTTTGAAGTTGATAAAGGCGGTACACTGACTCTGACGGATTGTAAAGGCAGCAGTTCTATTTCTCATTCGGATGTGGAATGGGGAAGAGGCGTGTTGGTTTCTAACGGCACTTTTAATATGTATGGTAGTAAGATTTGTAATAATAAATGTGCAAGCAAGTATCAAGCAAACGGCGCAGGCGTGGAGGTTGATAAAGGCACTTTTAATATGCATGGTGGCGAGATTAGTGGAAACGAAGTTTCAAGCATGGGTGGAGCAGTTTCTAGTCTGGACACTTTTAATATGTATGGTGGCAGTATTACCGGCAATACTGCACAATATTTCGGTGGCGGTGTATCTGTGTATAAGGGGACATTTAATATGTTCGATGGTACGATTAGCGGCAATAAGGTGACAAGTGCAACGATGCAGTCGCACGGTGGCGGCGGAGTATGGGTGCACACAACCGGTACATTTTGCATGAAAGGAGGAAGCATCACAGGCAACACCGCCTATCCCTATAATTATGATTATAATAAAGCTAATGGTGGCGGTGTATATTGCAGGGGCAGTCTGGAACTTTCCGGCTCACCGGTAATCGAAGGAAATAAGTTGACAACTGGTGAAAGTAACAATCTTGTTAGTTATATGAATAAGACTAAAATCACTGATACATTAAACAGTGACGCAAAAATTTATGTTTATATGAAAGATACTTCTACGCAAGATCAGACTTTGGCAACTGTTGATCCAAGCGTATCTTCATTTGATGCAAAAAACATTTTCTACTGCGATAACGCAAATTTTGTAGCTGACTTTGACGCAGCAAATAATACAATAAAATGGACGACACACACCCACGATTGGGGAGCATGGACTTCCAACGGCGACGGAACGCATACCCGTATCTGCTCGTCAGATGCCAGCCACACGGAAAGAGCGGACTGCTCCGGCGGTACAGCTACCTGTCAGAGCAAGGCAGTCTGCACGACCTGTGGTGGAGAATATGGTGATTTCGCATCACATGATTTCGATGTTTCTTCATGGGGATATAAGGGTGCAGACGGTCATGCACATGTATGCAAGACCGCGGGTTGTACTGCAACGGATACCGTTATAGCTCATATACCGGGACCGGCTGCCACAGAGGATGCTGCACAGATTTGCACAGAGTGTGGTTATGAGATTGTACCGGCATTGAATCATGAACATAACTGGGGAGCATGGACTTCCAACGGCGACGGAACGCATACCCGTATCTGCGCATCGAACAGCAGTCACAAGCAGACGGAAAAATGTTCCGGCGGTACAGCTACCGATAAAGACAGAGCCATTTGCAGCATTTGTAACGCACCATACGGCGAAATCAATGCGGGCTCAAATCCAGCGCCGACTCCAACCCCAACCCCAACGCCGGCTCCAAATCCGACACCGGAAGCAACAACCCCGACACCGGATCCGGCACCGGCTACATCAACACCGGCTACATCAACCACAACAGCACCGGCAGCTTCGGCACCGGCACAGGTAACGTATGATATTTTGGATGGAGCAGGCAGTTCATGGACACAGAATACAGATGGAAGCCTTGCAATCAGAGGAAGCGGTGAGATTTCAAAATTCCGTGAGGTCAAGGTGGATGGAGTAACGGTTGATCCAATCAATTATACGGTCACAGAAGGATCTACCATCATTACCTTCAAACCGGAATACCTTAAGAGTCTGTCAGCAGGAAATCATTCCTTTGAACTTATTTGGACAGATGGAACAGCGGCAACAAACTTTACGGTAGCCGAAAACACTGACCAGAGTGCAAAATCTCCAAAGACAGGCGAAGATTTCAGCATGGCACTTTGTACAGCACTTCTGATGGTGTCATGTGCAGGACTTGCAGGAATGTTTGTAAGAAGAAAAAAGAGCAGCTTAAGATAAGCATTTGATATTAGACCTGTGGATGGAATACCACATGAAATCTTGGATTTTGTAACTACAGCAAGAGGAGAGTACACATGATAAGAAAAAAGAGAATGAGCAAAGGTATTGCAAAAATACTTTCCGGTTTACTCGTATTCGGAATGGTGGCAGGACTTGTACCGGCAGTACCGGGCCAAACAGTGCATGCGAAGGCTGCGGAGATAAGTGAGCCGGGTGTGACAACGGAACCGCATAAACAGCATTGCGTATGCGGCACGGGAAAGCTGGCAGCTGGAAATTGTAGTCATGAGGAAGAGACATGGATAGGGATTAATAATCTTAGTGAAATAGACAACATAGGAGATGGCAATTACTATCTGAAGCAAGATGTGAAGCTTGAAGAGGTATGGAAATGTGAGTATAGAGTAAACTTATGTCTGAATGGACACAGCATTACCCGCACAAATGAAAATCCTGAAAGTCATCCTGCTCAGAATGCCGTTATTTACATTGGCACAGCTGTCATGTTTACCCTTACGGACTGTAAGGAGAATGGGATTATTAAGCACGAAGGTGAAAATACCGGTGCAGGTGTTTACAATAGTGAAGGCTATTTCATCATGTATAATGGTATGATTTCCAAGAGCAGTTGTGGTGTCATAAATGCAGGCGATTTCAACATGTACGGTGGAACAATCTCTGGAAATACCAACAAAAATACCTATAGATATGGTGGAGGAGTATACGTTGATACGAAACATATCTTTAAGATGTATGGTGGAACAATCTCACAGAATACTGCTGAACGTGGCGGAGGTGTATACGTTCACAAGCAGGGTAAATTTCAAATGTATGATGGCCTAATCTCTGGAAATAAGGCTGATTACGGCGGAGGTGTATATAATAGCAACACATTCAATATGTCTGGAGGTACTATAACCAATAATACATCCACTACATCTGGTGGAGGAGTATATAATGAGGCAGGTACATTCGATATGTCTGGAGGTACAATAACCGGTAATACATCAAATCAGTATGGTGGTGGTGTCTTTAAGGCGAGTGGAAACTTCACTATGTCCGGAGGCGAAATCTCTAATAATACTGCTGCTATTCAGGGTGGAGGTGTCAGCAACTTGAATGACACATTCACTATGTCTGATGGAACAACGATTAGTGGGAATAAAGCAATGTATGGTGGCGGAGTATATAACACAGGCAGATTCGATATTCTCGGAGGCATGATAACCGGTAACCAATCAGATAAAGCAGGAGGCGGTGTTTTTCTATCGTCTGGAAATACAACAACTTAAAAAAATACGGCAATAATCATTGAAAATACAGTTGGAGACAACATAAATAATAATCTATATCTTGGCTCGAATATAACGGTGCAAACAGAATCTCTGACGGATAAAGCATGCATAGGCGTGACTACAAAAGAAACACCAAAAGAAAATTCTCCGGTTACGATTACAAGTGATGCCGCAAGTGCAGAATACTTTAAATCTGATAATAGTGATTACGTAATAGGTAAGGGTACAGATGAAAAAGTTGTATTAAAATGCAAAGAAAAATCACCTACTGTACCGATTCCTGACAGAAAAACCTATATATATGATGGAACAGAATATACTGGTATTGAATTAGGTGAAAATTATAAAGTTGCTGATGGAACAAATAAAGCAACAGATGTAGGTACTTATGAGGTAACTATAGTACCGTTTGATGGCAAAACATGGGAAGATGGATCGACAACCCCGAAGACTATTGGATGGGAAATTACAAAAGCATCACAGAATGCTCCTGCTGGTCTGGAGGGGGTGAAACCTACTACCGCAGGTGGCAGTGACGGTAAGATTACAGGCGTGAATGAGCAGATGGAGTACTGTAAATCCGAGGACAGCTTATATATAGCTTGCACAGGTACAGAGATTGCCGGACTTTCTGCAGGAACCTACAAGGTAAGATACAAAGAGGATAAAAACCATAATGAAAGTCCAGCCTTTGCGGTAACAGTTCCGGATGCAGATATGCCTGTTTATATCTTGGAAATTATCAATGGTACAGGTAATGGAACGTATGTGGAGGGTACTCTTGTAACGATTACAGCAAATCCGGCTGCAGATGGAAAAGTATTTGATAAGTGGGTGAAGATGTATGGCGACGCAGTTATTGCTGATGAGAATAGTGCGACAACTACTGTGACAACCAAAATAGCACCAACTACGATTAAAGCAACCTATAAGGACAGTGAGACAATACCGACACCGAATCCGAATCCGGAGCCAACACCAAACCCAACACCGACTCCAAATCCGACACCGGAAGCAACAATCCCGACACCGGATCCGGCACCGGCGACATCAACACCGGCTGCATCAACCACAACAGCACCGGCAGCTTCGGCAGCTGCAGCACCGGCTCAGGTAACGTATGATATTTTGGATGGAGCGGGCAGTTCATGGACACAGAATACAGATGGTAGCCTTGCAATCAGAGGAAGCGGTGAGATTTCAAAATTCCGTGAGGTCAAGGTGGACGGAGTTACGGTTGATCCGGTCAACTATACGGTCACAGAAGGATCTACCATCATTACCTTCAAACCGGAATACCTTAAGAGTCTGTCAGCAGGAAATCATTCCTTTGAACTTATTTGGACAGATGGAACAGCGGCAACAAACTTTACGGTAGCCGAAAACACTGACCAGAGTGCAAAATCTCCAAAGACAGGCGAAGATTTCAGCATGGCACTTTGTACAGCACTTCTGATGGTGTCATGTGCAGGACTTGCAGGAATCTTTGCGAAAAGAAAAAGAAACCATGCCAGATAAGGCATTGTACAAATAATTTTTTAAAATGAAAAATAAGCTGATTACAGAGATAAAAGTGGGCAGGAAATTTACAAAAAAAAATTCTATTTTTATCAAAAATATGAATAGTAGAAAGAGGAGATTCAAATGAAGAAAAAGTTATTAACAGCATTACTTGTTGGAGCAATGGCTCTTAATATTACAGCATGTGGTGGTTCATCAGATGCAGCAGCACCAGCTGACAATGATCAGCAGACAACTACAACAGACACAGCAGCTGATGATGCAGCAGATACAGAAGAGGATGCAGTGGATGTGGAAGATGCAGCAGAAGCAGCAGACACAACAGAGGAAGAAGGATTTTCCCTTCTTGATGTAACAGCAGATCTTGTTGATGCAGCATTATATGCAGTGGATGATGATAATACAGAGTATGTGATCACACTCTTTAGAGATCCGGATGGATATAGCTATGTTTCATTAATGATCGTTCCACAGGATGGACAGGGAGATGTCCTTTGTGGAGCATATGATGATTCTAATGTAACAAATGTTACAGATGAAGATAACATTGACTGGACTGAGATCAGCACAACAGATGTTTATACAGGTGATGATTTCTCAGCAGTATTTGTAGAAGCAGACGACGGTTCCGTTGCAATTGCAAATTCAGATTTTTCCCTTGTTATGGAAGGTCAGTATCTGACAGCTGATGAAGCAATCGATTATATGGGAGCAGCAGCTAACTACATCAACTAGTTTTTTTCAGATATGCGGAGTAATGGAAGAACGGCTGCTTCGCATATCTTTACATAATGTAATTCAAAAATCCTGCACACTTTTATCTCTGTAATCAGCACTCATTTATATAGAAGCTGTAAAATTCACATTGAGTTTTACAGCTTTTTGCGTATAATGAAAATATCAGATTACGGATGATCGGAGGTACAATATGACTGGAAAAAAGAATGTTTCACTTCCCTGTGCCGTTGGAAGCACATCATACATTGATACGGTAAAAAACAGCTATTATGTAGATAAAACTCTTTTGATCAGGGATTTAATAGATGATCATGCAGCTGTCACATTGTTTACCAGACCAAGAAGATTTGGAAAAACATTGGCAGTTGATATGCTGAAGGTCTTTTTTGAAAAAACGGATGAGGACAATTCTGTATATTTTCGGGATAAAAAGATATGGGATTGCGGTGAGTTTTATCGAAAACAGCAGGGAGCATATCCGGTTATATATATCACGTTCAAAGATGTAAAATTCGATAACTGGAAAGATTCTCTGGAAGCTATAAGACTCGTGATACGGGATGAATATATGCGCCATGCTGAAATTCTCTCATGGGATGGATTAGATGTAGTTGAGAAGGATTATCTCGACAGGATGCAGAAAGGAACTTTGAGCAATGTTGAATATACAAGGGCGTTGCTTAATTTAAGCCGGATGCTGGAAAAATATCACAACAAAAAGATTGTGGTTTTGATTGATGAATATGATACACCTATCCAGCAGGGACACTCAAAAGGGTTTTATAATGAAGTGATCACTTTTATGAGAAATTTTATGTCGGGCGGATTGAAGGATAATCTGGCACTGGCATTTGGAGTCCTTACAGGCATACTGCGTGTTTCAAAAGAGAATCTGTTCAGTGGATTGAATAATCTGGTTGTAAATTCTGTTTTGGATGAAAAATACAGTGAGTATTTTGGGTTTACATCAGACGAAGTAACAACTATGGCTGCTTACTATGGACGCGAGGATAAATTGAATGAATTGCAGGAGTGGTATGACGGATATTTGTTTGGAAATCGTGAAATATATAATCCGTGGTCAGTAGCAAATTATTTTAATAATGAGTGTAAACCGAGGCCTTTTTGGACGAACACCAGTGATAATGAGATCATTCGTGAGATCATGAGAACATTGACACCGGAAATTGCGGATGACCTGATCTTATTGATGCAGGGGAAACATGTGCAGACTTCATTGAATATGGATGTCATTTACCCAAGAATAACGGATGGCGCAGACAGCATATTTAGCTTTTTGCTCATGGCGGGATATTTGAAGCCGGTAAAGGAAGCAATAGAAACTGAAATAGGCACATTTATGGAATTAGCGCTTCCAAACAAAGAAATCAGAAGAGTCTACAATTCAGAAATCTTGTTCTGGCTTAAAAATACTTTGGATGGAAATGTAATGGAATAGCTTTTTGCGGCAAAAAGGTTGAGATAGCGATGTAAAGCATTACAGCTGTAGTCCACGTGGGGGACTTAATGATTTCCACGTCGTTATGGGTATCTTAACTGAATACCGAGGCTGACAACCAGCAGAAAAACTCTTTTTTATAAAGAAATTTTTAGGGCGTGTGAAAAAACGAGAGTTTTTTCATTCGTCCTTTTGCTTATAGTTATAATAATAGCTATATTACATAAAAAAGGGTATAGTTCCCCTTACCCCA
>ENA-UPWS01000397-UPWS01000397.1-human-gut-metagenome-genome-assembly--contig:-NODE-397-length-30854-cov-11.283426_pt1 | contig 30854 bp, 13 predicted proteins | sample MGYA00250054_ERZ773384 | MGnify/ENA primary metagenome ERZ773384 (study PRJEB29103, sample SAMN06111979) | human gut metagenome | biome: human gut; feature: ankylosing spondylitis patient; material... | reverse complement strand
GTTTAAAAGACATTTATTCGCAAATTTAATATGGCAGAAATAAATATGAACGGAATATAAACATATACGAAACCGGCAAAGCTTAATTTATGAAAAAAACAGCCGGAAGGTATCATTTTTTATACCGAAAACTCGCCGTTTGCAGCATTATTTTTACCAAAATTTACTAACTTTGGCAACACACTTACAAGGCTCCGGCATGACGCACGTATGTAGCTGTGTTACAGAATGTTACAGGAGCCTTTGCAAAAGGTGGCCTTTCGGGCTGCAAAAGATGGCTTTTCAGCGTGCGATTTGTGGCCTTTTACAACGCAAAAGGCGGTCTTTTGGAAAACAGCCTCGCGCCGGCACTTATCAGACAGGACTTATGGCCGGATTCGGGATGAGTGAGACCTGATGTCATGAGGATATTTTCTGCATCGGCAAAAGCATGCCGGCCATGGCTCTTCAGCATGCCCCACAGGGGCGGCGAGCACGAAGCAATACGGCAACAGGACTATAAAAAACGGCACTCCGGATGCCTCAGCATACAAAAACCGTGAAAATTTTACATAACTCTCACATTGTACAGGCGTGAGATAAAAACTTTTTCGCTAAACAGAAAAAGCGCGTTTCTGTAGTAAGAGACATCCGGAAGCCATGTGTCATACATCGTCTGACTCATGGCAATGCGGCTCTCCGGAGCCGCATTTTTATGCCGAATAGATATCATGCCTATGGGATCCGATCCCTGTCGCAACAGCCAAGATCGAAGGCCGGAGGCATTTAGTTAACATAGACTTTTAAGACAATCCGTTAATTATCAATCATTTACAGCGTCCACAAGAATTTTTGCGGCCATACATATTGCCGTATGATATGCTTTTATGCCCCCAAAGGGCTGAAAACCTACTTACACCGGCATCGCATTATAAAAAATCATGCACTGGCCATGCTAAAAAATAAAACTGCCGGAAACGCATCCCTGCGGCCCCGGCAGGCATTGCTAAAATATCATGATTCTGTGTTATCGTTTAACGCTGGCAGTAATCTCGCCCGGCAACACGGGCATGGCGCCGCTCTGTGTGCACACATAGGCTGACACCTTTACCGCAAGGGCATGGGCATCCCTGACGTCCATGCCGCTCAATATGGCGGCACAGAACGTGCCCGTGAACGAGTCGCCCGCACCTACAGTGTCTGCCACTTCTACTATCGGAGTCTCCTGGAAGGACACGCTCCCGGGTGTGAACACGTAGCTGCCGTTGACGCCGCATGTCAGCACAAGCATGTCAAGGTTGTACTTGCCAAGTATCAGCCAGCACTTGTTGCTCATGTCAAGGCCCGGATAGCCGAACAGGCGGCCTATCACTACGAGCTCCTCGTCGTTTATCTTCAGTACGTTGCAGCGCTTCACCGACTCGCTTATCACTTCCTTCGTGTAGAAGTTCTGGCGAAGGTTGATGTCGAATATCTTCAGGACGCCATTGTCCGAGGGCATCGCGTCGAGGAACTTGCCGATCGTTTCGCGCGAAACTACGTTGCGCTGGGCCAGAGAGCCCCAGCACACTGCACGGCAGTCGCGGGCAAGGGCCTCAAGCTCCGGGGTGAAGGGGATGTTGTCCCAGGCCACGTTCTCACGGATGTCATACGTCGGGATGCCGTCGTCGTCGAGCGTAACCTGAACTGTGCCCGTGGGATAAGGTACGCGCGGCATCATGTATTTAAGACCTTTGTCGTCAAGGGCGGCGAGGGTCTCGTCGCCTAGGCGGTCGTCGCCCACGGCGCTGACTGCCACGGAGTCGAAGCCGAACTGGCCGGCATGGTAGGCGAAGTTGGCAGGAGCTCCGCCCAGCTTCTTGCCGTCGGGAAGAACGTCCCAAAGGGCTTCGCCAAGACCTACTATTATATCTTTCATATCGTTATGCTTGTTTGTTTGAAGTTTGTCAATGTTTTACCTTGTTTATATAATAAAGGAGATAGGCCACGCCGACTGACATCACGCCTACGGCTCCAGCCTGGCCTGCAGCGTCGGAGGCAAAGCCCATCAGAAGGGGGAACACAGTGCCGCCGAAAAGGCCCATGATCATCAGGCCAGAAACCTCGTTCTGACGATCGGGTACTGAAAGAAGCGCCTGAGAGAACACTATCGAGAAGATGTTAGAGTTGCCGTAGCCTACAAGCGCTATCGCCGTGTAGAGAACGGCCTTCGACGTGCCGAAGAACATGCCGCACATGCTAAGGGCCATCATAACAACGCTTATGGCGAAGAACACGCGGTTGTTCATCACGCGGAGGAAGAACGAGCCCGTCAGACAGCCTGCCGTACGGAAGATGAAGTAGAGGCTCGTGGCGAAGGCGGCGTCGTTAAGGCTCATACCAAGACGCTCTATCAGGAGCTTGGGCGCTGTGGTGTTGGTGCCGACGTCGATGCCCACATGGCACATGATGCCAAGGAAGGACAGAAGGACAATGGGCTTGCCGAGAAGGCGGAGGCAGTCGCCGAAGCCCGACACCTTGCCCGCAGGGGCTTCTTCCTTAATGGGGGTTACCAGCAGAAGGAGCGTAGCAAGCACGCCTGCAACGAAGTAGACCAGAAACAGAACGCGCCAGCCCATGCCCAGAGAAGGAAGCACGCCAGTGGCGCCCCACATGGCTATGTAGGGGGCGAGGAAAGAGGCGATGGCCTTGATGAACTGACCGAAAGTAAGGGTGCTGGCAAGGTTGTCGCCGCGGATTACGGTCGAGATCAGCGGGTTGAGCGATGTCTGCATCAGGGTGTTGCCTATGCCGAGCAGCGAGAACGACAGAAGCATTATGGCGAAGCTCTCGCCGAAGAGCGGAAGAACGAGCGACACGGCAGTCACCGCAAGCGACAGCAGCACCGTGTTCTTGCGCCCGATGCGGTTCATAAGCATGCCCGTGGGCACTGAGAAGATAAGGAACCAGAAGAACACCAGCGAGGGAAACACGTTGGCGACGGAGTCGCTCAGCCCAAGGTCTGACTTCACGTAGTTGGAGGCGATGCCGACAAGGTCGACAAAACCCATGGCGAAGAAGCAGAACATCACTGGGATGAGATATATGGTCTTGGTTGGTTTCATAAGTTATTTGTTTAAAGGATATACAACGAGCGAGGCCGACTTCTTCTTGCCGTCGCACTTAACTGATATGCTGTTGTATGGCTCTGACGGGAACACGAGGTTGGTCATAACCGAGCGTCCGCCGTTGGCAAAGGCCTCAACGCTGCAGTTGTCTACATAAAGGCGCAGCTCGTTGAGCTTAGATCCTACAACGGGAGCCACAGACACGGCAGGGAACTGGTCGCTGAACGAAACGTTTCCGCTCTTGCGGCGGTCGAAACTCAGAGTGCCTTTGGCTGCATCATACTTCATGCTTACGTTCTCACCCTTTGTGTTAGAGAGCACAAGCTCAACGTTGCCGGCATTGTCATTGCCCAGAGTGAGCACCACCTCATAGGTGCCGCGCGGCTTGCTGAACATCTTGCTTATAGTCTTCGAGCCTGAAATATTCTTCTTCACGGCAGCCTTTCCTCTCATTTTCTCGTTCTCTACAGAAGGCTTCGATGCCAGATATTCTGTCGTTCCGTCTGTATAGAGATACAGGTCGCGCGCAATGGTGTTGGCACTTCTATACTGCTGTGTGGGCGCCTGGTTGGCATACTGCCAGTTGCTCATCCAACCTATCATTATGCGGCGTCCGTCGGGAGCGTTGTCAAAAGTTACTCCGGCATAGTTGTCCTTGCCATAGTCGGCCCATTTTGTAACCTCGGGCTTTGTGTCACAGGTAAACTTGTGGCCGTCGAATGTTCCGGTGAAATACTGTGTGGCGCTGCCGCCTGCAGGTCCGCCGGGGTTTATGTTGCACACAAGCACCCACTTGCTGTAGTTCTTGCCTTCAACAGGCAGTTCAAATAGGTCGGGGCACTCCCACACGCCCTCATGGCATCCGTAGCCCTTGCCGAAGCTGCTCTCATAGGTCCAGTCTTTCAGGTTGGCCGAAGAGTATATGCGCATCTCCTGTCCTGCTGCCAGAATCAGAATCCAGCGGCCGCTCTTTTCGTGACGGAACACGTGCGGATCGCGGAAGTCTGGCACGTCGGCAGTCAGAATTGGGTTGCCGTCATATTTGGTAAATGTCTTTCCGTTGTCAGTGCTGTAGGCCATGCTCTGCGTCTGGTTCTCGCCTGCCGTGGTGTAGAATGCCACTACGGCTCCGGCACCAAACCCGGCGGTATTGTCCTTGTCAACCACACAGCTGCCGCTGAAGATTGTGCCAAGGCCGTCGGGTTCAATGGCCAAGCCTTCGTCGGTCCAGTTTACGAGGTCACGGCTTGAGGAGTGTCCCCAGGTCATGTTCTCCCATTGTGAACCGTACGGATTGTATTGATAATAAAGATTGTATACGCCGTCTTTATAGAACATTCCGTTAGGGTCGTTCATCCAGCCGTATGCAGGCGTGTGATGATATGCAGGACGGAACTTCTCACGGTTAGCAGTGTCAAAGGTGTCGGCATAAGAAATGTTTTTCCAGCAGGCATAATCCTTCATTGCCGTAGGCTTGCCGTCAACTCCGTTTACATGGAAGTCGAACAAAACCTTCTTGCCGCCAAGCTTCGAGATGTCCAGCGGAACGTAATAGTCTATATTGTCTGTGGCAAGCTTTACGTTCAATGTCTTTACAACATTATTGTCAACAATCACTTTGACATTGGTTATTTCTGATGACTCCTGCACAGGCAGCAGCACGTAGCGGCTATTGCCCTCAGCGCGCATAATACAATGCGACTTGCTCAGGAAAGACACATTACAATTCTGTGCAGCCACCTGAAAAGAGGCTGTTCCAAGAAGTAATGCTACAAGTATGTTTCTTATTTTCATGATTATATTCTTTATATATCCTAAAAATTTTTCTCTATTCAAGACGGAACGGTTAATATTTTGCAGGTTCTGATCAGAGCTGTTATTTGTTCAAAATACGTTTCAGCACTTAACAAGGCACACTCTTCTGTTATGCTGTATCCTTTATGAATCTGCAATGTCGGCAGCATTCCTGCACGCTGCACCTACACGACCGCCGTCATTATAATTTTACCAATGTATACAATATTGGCAATATCCTTTTAAAAACAATCTTATTACCTTTAAAAGATACATCCGCACGAAATCTTATGCAAAATACATCGCACATCCGCCGGATGTATCTTCATCAACTTAAAATACCTATCATCTTCTATTCCATGAATGCAACCGGCAATTATCCTTTAATCATAATTCTGATTCTGGGTGTATAATCCAGGTATGTAGAACAACTGATTATAAGGTATCGGGAAGAACTCGTTCTTGCCTGCCGTAAAGTGAGCATCGCGGTAATACTGTCCGTAATGCTGTTCCCTGGCACTTGTAACATTGCCGTTTTCATCGTATGATACGGGCGCGCCTTCCATCACGTTGCCGTTGTGGTCGAAGAAGCCGTATGTAGAGTTCTGCTCGCTTGCGAAGTAAGCGTTAAGTGTCTGAGAAGCAACACCCCAACGGCGCAGGTCGAAGAAGCGTCCGTTCTCCATAGCCATCTCAAGACGGCGCTCCCAGCGCAGACACTTGCGTGCGTTCTCCTTGTTGTCGAAATACGGAGAAACAGGATATTCTGCTATCTGGCACTGGTCGGCAGCATATTCAATGTGCTTGTTCACAGAGTTGGCAGCACGGCGTCTGATATCGTTGATGATGACGCGGGCCTCAGACAGACGGCCAAGTTCGATGAGTGCTTCAGCACGCATAAGCATGACATCTGTATAACGTATTACATAGTCGTTTGTTGCAAAAGCCTGCCATGAATCATTGAATGTTTCACCCTTAGAACGCTGCGGAACTTCCTTAAGCGATGTATAATAGCCATAGTCGGTAGCGTCGCGAGAGTTAGCCATAGTCTGCGTATATTCCTTCTCGTATTTGTATGGGAAAGATGGCATTCCTACAGTATGGAACAATCTCGGATCCCACTTCTGTGCAGTAGGCTGTCCGTTGATAGGATAGTCAACACTGTCGTTGTAATTGTCAAACATTGGCAGACCGTCCTTTGTCTTGAAGGCATTTACGAGGTTCTGAGAAGGCTTGTGGAAATCCCATCCGCAAGACCACATACCCCAGCAGCCGTTAAGCATTACCGACCAGTTGGCACGGCCGTAAGTAGTATGGTCATCCTCATAGTCAGAACACTGTACCGCAAACACAGACTCTTTACTGTTCTTATATTCGGGAAGGAAAATGTCGCCATAATCCTCGAGATAACCGTAATCAGAGTTGACAACTTCGTCGGTGTATATCACAACGCTGTCCATATAGTTTGTGTTGATGTGGTCAACACCTGTACCTGCTTCATATCCGTTACCCCATGCCAGGTTAAGATAGCATTTTGCAAGGTATGCAGCGGCTGCCACCTTGTTGGCACGGCCGTCCTGTCCCGGCTCTTTTACCGGCAAAACATCGTAAGCAACCTTAAAGTCGCTGATAATCTTGCCGAAGAGTTCTTCATAAGTGTACTGGTCATTTCTTACAGACTCCTGTGTTCCGTCGTCTTCTACTCTCTCATCAATCCAAGGTATTTTACGGAATACGGTGAGCAGCTTATAGTAGAAATGTCCACGGAGGAATTTAACCTCAGCCACACGCTGGCGTGTAGTCTCGGCTCCGAGCTTGCTCTCGCCGTTACGTTCAAGTGACAGCAATGCACGGTTGCAGCGAGACACGGCACAATAAAGACGATACCACAGCTCATCCATCTCACCCGGAGTGGTAGAAGTCAGTGTTGTCCATATATCCATGGCATGATATCCTGTATCATTAGGTCCGCTTCCGCCCTTAAGACAGTCATCAGACGTTATGTCTCCATAAGGAAAGAGATTAAACGGATATGAGAACCAGCAGTCGCCGAGCATGGCGTAAGCAGAGGTAACCATTCCTTCAGGATCAGAGAAGGCCTTATCCTCGTCTACCACAGCAGTAGGAGTATAGTCAAGAAAATCGTCACAGCTTGTCAGCGTAAGGCCCAGGACGCATGCTGCTAATATGCTATATATCTTTTTCATTTTGATAAATCGTTAAAATGTTAGAAACTTAACTGTAATCCGAATGAGAGTGATGTTGACAACGGATAGTTCCAGTCCGGGTTCTCCGGATCAGGACATGTAAGGCTTGAACTCTTTATTGTAAGCAGGTTCTGGCCTGAAAGATAAACGCGTGCACTTGTCATCTTTAGCTTTGAAATAAGACTTGAAGGGAATGTGTATCCCACCTGCAGCGTACGCAGTTTCAGATAAGATCCGTTCTCAACGAAATAGCTTGATGCGCGGCCTTCGTCGGCAGTATTGGTCGTTGACAGCCTCGGGATGGTTGAGCCGGTATTGTTGGTGTTCCATGCGTTGAGCAGTCGGTTACCCTTGTTAGATCCTGCGTCAGTAACAGCCCAAAAGTCTGTCTGGAATTTCTGGTTGTTATAAACATCCTTGTCGTAAACGCCCTGCCAGAACATGCTCAGGTCGAAACCTTTATATGTAAGGCCTATGTTGATGCCATAAGAGAACTTAGGAACGGGATTGTAGATCCAATCCTGGTCATCAGAGTTGATAACACCATTCTTGTCGAGGTCGGCGTATTTAAGTCCGCCCACACGCGCATTGGCCTGACCGGATGCATTAACTTCCTCTTGTGTCTGATAAAGTCCCTCAACAACGTATCCTACTATTGAACCATAAGGCTGTTCTGACTCTACGAGATTCTCCTTAGACGTATGAGCATAAGAGCCTGTTGCTGTTTCGGGCAGAGATGTAACCTTGTTGCGGAAGAAGTCGGCGTTGGCGTTGATGTCGAGTCCAAGTCCGCATGGCAGTGTCTTGCGGTATCCGAGCATAAACTCCATACCCCAGTTGCGCAGCGAAGGACCATTCATCCATGTTGCACCACCCTCGCCCTTTGTACCGATATATGCCGGATTGATAAGCATGTCGTCAACGTCCTTGATATACCAGTCGATAGAACCATAGAGCATGTTGTGGAACAGCGTAAAGTCTGTACCTATATTATATTGTGTGGCCGACTCCCACTTCAGGTTTGCATTAGGCAACTGTGTGGCACGGTATCCAGAAGGGAATGTGCCTGAGCCCTGAAGGAAAAGGTCATAGGCTGTAGAGGTTATACGGTCTAATCCATAATCAGCGACATACAGTCCGAATTGTGCGTTGTTGTCTATAGCCTGGTTACCGGTCTTACCCCATGACAAACGTATTTTCCAGTCGTCTAACCAGTCTTTTTCAAGCAGTTTGGATACACGGAAGCCTAATGTGGCTGCGGGGAATGTACCCCAGCGGTTGCCCTTGCCGAAACGTGAAGAACCGTCGCGGCGCATCGTGAACGAAGCCAAGATAAGATCATCATAATTATAGTCAACCTTACCGAAGAAAGAAGCGAGCCTGTATCCTACCATTGCGCCGGCAACGCGGGCTGTGCCTGTTGCAGCGTTAGGCCACATATAGTCAGGATCTTCGAGTGCATAGCCTTCATTGTAGCCAGACCAGTCGATAGAGTTCTGCTTTGACAACTCGACACCCAGCAGAACAGAGAAATCATGCTTGTCGGCAAGCGTAAAGTTGTAAGTGGCTGTGTTAGACCATGTCCAGTTCATATCATTCTTGTTAGAGAGCGTTGTGCTTGCAACGTTGTTGTTGACGATATCTGAATGGAATGTATGATTCATCGACTGTATAAAAGATGTATAGAAGTCGATACCGAAACTTGAACGGAGCACAAGGCCTTCAATCGGCTTCAGCTCTACGTATGCATTACCGAACAGACGCCAGTAGTCAAGATGGTTATCACGGTTCTGATACATCTCGCGGAGCGGGTTCTGACGGTCGGACATGCTTCCTACAGGACCACCGAATGTTGTTCCGTCAGTCTCATATACCGGCACGATAGGGGCCATTTTCAAGGCATTCTCCATTGGCGCACAGTCAACTTGTCTCGACCATGTTATGGTGAAGTTTTCGCCTACTGTCAGATTCTTGTTAATGTTGTAAGAAGAATTCATTCTGGCAGAAATATTCTCAAACGAAGTATACTTCAATATACCCTCGTTCTTTTTGTATCCTAAAGAGAATAATGCCGAATATTTGTCTGTTGCGTTAGATATAGACAGGTCGTAGTTCTGAGAGAAGCCTGTACGCGAAATCTCGTCAAGCCAGTCTGTATCTGAATATTTCATTGTTTTTGCGCTGTTGATAAATCCGTCATAACGGCCGTTTACAGTATAATTCTCATACTGTTCTGTTGCCGGATTCCATACCGTGATAGGGGTTCCGTTGGCGGCGTTGAGATTAAGTCCGTAGTTGGCTGCATATGTAACAGGGTCTATTCCATCGTTCAGGGCTGCCTGAGCCATTGCAGTGGCATATTCGGCAGAGTTACACAGGTTCATCAATGACTGTGATGTGTAGAACGAAGCCGTAAGATTTGCAGAGAAGTCAACCTTCATCTTGCCGCCTTTCTTACCCTGCTTTGTCGTGATAATGATGACGCCGTTAGACGCGCGCGAACCATAGATAGAAGCCGAAGCCGCATCCTTAAGCACCTGCATGCTCTCAATGTCGTTAGTGTTAAGAGAGTTGAGAGACATTGTTGTTGGCACACCGTCGATTACGAAAAGCGGGTCTTGTGAAGAGTTGAACGAACCGATACCACGTATTCTTACTGTTCCTGTTCCTATTGGCGAACCGTTGCCTGTAACGGTCATACCCGGAACACGGCCCTGCAATGCACGCATCGGGTCGGCATCCGGACTTGTCTTCAGGTCGTCTGTCGAAACTACAGACACAGATCCTGTAAGGTCGGCTTTACGCTGAGTGGTATAACCTGTTACAACAAGTTCGTCCATAATGTTGCCGGCTTCCTCGAGCTTTATAACCATGTTCTGACGCGCCGGAAGCGTCACTGTGTTGTAACCTACATAAGAGATTCTGATCTTGGCGCCTTCCTTCACCTTTAATTTAAAGTTTCCGTCTATGTCGGTTACAGCACCGTTTGTCGTACCTTCTTCAAGCACACTGGCTCCAATAACCGTCTCACCTTGATCGTCTTTCACCGTACCGCTGACTTCCATCGTTGTCTGAGCCGTGGCATACAAGCCGAAACTCATTAAGACGAAGAACAGCACAATACGCTTTACGCTTGATAGCATTAGTTTAATGTTCTTCATATTTTTACTGCGTTTTTATGGTTTAATAAATTGTTTATCGTGACTTTTGTCGCTAGCAAAATTATTTAGATTATGAAATTTCTGTTAACAATTTTATACCAATGAATTAAAAATTTCGTTCATGTAACAAAATTTACATACTTTGTACGATTTCTGTGGTCTGTTTTGCCCGTTTCATGGCCAATAAAGCCTAAAAGGGCTACACACTTATTAACATTTTCTTTATATTCCTGAATGCGGCAACAGAGATATGCCGTGGCTGGACATGGCGGCAGGGCAGGAATGAACAGACAGGACGAACAATAATGCAGACGAATCCCGAAGATAAATATGAGGTTAAGAAGTTTTGTTTTGTCTGGTTGGCACCGGGAATGAAAAGAGAGAGTGTGTCAAAACTAAAATGGGCACTCTACAAAGTTACAGATTATAACCATAGCACTAAAAAGGGTCGTATAAAACTCTGTATTTAGTAATTATACGACCCTTCATTTAGCTTTTTGGAGATGCTCAAGTTTCAAATTATCAGCTCATATTTTTTAAGAATGGAGTTTTGACACACACCACGCAATAATTATTTTTTACTGATATTTATCTGACAAGCCGACTACACGCCGCGGCCCTCGTTGGGCAGATGGCCGAAATAGTCTTTAAAACACTTGGTGAAGTAAGACGGCGACGAGAAGCCTACGTCGTAGGATATCTCCGACACGGTCTTCGATGTGGTGCGCAGCAGCTGCTCGGCAGCCTTCAGGCGCGTTATGCGTATTATTTCAACGGGCGACGAACCTGTGAGCTGCTTCACCTTACGGTAGAGCTGCACGCGACTAAGGCCGAGTTCGGCGGCAAGAGTCTCAACATTGAGCTCTGAGTCAGACAGATGCTCCTTCAGGCGATGCCTGAAGTCGGCCACAAAGCGTGTATCGGGATCGTCGGCAGCCTTGTCCTCCTCTGCCTCGGCACCCGAATAGATATTTTTCAGTTTCATGCGCTCATTGAGCAGATTGCGCACTCGCGACAGCAGCACATTGCTGCTGAAGGGCTTGGTTATGTAGGCGTCGGCGCCGCAGTCGTAGCCCTCGGCGCGCTGGTCGTCGAAGGTGCGGGCAGTGAGCAGTATGACGGGCACATGGCTCGTGGCCGTCTCCGCCTTCAGCCGGCGGCACATCTCAAGACCATCCATCACGGGCATCATCACGTCGCAGATAACCAGGTCGGGCACATACTTGACGCACAAGGCGAGGCCCTCGCGGCCGTCGGACGCGCACTTGACATCGTAGTGAGCCGAGAGCAGACTGACGATATAGTCTTTAACGTCGCTGTTGTCGTCTACCACCACTATCGACTTGCGCTCGCCGTCGTCCTGTGCCGTCATCATCTCCACGCCGCCGCTCATAGGTATGTCTGCCGGAACGCTGTCACCTGTCTCCAAAGCTGCTGCATCAGGCTGCTCCACTATGGTTTCTCCGGGCTGCGTCAGCGGCAGACTCACCATAAACGTTGCCCCGCCGTCGGCGTTGGCCTCTGCCGTAACCTGTCCGTGATGAAGGTCGACGAAGGCCTTCACTATGGCAAGCCCGATGCCCGTGCCTCCGCGGTTTTCGGCTGATGCCTGGAAGAAGCGGTCGAACACGTGGTTAATCTTGTCGCGCGGTATGCCTATGCCCGTATCGCTTACGGTCAGGCGCGCCATGCCGCCGTCGGCAGCAAGACTTATCCTCACTCTGCCGCCCTTGCGGTTGTATTTTATGGCGTTGCTGATAAGATTATAGCATATACGCTCCATCTTATACAGGTCGGCCTCTATGTTTATGTCGTGGCCGCAGTCAACGCTCAGCTCCACGTCCCTGCTGTCGGCCAGCGGCGCAAAGTTGGCCACCCACTGCCCTACGCTGTCCGACAGGTTGAAGCGGCTCACGGTGAGCTGCATCTTGCCGTTCTGAATCTTGCGAAGGTCGAGAATCTCGCCAACAAGTCTGAGCATGACGTCGACATTCTTTCTTACCAGGCAGAGCATGGAGCGCTGCTGCGTGGTCAGGTTGTCGGCCTCGAGCATGCGCCTGACGGGGTCGGCAATGAGAGTGAGCGGTGTGCGGAACTCATGGCTTATGTTGGTGAAGAACACCAGCTTGGCGTTGGCAGCATCCTCGCGCATGCGCCGCTTTACTACGATGGTGCGGTAGAAGGCTACAAACGAGAGCACCAGCAGCACAAGGATGATGATGAACATCATGAGGTAGACCTTCTGATGGCTGTACTGCGTGAGATACATGTTCACGCGGTCGTGCATCATGTTGAGCTTGTCGTTTAGCTTGTTCATCTCTTCGGCCTGCATCAGCAGCACCTCGGCGTTGTCTTTGGTTACGAGGGCTGTCTTCATCAGGTTCTCGCGCTGGTAGGGATGCTTCTCAAGGATGCTCATGGCCAGCTGCATTACCATGTCGCCGCGCGTGGGATAGATATATGATGCGTCGAGCACGCCGTCGCGCACCAGCTCGATGCCTCCGCCCTTGCCCGGCAGGGCGTCGATGCCGATAAACTTTATGCGTCCGGCCAGTCCGCGTGCCTGGGCTGCCTGACGCGCTCCGAGGGCCATGCGGTCGTTGTGTGCAAACACGTAGTCGATGTTGCCGCCCACGCTGTCGAGCATGGCCTCCATGACCTTGCGCCCGCTCTGCTGCATCCATGTGCCGCTGCTCACGGCCACCAGCTCTATGCCCGGATAGTGCTTCAGGGCGTCGGCAAAGCCCTGATGGCGCTCTATGGCCGGCGACGAGCCTTTAAGGCCCGTTATCTCCAAGACACGCCCCTTGCCGCCAAGGCGCGAAGCGATATACTCGCCCATGGTGCGCCCCATCTTTACGTTGTCGGCGCCGATAAATGCCGTGTATTTGTCTGAACCGGTCTTGCGGTCGAAAAGTATTACGGGTATGCCTTTGTTGTATGCGTTCTCAATGGCCGGCGTAACGGTGTTCATCTGGTTTGGGGCGACAATAAGGATGTCGACGCCATCGTTTACAAAGCCGTTTATCTGCTCAGTCTGCCTTACGTTGTCGTCGTTGGCCGAGGCCACCCTCAACGTGACGTTGTCGTAAAGATAAGTGCCGGCAAGCATCTCGGTGTTGAGCTTTTCGCGCCAGATGTCCTCGCTGCACTGCGACATGGCTATAACATACTCCTTACGGTCGGAACAGGCCGTCATGAGCGTTAACATCAATAAAGACAAAACGTAAGCAATATTTCTCATAGTCTGACCTCTGTTGGTTAATGCCTCACATAAGAGACTATCCTGCATTGGATAAAAAAACTTTTTTGAAAGAAAGAGCAGCGGCACGCATACCTTAGGAAACGGGCGGCCAACATGCCGCTGCTCTTTATATATTATATAAGATGTGTAAACAGAAGCATCATACGGATGCCCTGCTGAAGCTGCGGGCCGGCCGCAGACAGGCCGGCATCATGCAGCCAAAGGATTTGGCAGGCACGACAGACATACACATCACAGGTTTCAGTAACATGACATCAACATTATTTGTCGAGTCTCCATACGCAGCCGTCCTTGGTGTCTTTCACCTCGAATCCGGCAGCAGCCAGCTCGTCGCGTATACGGTCGCTTGTGGCCCAGTCTTTCTCGGCCTTTGCCTTTGCCCTGAGGCTCAGCACCATGTCTACCACCTTGCCGTAGGCTTCCTCGCGTGCGTCAGACGAGTTGCCCTTCTCTTCCTTCAGTCCGAGCAGATCTATCGCAAAGAGGCGCATCGTGTCGGCAAGCTCCTTCAGGCAGTCGGCACAGATAGTGGCCTTGTGGTCGAGCAGCTTGTTGACCACTCCGCAGGCCTCAAACAGATAGCTGATAACCTGAGGTGTGGCAAGGTCGTCGTTCATGGCGTCGTAGCACTTCTGGCGCAGGTTCTTCACAAACTCCTCGGTCTGCGCGTCGCACTTGTCTGACACGGGCACGCGGTCTAAGTCGGCGATGCCTGACATCAGTCGGGCCAGTCCCTTCTCGCTTGCCAGCAGGGCTTCGTTAGAGAAGTCTACCGTGCCGCGGTAGTGGGCAGAGAGGATGAAGAAGCGTATCGTCATGGGCGAATAAGCCTTGTCGAGGCTCGGATGGTTGCCCGTGAAGAACTGCTCGAGCGTGATGAAGTTGCCGAGGCTCTTGCCCATCTTCTGTCCGTTGATGGTTATCATGTTGTTGTGCATCCAGTATTTCACCATCTGGTCGCCCTGGCTTGCCACGGCCTGCGCTATCTCGCACTCATGATGCGGGAACACGAGGTCCATGCCTCCGCCGTGTATGTCGAAGTGGTCGCCGAGATACTTGCGTCCCATGGCCGTACACTCGCAGTGCCATCCTGGGAAACCGTCGCTCCAGGGGCTCGGCCAGCGCATGATGTGCTCGGGCTGCGCCTTCTTCCACAGGGCGAAGTCGGCCTGGTTGCGCTTCTCGCCCACACCGTCGAGCTGGCGGCTGGCGTTGATAACGTCGTCGAGGTTGCGTCCCGACAGTATGCCGTAGTGATATTTCTCGTTATATTTTGCGATGTCGAAATAGATGCTGCCGTTGCTCTCATAGGCAAAGCCGTTGTCTATAATCTGCTTCACCAGCTCCTCCTGCTCTATGATGTGTCCGGTGGCGTGAGGCTCAATGCTTGGCGGCAGCACGTTGAGCGCCTTCATGGCATCGTGATAGCGGTTGGTGTAGTGCTGTGCTATCTCCATAGGCTCGAGCTGCTCCAGACGTGCTTTCTTTGCTATCTTGTCGTCGCCATCGTCGGCATCGTGCTCCAGATGGCCCACGTCGGTGATGTTTCTTACGTAGCGCACCTTATAGCCCTGATGCTTGAGGTAACGGAACAGGATGTCGAAGGTTATCGCCGGGCGTGCATGGCCCAGATGCGGATCGCCATACACTGTAGGGCCGCACACATACATGCCCACATTGGGGCTGTGGATAGGCACAAAGAGCTCCTTACGGCGGCTCAGAGTGTTATATATAAAAAACTTTTGTTCCATATTTTATTGTTTAAAATTAAACATGTCATTAACAGAATGATAACGCAACCCGACAACAAAACCACCAAGATACGTTTGAGCGTTATGCCGAGATGCTGATTATCTTATGCAAAGATAATGCAAATCGAGAGCAGAAACATCAAGCGTGCTTGAATGTTATGCCGAGATGCAGCTTATTATTATGCAAAGATAACGCAAATCGAGAGCAGAATCGCCAAACCACGTTTGAGTGTTATGCCGAGATGCAGATTATATTATGCAAAGATAACGCAAATCATTGGTTTAACAAAATCAATGCAATGTTTTTTGAAAATATGTCAAAAGTGAACATCAGAAACCACGCCTCTCATTTATATGCCACGGATAAAAATATTCGCTGAATAAGATTTCACATTCCGGCTACTTATACTTGAGGCATGTTAAAACCTCAATCTGTTATTAGAATTCGGTCGGGATTTTTGTTTTATATTGAGCAGATTTTCGTTAAATTTTTCACAAGCACTCTTATAACTGGCTACGCCGAAGTTAAAGGAGTTCAAGCAGTTAGAGTCAAATGCCAACATAGTGCTTGCGACAAGAAGCAACAAGACTTTTGGAACCTACAAGTAGTGCAATGTAGGGACGCACCCCAGGTGCGTCCACCTATCATCAAACATTCCATTTTATCGTAAACCATTGTAATACAATGATTATCGGGAAATGCTGTTTAATTAACCTGCGCTGAACTTGGTTTGCGCTTAGCGCCTTGCGCCAATAGAAATAAAAAGACGGGCTGAAAACTGGAATGCACAAAATTGATAAAGCTATGTGCAATCTAATGACTGATTTGGGGGTAACAGACAGACTGCGACAACACCTACCTTAACAGCCGCAAAAATCATAAGGAGAAAGCACGATTATGCTTAAAGGACATTCAAGAAGAAAGGCTTAAAAAGAAAGACTGTAATCAAAATCAGGCGTACAGGTTTCAAATCATTAACCTATCGTTTACGCATCGTAACTCGGCCACTTTTCACTCAAAAGTGGCATGTTTTTGAAGCCCAAACCGGCCTTTTGATTTTCATGTTTTGGCGAGTGGCTTGTTGAGAAGATGCAGAGAGGCATCAGCATACATGTATCACAGCCTGCCACATGGCGAAAGAGACGCTGCGCACCATAAGAGATGACAAAAGGACGTGCCGCCCAAATTCCCATGAAAGGAACCGGACGGCACGGAAAATATCAACTTAGCCCTTAAACGAAATTAAAGGCAGAAAGCAGGAACATCAAAACTAGCATTTCGGGTGGATGTCGAGCTTAACAGGGCGAACCATGTTCTTGGCATCAAGGATGGTGTCGAGATCTTCCTGAGTAAGTATTCCTTCCTCAAGCACAAGCTCAACAACGCCGCGGCCTGTCTCCATGGCCTTCTTGGCAATCTCTGTAGAATGCTCGTAACCGATGTAGGGGTTGAGGGCTGTAACGATGCCGATGCTGCGGTTAACCTCGCGGCGGCAGTTATCCTCGTTGGCAGTAATGCCGTCAACACAGAGCGTGCGCAGTGTGTCGCATGCGTTGGCCATAAGGTCTACTGACTCGAAGCAGCACTGAGCCATGACAGGCTCCATGGCGTTAAGCTCCATCTGGGCAGCCTCGCCGGCCATGGTGACACAAAGCTCATTGCCGATAATCTTGAACGCAACCTGGCTTACAACCTCAGGAATAACGGGATTTACCTTTCCGGGCATTATTGACGAACCGGGCTGACGTGCCGGGAGATTGATTTCTGCGAGACCGCAGCGCGGACCGCTGGCCAGCAGGCGAAGGTCGTTGCTTATCTTGCTCATCTTAACGGCGATGCGCTTCAGCTCTGACATATAGCCTATCATGCAAGATGTGTCTGAGGTTACGCCCACGAGGTCTTTTGCGAGAGTGATGTCCCATCCGGTAATCTCTGCCAAAGCCTTAACACACTTCTCTGCGTAGCCCGGCTCAGAGCAGATGCCCGTACCTATGGCAGTTGCGCCCATGTTGACCTCAAGGAAGTCGGCTGCAGCCTGGTCGAGATGCAGCAGCTCTGCCTCGAGTATGCTTGCAAAGCCTGAGAAGGTCTGTCCGAGAGTCATCGGCACAGCGTCCTCGAGCTGTGTGCGTCCCATCTTTACGATGTGTGCAAACTCTTCCGACTTCTTGCGGAATGCTGCGATAAGCTCTTTGATATGTGGAACAAGGGCAAGATGGCTGGCATACATGCCCATGTGGATAGCCGTAGGATATGCGTCGTTGGTAGACTGTGAGCGGTTCACATGGTCGTGAGAAGAACAGTGCTCATAGTCGCCCGGCTTGAAGCCCATGTGTTTCAGCGCAATGTTGGCGATAACCTCGTTGGCGTTCATATTGGTGCTGGTGCCTGCTCCGCCCTGAATCATGTCCACGGGGAACTGGTCGTGATATTTGCCGGCCAATATGTCCTGACAAGCAGCCTTGATACCCTCATACTGGGCATCGGTAAGCAGCCCGAGCTGATGGTTTGCCTCAGCAGCAGCCCACTTTGTGTATGCCAGACCGTTGATGAACAGAGGATACTGGCTGAGTTTGAACTTACTGATTGAGAAATTCTCAACGCCGCGCAATGTCTGTATGCCATACAATGCGTCTGCCGGAATCTCACGTGCGCCGAGGAGGTCGTGCTCCATACGGATATTCTTTTCTGAATTCATAGTTTTAAGGTTTATATTTCAATTATGTGTTTTTACTATATTATTAAGGTGTTTCGGCATTATGTTCTGCCTCCTTCCTTTCAGTGTCAAAGATAGTGCTAACTTTTCATTGTGCCAAACATTATCAGGTTTTTAACACATCTAACGCACGTATTAGCGTAAAACAGACTAAAAAGCAGTACATATATCTTACAAATAGTCAACAAACGGCAAATTTGGCATCGTCATCTACTCACCGGCAGTCATATGTCCCATCCCCGTTCTTTCCGGTATGTCCTCACAACTGGCATAAAAAAATAATGGGAGCATCCTCACGGACACTCCCATTCTCTCCTGCAACTTGACCTGTCGGTCAAAATATAAAAAACTTACCTAACTCTTATTTTCGTCACCTGCGAGCCGCTCTCTGTCTCTGTGCGCACGACAACCATGCCGCTGTCGACACCATTGAGAGTGCAGGTGAAGTTGCCGCTGGGCGATACTTTCTTCAGAAGTGCACCGCCTGCCGACCATATGCTCACTGAACGCAGAGCCGTGTCTGACGTAACGACAACCTGGCGCGGAACGATAGAGCTTACGCTGACGTTGCCGTCGGCGCCCGTTTCGGTTATGCCTGTTGTGCCCGAGCCGTGACCTATCAGGAAGTAGCGGCCGTATGACGGACCGTTCACCGTGAGCTGATAGCCTTCGTAGAGCGGTGTCTCGCTCTGCAGCTCGGCGTCGTAGATAGCGGCATCCTTAACGGCTGCCACGCCGCTGAACGTAAGAGTTACCACTGAGCCGTCGGCTGCCGTAACGCCTAACGGTATGCGCTGTGCGTCTTTCAGCTGGTTGACGCTCACTGCCGTGTTGCCGGCTACGGTGTAAACCTTAGGAGCGTTGTCGGCATTGCCTGTCAGTCCGCTAATCATCTGTGCATCCTCCATGCCGAAGCCGTTGCTTGCCGAAGCAGCATAGCGCACAGCCGCGCTGCTTGAGCCTTCAGCGTCTTCTGCCGTTATCTTGAGAGAAACAGGTGCAGGAATTGGCAAATTCGACGCACCCATCTCCTGCATATCAGCCATAAACGTTACGGTTACGCCATCGGTTGCAGTGGCAGGATCAGCAGCCTCAACATAAAATACAGAATAAGGAACTGCAAGATATTTTCCTTCAGACCACGTCTTAGTATCGGCATCGTATGTCACTGCTTTTGAAGTCACATCAGAATACCAATATTTCTGTGCCAGCACGTCGCTATTGGCAGCAACAAACGCCTGGACATCGAGCGAAGCCATAAACGGATTACCTACCATCAGATACTTGCCGTCAGCAGACGGAGTAAGCGTAACTGTAACTTTATCAGAATGAACATACGTATACGGATCTCTGCGATCAACCATGTTGCTGACAAGCAGCTTGCCTGCATTGGTACGGTCAACTGTTTTATTTTCAGCAGTACTTACTGTATATTCTGTATCAGCCTTCGGGAAGCGGAACAGCAATTTTTCTGTAGAAGATTGCTGTTGTCCCTGATTCAAGATTCCTTTAACTGAGAATCCGCCACCTGCAACATAAGGCACGCTTGCGTCGTTGTATGCAGAACTCCATTCTGTAGTATTAAATGACACCGAAGTATTTGGTGTCTGTTCTTCTACAATCGTTGCTCCTGTACTCCAGCTGCGCTGGTAAACGGCAGGATTCAGACGGCTATAGTCTGTTGTATTGAACGTTATATCCTTGAAATACTCTGTCTCTTGCTTTCCTGTTGTAGGAGCATACCAGTCGCCGGCAACAACGCCCTGCAGCGGTGTGCTTACGGCTGTCCACTGTCCCGGAGTAACCTCCACGTCTGTCCATGCCCTGTTATAGAGCAGCTGCTCGGCATGCAGCATCTGTGCGCCCAATTCAAAGTGGATGTCGCGGCAGATATTCACACGGTAGCGCTGAGTGGTGAGCGCTCCGTCTTTTTCATAAGCCATCAGGTCATACTGAATATTCTCTGTCGGCAGTTCCATATAACTTGGACGGCTCGTATTTACCCATCCATTACCGCCATCTCCAAATCCTGCTATGTAAAGTTCAGCCTTGCTGTCTTTCGGCATGATGACATTAGAGAACAGCATCGGCACAAAGCCTTTGTCTGTTGTATTTTCAGCATTATCAGTATATGTGCAGTCTGTATTCTTCAAGTCCTTAGCATCGGCACGCTTCCAGTTGGCATCATTATTCCAGTTGCTTGTAGCGCCGGTTCCATTCCATACAAGATTTTCTGGTACAACCTTCATACCAACCGTAAATCTTCCAAAACAAGCATTTGTGGTATTATTACCATGCTCTTCAAAATGTACAGCAAAGGTATAAGTATATCCTTCTTTAGGTTGGAAACGGAAACCATTTGCCTGCGTAGTCTGCGTATCAAAATATATTTCCATGTAGTCCTCAAAAGAAGACTGATCATCATATTCTTCTGCATACAATGACTTTAATGTACCTATCGGCAACGAAAATTCACTAAAATCTGCAGGAAAATAGGTATCATTCTTATATTCAGGATCATCAGTATCCACAAGATATATTTTGCTGTAAGCATCTGGAGATATAGAAGTAATCATACCAATATAACTTGCACCCGCTGACACTAATTGAGCACCACGCAAATTAACTTTTATCGGCTTCTTGACAGAAGTAGATTCAATTTGGCTCAAGCCTATACGCAATCCAGGATTAAAATCATCTGCGGGATATTTTACGGCATTAAAACCTGCACGCAGCTGTGGCGCGTCACCTGAAGCATTAAGTTCCAGCGGTATATACGACCAACAAACTTTTGACCACAAATCATCACTTATAGTTCCATCAGGAGACTGAAGTGTCGGTATCGGCTGAATCACCAATTGTAATCCCGACTTCAAAAGGGTTATATCCAAATTCTCTTTATGCAGGACTAGTCGTGCATGTATACCTTCATCAACGGTCTTGGTCGTAACATAATAGTTGATTATATCAATCATGTTTTGAGTCAAATTCACCATTTGACCATCAATAGTTTTATGTTCACCTGCAGTCACATTTGTAAGGTCTTCTTCATCTGGATAAATGTCACGGAATGTAGTAAGTGCACTTAACAACGTCACATCACCGTATGTTGTATTTTCAGCCAAGAATTCTTCTTCCGTACCAAAGAACCAGTCGAAATAAACACCTTTATCTATTATAATATAAGATTCTGTTCCGTCTTCTTCTGATACAGGCACACGCATCTGGGCTGAAAAATTAAATATCTGTCCGGCACAGAAATCTGTTGTCGGGTCAACAACCTCACCATTAACACGAAGCAGTGTTTGGGCCGTAACATAGAAAGGTGTATTTATACCGCACGGGTCATTGATATCTTCAGCAAAATCCGTTGCTGTAGCAGCATTACCGTCATTTATCTGAATAAGCATCAAATAAGAACGGTTCGGAGTCAAAGCTGAATAGAAGTCTACGGCTAATGATTTCGTGCCGGCGTCATCAGTTGTACGATAGAAATAATACTTACCTGTTCCATCACCGTTATCTCTTGCCAAACGTGGATGTGTTCCTGAATCATAATCCGTATTTTCATCAAAATTTAATTTGAAATAAAGTGTATTATATTTTTGGTTATAATACTCTCCGCCCAAATCCGGATTATTATTACCTACCTCAACAACAGAGTATTCTATTGCGCCTTCATAATCTCCACTATGTTGTGGTTGTGTTAAATAATCCTCATACTTTGCCTTGTCGATAAAACAAAAATCTATAGCATCAGTTTGATCAGTTCCTTCTTTTTCACCTAAACGTGAAAGCAGACGATCCCAATCAAGCTTAATACTCATCATAGTTCGTTCACTCGTACATGTAGCTTCCAATTGTTTAACCTCAGCGCTTGGTGTTGCCAAATATACACGGATATCGTCAATATACATATCACCACCTTGTGTTGATTCACTGTTGTTATCAACCTGAAGAACATAAGAGTCATAAAGTGCATCATTCTCTACAATGAAAGAGAAATACATCTGTAACCATTCGTTTGTTCCTGTTCCCGTTCCGGGCATACCTCCTGTCAGATAGTCTGTACGGCGTATCTGACTTGAGGCATGACGATATATCGGCACATACACATCCTGACCTGTAGCTTCATCCTTTTTTACACCCATCACAGAGAAGAGCATGCCGGCATCAGGAGTTGTAGAACTATATCCTGCACTCTTAACCCATGCCGTTACGAACATTTCCGAACCGGAACACAATTTCTGTTCAAATGGCAATCGGGCAATAACTCCGGCACGGTCAGAAGCATCAATAAACATATGATAAGTACTGTTTGGAAGAAGTTTTCCTGCATGATTGAGCGTACCACTAGTCCAATATTTATCTTCTATAAATCCATTCATGATTGAATAATATCCCCACTCAGGGAAATATCCGCTTTGCCCTTTGAAATCTGTACCGTCAGCACCATCGTAGAACGAATAGCTGCTTGAAGTCCAATCCAATGGGAATTGATAGAAATCGGGCTGACCATAAAGTTCAGATACGCTTGGATCGTAATCGAAATCTAGCTTGGTAAGCAACTGATAATTCTCACTCAAATATTTATCAGTACGGAACTGATAATACTTCAAGTTATTGTCCTGAATAGTGCCGTTTTCAATTTGCTCTAATTGTGTCTGTGTCAGCAATCTGGTATCACGCACAAAAATCAAATTATATTTCGCAATATTATATGTTGTACCGGAAACTGTTTTTGTAACATAAATAGTTGCAGTACTGTTATTTGCATTAACATACTCTGTACCATCCGAATAATTAGGATTTGGATAGTCAAACTGGATTATACGTGACGTTCCGCTCAAAGATAAAGATAAAGATGTTATCTCTGTATCTCCATCTTTTTTATATAACATTATTCCTGAATTATTATCAACCAGTTTTACATCTAATACATCAGTGTCGTCATCTATCGCTGCATCAGGAATAGCATACGACCGGGCGTCCTTTGACAATGCCACAAGTTCTTTCGTATTATTTGAAATACGTGTAAACGGGAATGAGATGTCATATTCCTCCAAATATTTTCCTGTTGTAGTACCTCCTTGATAAGCCGTATTTTTCAGGCGTCCCATACCATTTTGCCATGTCACGGTGGCACCCTCTCCCGTATCGCGGCCATCCACTGTCATAATATAGTAGATTATACGGTGAGTAAGCGTTGGCTCATATGTCAGCCCGTCTGTCTGGTTTGACGGATAAAACGTGGACGAGCCGGAAGCATCACTATAATTCTTTGTAAAGTCTGTATATCCTGACACATCACATCCTACAAGATAATAATTGTTGTCAAAGGTTTGAGCAGCCGTTTCGCCAAACCAAGTTTTAAACTCATCATCTGTCGGGACATAAAATTTCATTTCCATAACATCAGACGTAGTAAGCGGCTTGCCCACATAACCATTAGCAAAACGGCATGGCGTAGTACCTGCAGGTGTCAAAAGATCCCAAACCTCGTCACTACCTGTATTTTGTGTGCGGAAAGTTCCATCAGTACGATAGCTGTACCAACGCTGATAAGATACAACACTAGAGTTTGACAATCTGTCAGGCACAGCCAATGTTACAGATGTTCCTTTATGAACATAGATTGTATCCATATATACATGGCTGGCCTGTATATCGCCCTTCGGGCCGGAATACCATGCAGTTTCATCATTAAACGTATCCATATTCTTTGCGGCTTCAGATATGTTTGAACGCAAGTCAAACCATTTGGCAGCTTTATGATGAATGGTCACGTTTGAATAATCTACAACATCTGAATACAACGTTATTTCATTCATAGCAAGTTCATAATCTGAACGTCCAGGAACTAATTGTAAACGCAAATAGCGCGTGTTAATCGCATTTTTCAAGCAATAATCATGCTGCTGTACTGTTCTATCACCAGCAAAGCTTTCAACGAGTTCCCATCTAGAACCATTTGTTGACGAATAGACGTGTAACTCATCTTCTCTTTCCTGGTTTTTTCCTCCACTAAGAAAATGAAACGCACGTATTGTTCTATTTGTATTAAAATCAATATCAACATTTATCGTCCCAGCTCTACTTGAAGCCCACCAAGTTTCAGTATTACCATCAAATGCGTTTCTTATTACGTAATCACCACGACTTGCATTTTGCCCTCCTAATGTCTGGGCTGTAATGTCAGCACGATTTGTACTAACTTTAGAACTTTCGTCTATCATCAGATACTTGTTTCCTTCCACCGCCTGCGCCACTGCATTCTGTGCAAGGAATGTTGCGCAGAAAAGAATGAGAAGTTTATATAAATTATGTATTTGTTTCATATCTTATGTCCTCCTTTTTATTTTTTGAACATATTGAGCATTTCATGACGCAGATAGTCGAGACCGAACTCTGATGCACGCGTCTGTTTGATGTAAAGCGGATAGTTCGTAAGGTCATACGTGGTAAGTTTAACGGTATATGTGCGATTGTAAGTTGCGCCATTATCTTGCCACGTAACCAAAAGGCTCAGATCAAAAGTCTTGCCGGCAGATGCCGTAACATGGCCCTTAACTGTGGTAACTCCTGTTGTCGCGCCGTCAAAGGCAATGCCGCTGATGCCGTCAGGCATGTTCCATGTGCAAGAAAGATCTGTAACACCGGCTGTTGCTCCATTTATGCCATTTACGGTAAACTCAAACTGGCATCCTTCGGGAACTACTATTTGATATGTATTATCAAAGCCTGTAATCTGAACTTCCACGGGCAGGCTGCCTATCGGGCTTACCCAACATTGCGCTGCGAGGTCGAGGCCATAGTCGTTGAGCTGCAGCGTAAGCGGGAAGATGCTGTTGCGCGGAAGCTCGTCGCTTTCGGTGGTTGCCTCGTATGTAATTCCGTTCATCTCGTCAGTAGTAACGCTGACATTAAACGGATGACCATCCGGTGAAGAGTTTACATAAAAGTCAGGAATCGTAAGTTTACCATCATTATCCAAAGACCAACCGCCTTCAGGAACAGTTATTGTCTTTGTCGTTGTGTATGTCGCTCCTTCCAACGTTTTATCTGAGAAGAGAGTTATCTTGTCGGCATATCCGCCAAACGACAGGGCTGTAACCTTTGTGTTGGCCTTGCCTGATATGCTCATTCTTATCTTGCTGACCAGGCGGTCGAGACCGATAGAAATGCTCTTGGTGGCAGCCGTAACCACAACCGTCTGCTTTGCACTCATAGGGATAAACTTTCTCTCAGCAAAGTTAAGCTTTGCAGCTGGATCTTCAAGCACGATATTATCTATATCAATACCCTTCACCGTAAGAGATTCGCCGTTTCTCAACCCTGTAAGACTGCCCCATAAATTATTATAATAAGTATTAATGTTGGCAAAGGCATAAACGGTGTAAGTGCCTTCTGGAAGCGTGAAGGGGTCTGACACCCACGACTTCAGATTGCCCTGCTGCGCTGCGGTGTTACCGACAAATTCATCATCGGTGTTGGGCAACAGTTTTTTGGTAACAACATTGTTGTCGCCTACAATTAGCACGCAGAGGTTGTGCATATACTCACCATTGGTGCCAACTTCGTCTGCCCTTGTGTTCAGGTCGCCTTCCTCACGTGCCGTAATGCTCAGCTGCAGCGTAGCGGTGCCGTCGCCGCCCTGGTCGATGTCGTCGTCGAACGAGCATGAGGCAAGAGGCACGGCGCACAGCCATGGCAGCAGCCATAACATAGCCTTATATATATGTTGTTTCATTTTGTTCATAACGTCAGTGTTTTTTCGTTAAAGTCATTTTATCACATAGGCAGATGCTCCGGGACGAGCAGCAACCAGTCGTTTACGTAAACATCAAGAATGATGTTCTCGTCCTCGCCGGGCACGTAGTTTCCGAGCGAATAGATGCTGTTGACCGTAAGCTTATAGATGTTGTTGCGCACAATGGCATACTCCATTATGCCCTTTGTTTCATCATTGTTGTCATTGCTGTGGCGCACCCACCATGTGTAATAGCATGTGGCGTCTTCGTATGTACGCACTCCGTAAGACTGCAAGGCTTCACGGGTAGATGTATCTTCGTTTTGGTCAAGTGTTACAGAATATACGTTGTTATTCAGACTTGCTGAATATCCGCATTTATTTAACATATACGCTTTCCATTTCAGACTTTCCTTAACCTGTGCAAGGTCTTGTGCTTCGTCCTGCCCCAGCAGGAAAGCCTTATAGCCTGACGGGTCGTTGTCGAGCAGCGATGCCGCAAAGTTCTTTACGGCTGCCCAATTGTCGCAGGCATCGATTTTATCGTCAAACTGACTGAAGTCGGCACCATACACGTATGTCATCATGTCTTCCATTGATGCAAATAGGTGAGTGCCGAGGGCGAAGAATGTTGCACCGTTCTGATAATTTGCCACGCCCTTCGGATGGAATGTTGCCTTGAACACAACGCCCGTGCTGTAGTCGCTGCCTGCCGCATCGGCTGCCGTAGTGTTTTCGAGGGTATAGCCTATACGTTGCCATGTTTCTGTTCCAGGCTGAACATAACCGGCCAAATAGTTAGGGTCTTGCGAGAGGTTGCCAAACCATTCGCCGTAAAGGTCCTCGGCTGTTTTAACTTCACCGCCAATGGTAAAGCTGTTGTTGTCTGATGTCTTGACTGCCGTCCACGGGTCAAGCACGTAGTTAGTCTGTACTCCTGCATCTGGTGTTTCATTACCGAGATATGTCGGCACACCGTCAACAGTTGATGCAACGCGCTTCAACATATAGCTGCCTGCCGTAAGATTGTTCACCAGGGCTGCGCCGGTTATCTCAACTGTGGCACCAGTATATGCCGGGTCGGTACAAGTATAAGACGCTTCGGCCTTATAGTCGAGCCTTGCTGCCATGCGCTCTACGTTTACCGTAGCTTTTGCGGGGTCGCTCTCCGGGTTAGAATTAAGCGTCAGCGTGGCGTCGGCTGCTGATGTCATTACGAAGTCAGAATAGTCAGAGCCTGAGGCTGTCCATGCCGTGGTCTGTATATGATTGCGCACGTCATCGAGCGTGAGCGACTGGCCTGTCCACCAGTCTGCGCCCGGATTTGCCACCACGAGCACGTTGTATGTTCCGTCGTCGAGGTCTACCTGCTGCGGCGTTGTTGTATAGGTGCGGTCGATGCCGTTGCCCGGCTCGGTATAGCTTCTAACGTTAAATGTTGCTACAGCCATGATTGGAGTTGTACCGCTGCTGTTCACTCCGTCAGTGCCGCTGCCCTGATAGAAGAAGGCTACGGCAGATTTTATCTCATTTTCATTAGCTTGCCCTTTTTCCTGTCCGTCGCCCTGTTCGCCTCCCGTAGGATTAGAGCGCGTAGGCGTGCTTTGCTGCGATGCGAAGCTGAGCGAGACATAAGAAGATGCCGACATGCCGCCTCCGCCTGACGGAGCGGTGTCGATGTCTTCCTGCGCACAGCCGGCCGCAAGAGATGCCATAAGCAGGCATCCCGCAACGCCCTTAACTGTATGTAATATATTCTTGTTCATAGACATTCTCGATTATTGGGTTAGCTGTATCCATTACAGTTCTTCAAGCTGCACTCGCTTGCTCCATCCAAGCACACTGATGCTTATTTCAACGTAGTAAAGGCGGTCGCCCTTGAGGAAGAAGTCTAGCTGATAGTCGTATCCGCGGTCGAGGAACTCCTGTGCCGAGTAGCGGTAAATATCCTCGCTCGTACGCAGACGACTAAGCAGGTCGGGAAGATTCACACGTATAACCTCTTGCTGAGTTTCTTTATTTACGACAGACAGTATGCCGTCGTCTTTCGGATCATCGTGGTACAATATTCTTGAAGTCATGAAGTCGGCATGAGCTATCTTGCCCACTCCGTCTATTGGGTCGCCGTTATGGTCGAAGGCCGGCGTGCGGTCGTCGGTATTCCATGTTGCGTGCGGCGTATAAACCACGGTGCTGGTCTCGTCGAGCGAGTTGTCCCAGAGGATGTGCGAGTTGCGGTCGGTGATGGTCATGTCATAGTTTGCCACGTCCATCTGTGTGGGGTCGTCGAGCTCGCGCATTGTCACGTTGATTTTCTTGGTGTCGCGCATGAGCGAGATTGTGTGGTAAGTAGGCTTTCCGGCAAACACCTCAACAGGTTCAACCTCCATGCCGTGCCACAGAGTGTCGAGCGGCAGTCCGTGGTTGTCAACAAGGAGCATGTCGCTGCCCTGCTGTGTTGTCTCGAGTCTGACGTCGAGTGCCGTCATGTCGTCTCCGGCAGTAAGGTCAGAGCGGACGAAGCGTGCGCGTCCCGACTCCATCTGCTCAGAGTAAGAGTTTTGTCCGGCAAGCACTATGAACTTATACTTGCCCGGGTCGAGGTCCATCTTCATTGAGTATGTAGGCACGGCCAGCGGCAGCGAGCTGCCCACGTTGGCCTCCGACTGGCGTGTGACATACTTGCCGTTTTCGTCGAACACGTAGACATCTACAGCTCCCACATGGTCGTTGAACATGTCAGCGCGCTCAAGATTGTAGTCGTACTTGAAGTTGAGATACAGCCCCATGGGACAGTCGTCTCTGTCTTCGGTCATCATGTCGCACGATGTGAACACCGGTGTCGACAAAGCCGCAATGCACAGCCAAGTCAGACGCTTTATTGAAAGATACTTCATAAGCATATATATTTTTTGTTTTTATTTCCTTTATCCATATTTAATTGTTGCATTGTCTTTGCGCGGCGACATTGCTGTCTATCCTCGCCGGGCCAGCCCGGATGCCTATCTGTCTGTGTTGCTTAAGCAGATGTTTAGCCTTGGGCTGTCGCTGTTTATGTTGTGGGCACTTGCCCTTGAGCGTCGTGCCTCGTTGTTGTCAGTTTTAGTTTGCGGCAACATTGTTCCGCAACGGCTCCTCTCTCTGTGCCGGAGCTGCACCCCGCCGTATCTCATGGTGTCTCTGCGGGCAGACTTACATGCAGGCCACACCTCTGCGGCTTCTGCCTTTTTAAGAAAATGTGCGGCCGGCCCATACCGGCCGCACACGGATGTTGTCAATTAACTTTAACTTTTATGAAGTTCAATCTTATTAGAGATCTACGCTCTGGCTGCGCTTAGCCCAAGAGAGAACGTTGATATCAACAGAGATGTAAGATTCCTTCTTGTCAACAGGTTCAGGAGTAACTTCTGTTACGTTAGGATCACCAAGGCTCTTAATGCTTTGAACGTTGATTTCGTACCAGTTGTTGCGGAGAACACCATAACGGCCGAGATAATCAGCAGATTTACCAGCATAAATGCTATTGCCTGTTTCATAAGTTGCATCCCAAGGTGTCTGAGTGTCATCAAAGTGTCTGATGTAAACAGGATAATAAGCAACTCCGTTTGCATAATACTCTAATGTAATATGGTCATTAGCAAGAGTTGCAGCATTTGTAGGATATTCAGCAGCATCAGCCTTCAGTTTGCCTTTACCTGATTCATTAAGAACAATTGTAGCAACGGTACGTTTTCCGGCAGCTTCTGTTGAGAATGTAACATCAAAGTCTGTATCTGATGAAAGTGCTTTACCCTGATCTACATTAGCCTTAGCCCAAGCATTGAATGTAACATCATTCAGCAAACGTGCAGCAACTTCTTTCTTTACATCAGCTACTTGCCATATATCGTTTCTGTTGCCATCAACAGTATAGAACTCTGTTCCGCCATTGAATGTAGCCTTAACAATAACACGTGTAAGATTCTGCTCAAGCATGTTAGCCAAGTCTGTTGTATTCTCGAAACAATAAGCTGCATATTCTCCATTAGCAGGATTAACAGCCGGCAGAGTTGCATGCTCACCGCCAACAGTAGTGAGACCACCAACACCTGTGGTGCTATAATTATAGTCATCACCCCAATAAACTCTATAAAGTCCGCTTGCAATGGCTGTTCCGCCTATGAAACGATAATCGGTTGAACGAGTTGCCTTATAAGCTTTCCATGTAGTAAAGTCTGTAACATCACGAACCAGCTTGTTGGTCTGGTTTGTATTGTCAAGAGCCCATCCGTCAATTGTATAAGTAAGTCCTGATTCGTCAGTTACAGTACCATTGGCACCATTCTTTACAGTTACCTTAGCCTCAGCTCTTTCAACATAGATTGTTGCTGCAGGTTGAGCATCTGCCTCGGCCTTTGTCTTAAAGATTTTGCTGGCGTCGATAGTAACAAGAGGTTCTACAACATTTGCACTTGTAGGATCTACAGTACCACCTTGTGCGTCGGCCATAATGGCATTTGACATCAGCAGACCATCATCGTGCCAGCTGTAGTCTGTACCGATAGCTGTTTTGACAGCATCATTAAGTTCTGAAAGACTTTTACCTGTAGCAGCAGCTCCGTTAACATTCAATATACCACCTTCTGCAATAGAAAGGAGTCCATTATTGTTGAGAACTACCAAAGCCTTAATATCACCAGAAACGCTGTTAATCTCCTGAGTAATCTTAGCTGTTGTTGTGATGTTGTCAGTTGTAGTGCCTTCCGGTGAGAAGTTCAGATCCATTTTATAAGCACTGTTTACCTTGAATTCGTTATCCGACGTTCCCTTAACAAACAGAATAAGAGTAGCATCCTTTACCTCATACTCTGCCGGTGTGCCGTCGTCGAAATTATCGTTGGCACGTGTACCAGGCTGCGTAGGGAGCTGAATGGCAAGGTTGATATAACCCTTACCCTTATCATTCCACTGTGGCTGTCCGCCATTGTCAATGCCATCCTCGCTTGAACAAGCTCCCAGCATCAGCGCTGCCAATGCGAAGGAAAATAATTTTACTTTTTTCATAATCCTCAAATCCGCAACCTATAGGGTTTAGTGGGATTTTGCTTGCAAAGCGACAAAATTCATTTTATTGTACATATTTC
>ENA-UPWS01000362-UPWS01000362.1-human-gut-metagenome-genome-assembly--contig:-NODE-362-length-32221-cov-5.230836_pt1 | contig 32221 bp, 30 predicted proteins | sample MGYA00250054_ERZ773384 | MGnify/ENA primary metagenome ERZ773384 (study PRJEB29103, sample SAMN06111979) | human gut metagenome | biome: human gut; feature: ankylosing spondylitis patient; material... | reverse complement strand
AGTTTAGTGTTGTATTTTTGTAGTGTGTAAATTAAAGGCTAGAGTATAGGTTACTCTAGCCTTTTTGTTATTTTATGGGATTGGATATGAGGTAATGGGGTTTTGTTCTGATGATGAAAGATGGAGTAGGATTGTAGTGTAAGTATAGTTGGTGGTTGTAGTAATTAAATTCTAGGGTATCGATGAAAATGCCTTGGTTATAGGACTTATCGAGAATATTCAGAGGGAAAATCTCAATCCGATTGAGGAAGCTCAGGGACTGCAGCGGCTGATTGATGAGTTTGCTTTTACTCATGAAGCCGCCGCTAAGGCGGTAGGACGTTCTCGACCAGCAGCAAGCAATCTGCTTCGGCTTTTGACGCTCGCCGATGAAGTGAAGCGCATGGTCATGGAGGGCGAACTCGAAATGGGTCATGCTCGTGCACTTTTGGGATTGGAAGGTGCGGAGCAGGCTGCCGCAGCAAAGCAGGTTGCTGCAAAACATCTTTCAGTTCGTCAAACTGAGGATCTGGTTCGCCGGCTGCTCGAAGGAGTTCAGCCTAAAAAGAAGGTAGTTATCAAGACCCGGGACAATGAACGGCTTGAAGAGGCCTTGGCAGACACACTTGGCGCCGTAGTAAAACTTTCTGCAAATCAGAAAGGTAAGGGTCGAATCGTGATTGAATTCTCAAGTCTTGATCAACTTCAGGGCATTGTCGATCGAATTCAAAAATAAAACCGATAATTACCTATATATAAGTATATAATCTAATACTTCAGTGGATTGTGACTGAATACTTCAGGATTTACAATCCGTGCCAGTCATTTTCCCTCAAGCCTCTGCAAGAGAATGTTCGCCCTTTCTGATATGATGCGCGTCGTTCTCGCGCAGTATGTTGTTACATTGATTGCAGCGCTTTTCTGTACTGCAGTTTTTGGAACAGATCCCGGACTCTCGGCGTTCCTAGGCGGCTTCTATTACGCAGCTGCAACAACGCTTCATGCATTGATTCTGCTAGGTGTCAAGAAGCTCGGATGCGGCGTTGGTGCCAATGTCGTTACTCTTCTGTTCGGGGAATTTGTGAAGGTGCTTTGCGTAATCCTGCTGCTGGTTATTACAGCGCAGCTCTATGCGAACCTGAACTGGCCCGCTTTGATTATTTCGCTGATGGCGGTGGCGAACAGCTACTTCATCCTGTTGTTTAAAAAACGCTAAGGATAGGTCCTCATGTCAATCGAGAACCCCAGTGCAACTGAATATATTCAGCACCATATGCAGCACTTGCAGTCGCTGCATCAGCAGGTGATTGTTGACTTTTCTGTCTTCAATTACGACACGCTTTTCTTCTCCATTCTGTCTCTGCTGGTTGTCTTTTTTGTTCTCCGACTCGGCGCCAAAAAAGCTACGTCTGGTGTCCCAGGCAAAATGCAGTGCGCCGTTGAAATGCTCGTGGAAATGGTCAACAACCAGGCTAAGAGCATTGTGCATGGTGATCGCACTTATATTGCCCCTCTGGCGCTGACGGTGTTTTGCTGGGTCACGATCATGAACTGCATTGACTTGATCCCAGTAGACTTTTTCCCGTGGCTTGCAGGTCTGATCGGTATTAATCACCTTCGTCCGCTTCCTACGGCTGATCTGAACGGTACGCTCGGTCTTTCGTTCGGTGTGCTTTGCCTTCTGTTTTATTACGGCATCAAGGTTAAGGGGTTCTCGGGCTTCATTATTGAGCTCTTCACAGCTCCTTTTGGCAAATTCCCGCTTCTGTGGCCAGTGAATCTGCTCATGAACATTATTGAGTACCTGGCCAAGTTCGTTTCTTTGGGTATGCGACTCTTCGGCAATATGTATGCTGGTGAGCTCGTATTCTTCCTCATTGCGCTTCTCGGCGGCTATATGCTCGAGTTTGGCCTTTTCGGCGGCGCTGCAGCTGGTATTGGACAAGTCATCGCCGGTTTGGTCTGGTGGCTCTTCCATGTGCTGATTGTTCTGTTGCAGGCGTTCATTTTCATGATGCTGACCTTGGTCTATATCGGCCAGGCACACAGCAGCCATTAACAAACAATCTCTTCGACACTTCCTTTTTTCTACTCCCTTTTTGTAAATTCTTAGGAGTTCTTTCAAATGACCAATGTCGCTCTCGTTGCCATCGCCTGCGGTATCATCATCGGCCTCGGCGCCCTCGGTGCTTGCTTGGGTATCGCTCTGATGGGTTCGAAGTACCTTGAAGCCTCTGCTCGTCAGCCTGAACTTATGGAACCGCTCCAGACGAAGATGTTCCTTCTGGCTGGCCTGATCGACGCGGCCTTCCTGATTGGCGTTGGTATCGCCATGATGTTCGCTTTTGCCAACCCCTTCGTCGGCTAATCCCTAGCCCTGGCGCAAAACGTCTTTTCTTTCAATGACGCTGTCCGCAGTGCCGCACTTGCACAAACGCGGCGCTGCAGACTTAATGGGGTTCAACAATGAACATTAATGCCTCTCTGTTTGTACAGATGGTCGTGTTCTTGCTTGGTGCTTGGGTCACCATGAAGTACATTTGGCCACCGCTGATTCACGCGATTGAAGAGCGGCAAAAGAAGATCGCTGACGGCCTTGCCGCGGCGAATAAGGGTGAAAAAGCTCTTGCTGTTGCTACCGAGCAGGGGCAGGCCATTGAGGCTGCTGCTCGTGCCCGCGCTTCGACCATCGTGGCCGACGGCGAAAAACGTGCTCTGGCAATTGTGGAAGATGCGAAAGCTCAGGCTCAGGTCGAAGCTGACCGCATTATCGAATCTGCCAAGGCGGAAGCCGATGTGCAGGTTCAGCGTGCGCGCGATCAGCTCCGCGACCAGGTTGCTGATTTGGCCGTTCAGGGTGCTGAACAGATTCTCGCCCGCGAGGTCGATAAGACTGTTCATGCTCAGCTGCTTGATCAACTGAAGGCGAAGCTCTAACTATGGCGGAACTTTCTACGATAGCGCGCCCTTACGCTGTAGGTCTCATGGAAGCCCTGCAGGAGCGTAAAGCCAGCGCACAGGATATGTCTGCGGTGCTTGATGCAGTTTCTCGTCTTGCAGAAACTGCCGTCGACCCTCAGATCGGTCAGCTCGAGGGAGATCCCGGACTTACCGATGACCAGTTCTACGACATCTTTGCGAGCGTCGTGGGTGCGGATCAGCCGGATGAAGTCAAGAATTTGCTTCGCGTGGTGATTCAAAATGGCCGCGTTGATGCGCTGCCGGAAATCGCGCGTCAATTCCGCATCCTGAAGAACGAGTCCGAAGGCGTCGCTGACGCTTTGATCGAGACCGCCTTCCCGCTCAGCGATGCTGAGCTTAAGGATCTGCTGGAAGCGCTAGCGAAGAAGTTCCCAGGAGTGAAGCTTCACCCGGTCGTTTCAGTCGAGAAAGCTTTGATTGGCGGCGTGCGTGTGCACGTTGGCGACAAGCTCCTCGATGCCTCGATCCTCGCGCGTCTCAATCAGATGAAGACGGCGCTTACCGCATAAAATTCGGAGCTGTAAGATGCAACTCAATCCCAGTGAAATCAGCGAACTGCTGAAGAAGCGTATCGAAGGCCTCGGCGTTTCCGCTGATCTTCGCACCCAGGGCACGGTGGTTTCGTTGTCCGACGGCATTGCCCGCATTCATGGTCTGAGCGACGTGATGCAGGGTGAAATGCTGGAATTCCCCGGCGAAGTCTATGGCCTCGCCCTAAACCTTGAACGTGACTCCGTCGGCGCTGTTATTCTCGGCGAATACGAAGGCATTTCTGAAGGCGATACGGTGAAGACCACCGGTCGTATTTTGTCTGTACCCGTTGGTGAAGAACTGATTGGTCGCGTTGTCAATGCTCTCGGCCAGCCGATTGATGGCAAAGGGCCGATCAATGCCAAGGCTTTCGACGTTGTTGAAAAGGTTGCGCCGGGTGTGATCGACCGTAAGTCAGTTTCACAGCCTGTTCAGACCGGTCTTAAGTCCATCGACTCGATGGTGCCGATTGGCCGCGGTCAGCGTGAATTGATCATCGGCGACCGCCAGACCGGCAAGACTGCCGTTGCGATCGACACGATCATCAATCAGAAAGGCAAAGATCTGATCTGCGTTTACGTAGCTATCGGTCAGAAGGCTTCTACGATTGCGAATGTCGTAGCCAAGCTCGAAGAGCACGGTGCAATGGATTACACCATTGTTGTTGCTGCGACGGCTTCCGAGTCTGCAGCCATGCAGTACCTCGCTCCGTATGCTGGCGCTACGATGGGCGAATACTTCCGCGATCGTGGCCAAGATTCTTTGATCGTTTATGACGACTTGACGAAGCAGGCTTGGGCCTATCGTCAAATCTCTCTGTTGCTCCGCCGTCCGCCAGGACGTGAAGCTTACCCTGGCGACGTGTTCTATCTGCATAGCCGTCTGCTGGAACGCGCTGCCCGAGTGAACGCCGAATACGTCGAAAAGTTTACAAAGGGTGAGATTAAGGGGAAGACGGGGTCGATGACGGCTTTGCCGATCATTGAAACGCAGGCTGGTGACGTGACTGCGTTCGTTCCGACGAACGTGATTTCGATTACCGATGGTCAGATCTTCCTTGAAACTGACTTGTTCAACGCTGGTATCCGTCCGGCTATCAATCCTGGCATCTCGGTGTCTCGCGTTGGTGGTGCTGCTCAGACCAAGGTCATTAAGAAGCTTGGCGGCGGCGTCCGTCTGGCGTTGGCTCAGTACCGTGCTTTGGCTGCCTTTGCTCAGTTTGCTTCTGATCTTGATGAAGTAACCCGCAAGCAGCTCGAACGTGGCCGCATGGTTACGGAATTGATGAAGCAGCCCCAGTATCAGCCGCTGCAGGTTTGGGAAGAGGCGCTTGTTCTGTATGCAGTCAATAACGGCTACTACGATGACGTGGCTGTTGCCGACGCCATGCGTGTAGAACGTGCCATGCGTGAGTACCTGAAGGCTCACTACGCTGATCTCGTCAACTCCATCGAAAGCCGTAAGGAACTCTCGAAGGAAGACGAAGCCAGCTTGAAGGGTGCGATCGCCGAGTTCAAAAAGAACGGCGCAATCTAACGTCATATCCAAGAGGACCCAATTCCATGCCCAGTACTAAGGAAATTCGCGGAAAGATCAAGAGCGTGCAGAACACGCGCAAGATCACCAAGGCGATGGAGATGGTTGCGGCCTCGAAGATGCGCAAGGCGCAGGATCGGATGCATGCGGCCCGTCCGTACGGAGACAAGATTCGAGTGATTTGCTCGCATCTCGCTCGTGCGAACGTTACCGACTATAGCCATCCGTTCTTGACGAGCCCGGAAGGCGCCAAGAAGGTGGGCATCATTCTGGTGTCCACCGACAAGGGTCTTGCCGGCGCCCTCAACACCAACATTCAGCGCATGCTTTTGCAGCGTTTCCGTGATTGGTCTGCTGAGGGTGTGCAGGTAGAAGCCTCGGCTCTTGGTAACAAGGGGCTCGGCTTTCTCCAGCGTATCGGTGTCCCGGTGATCAGCCAGGCGGTGCAACTCGGCGACCGTCCGAGCCTTGATCGACTCATTGGAGCGATTCAGGTTCAGATTGAAGCCTTTAAGGAGCATAAGGTCGATAAGGTTTATCTCTGCTACACGCGTTTTGTTAACGCCATGAAGCAGATTCCAGTCATCGAACAGCTCCTGCCGCTGACGGATGAACACCTTTCCGCCGACGAGCCTCAGCGCAAATTCTCGTGGGACTACATCTACGAGCCTGACGCCCAAACCGTTCTCGACGAGCTGCTTCGCCGCTACGTCGAGGCTTTGATTTATCAGGCAGTTGCAGAAAATATGGCTTCTGAACAAAGTGCCCGTATGGTGGCTATGAAGGCTGCTTCGGACAACGCCAAGAAGCTCATTGACGACTTGCAGCTCGTCTACAACAAGACTCGCCAGGCCGGCATTACGAAGGAAATCACCGAAATTGTCGGTGGTGCCGCCGCGGTGTCTTAATCGAATTGAATGAATCGATATAACTGAGGAAATCCCATGAGTATCGGACAGATCGTACAGGTGATCGGCGCGGTCGTGGACATTGAGTTCCCGCGCGATGCGATGCCTAAGATTTACGAGGCTCTCGTTCTGAAAAATGACGAAGCCGACAGTCTCGCCGAAAACGGCCTTACGTTCGAAGTTGAGCAACAGCTTGGCGACGGCGTCGTGCGTACCATTGCAATGGGCACGTCAGAAGGCTTGCGCCGCGGCATGAAGGTTGAAACCACCGGCAAAGAAATTTCTGTGCCGGTTGGCCCGAAGACCCTTGGTCGCATTATGGACGTGCTCGGCCGCCCGATTGACGACTGCGGTCCGATCGGTTCGGAAGAGATCCGTCCGATTCATAATGTGGCTCCGAAGTTTGATGAGCTTTCACCGTCCGTCGATCTTCTCGAAACCGGCATCAAGGTGATTGATCTTATCTGCCCGTTCGCTAAGGGTGGTAAGGTCGGCCTGTTTGGTGGCGCCGGTGTGGGCAAAACCGTCAACATGATGGAGCTCATTAATAATATTGCTAAGCAATACGGTGGCTACTCCGTGTTTGCCGGCGTCGGTGAACGTACGCGTGAGGGTAATGACTTCTACCACGAAATGGGAGAGTCCAAAGTTCTCGACAAGGTCGCCATGGTGTTCGGTCAGATGAACGAACCCCCGGGAAACCGTCTGCGCGTTGCACTGACTGGCCTGACGATGGCAGAAGCTTTCCGTGATGAAGGTCGCGACATTCTGCTCTTTATCGACAACATCTATCGTTACACCCTCGCCGGTACTGAAGTTTCCGCTCTGCTCGGCCGTATGCCGTCTGCGGTGGGTTATCAGCCGACGTTGGCTGAAGAAATGGGCAAGCTCCAGGAACGTATCGCTTCCACGAAGACTGGTTCCATTACCTCGATTCAGGCTGTGTATGTCCCTGCTGACGACTTGACTGACCCGTCGCCGGCTACGACCTTTGGTCACTTGGATGCCACAGTGGTGCTTTCGCGTGATATCGCTGCTCTTGGTATCTATCCGGCCGTGGACCCGCTCGACTCTACCTCCCGCCAAGTTGACCCGAACATCATCGGTCTCGAGCACTACACGGTTGCCCGCCGCGTTCAGGAGACTCTGCAGCGCTATAAGGAACTTCGCGACATTATTGCGATTCTGGGTATGGACGAACTGGCTCCGGAAGATAAGCTCGTTGTTCAGCGTGCGCGTAAGATTCAAAACTATCTCTCGCAGCCGTTCCACGTTGCTGAAGTCTTTACTGGTGCTCCCGGTAAGTACGTTCCGCTGAAGGAAACGATTCGCGGCTTTAAGATGATTGTTGACGGCGAATGCGACGAACTGCCTGAACAGGCGTTCTACATGGTCGGTACGATCGACGAAGCCTTTGAGAAGGCTAAGACCCTCAAGTAATGCTTAGCCGCGGCTGCATTTACCTATTGCCGCCGCGGCAAGCGCCCGACAAACGGAGCAACTTATATGGCTACCATTAAAGTCGACGTCGTCAGCGCCGAAGAACATATCTTCTCCGGTGAGGCCGAACTCGTCTCGCTGCCCGGAACGTCTGGCGAACTTGGCATCATGCCCGGACATCTTCCGCTGATCACACTTATCCGCCCTGGGTTCGTGCGAGTGCACGTTCCTGGTGAGCAGGAACCTGAGCAGATCTTTGTTGCGGGTGGCGTCCTGGAGGTCCAGCCTGAGCAGGTCACCGTTCTCGCGGACACGGCTGTTCGTAGCAAGGATCTCGATGAGGCCCGCGCCAAGGAAGCTTTGGCTGCTGCTGAAGCCGCCCGTGCGTCTGCTACCGGCAGCATTGAAATCGCTCGTATTGAAGCGGAGATCGCTGCCTTGGCTGCCGAGCTTGCTGTTATTCGCAAACTGCGTAGCAAGCTCTGATCGTTCACAGCGCCGACACAGCAATGAGCGGAGATGTTCTGTACGAACCTCCGCTCATTTTTTGTTAGTCTGCGGTAGGATTCTCAGAAACGCTTGCCCGCGCTTTTGAGCCGCGGCATTAAAGGAATTCAAGGAGAACACAATGAGCGCCGTTAAGATCCTCGTAACTACGGACGGGTCTAATCTCAGCGATAAAGCCGTCGATACGGCAATTGAGCTGGCTGAACAGGTTGGAGGTTCCGTGGTTGGTATGACCGTCGTGCTTTCGGCTGCACCAGCCGGCGGCTTTACTGAAGAAGAACCCATCGTCAAGGAACGTCTTGAGGCGATCTCGCACAAGGCTGCTGAAAAGCAGGTGCCTTGCGAAGTTGTGGTCGAGCACGCCGAGACGGTGTCTCAGGGGGTGCTTGCTTGCGCAGCCCGAGTCAATGCCACCTATATCGTGATGGCGAGCCGCGGTCTAGGTACTTTTGGAGCTTTGCTGTTAGGCAGTGAAACTCAGAAAGTGCTTAGTCAGGCAGATCGTCCGGTGTTGGTCGTTCGCTGATTATCCATTCAATGGTCCCGACCGCTGAAACGAGAAAAGCCGCGCATTGATGCGCGGTTTTTTCTTTATATCGTTCTAGTCCCCAAGAATCTCACTTTCCTATAAGCAAAATGACTCTTCATAACGACACTTTCCTGCGCGCATTAATGCGCGAACATACGGATTTCACGCCTGTCTGGCTCATGCGTCAGGCTGGTCGCTATCTGCCTGAGTATTGCGCAACTCGAAGCAAGGCAGGGAGTTTCATGGGATTGGCGAAGAATCCGGATTACGCCACAGAAGTGACTTTGCAGCCGATAGATCGTTACGGTATTGATGCTGCCATTCTTTTTTCCGATATTCTGACTGTGCCCGACGCAATGGGGTTAGGTCTTTCCTTTGTTCAGGGGGAAGGTCCCGTCTTTGCGCATCCGGTTCAGGATGAGGCAGCGGTTAAAGCGCTGGCTGTTCCTGATATGGAAGAAAAATTGGGTTACGTTACGGCAGCTGTTCGTAGCATTCGTCGAGCGCTTGACAACCGCGTGCCGTTGATTGGTTTCTCAGGATCTCCATTTACGCTTGCTTGCTACATGGTGGAAGGACGTGGCAGCAGGGATTTCCGCACAGCAAAAACAATGATGTTCCGGCGTCCAGATCTTTTCGAGAGAATCCTCGACATCAACGCCGATGCAGTTGCTGATTACCTCAATGCTCAGATTGCTGCTGGTGCGCAGGCTGTCCAAATTTTCGATACCTGGGGCGGAATGTTAGCGGATGGGGATTTCCAAAGGTTTTCTCTGGCAGCAACAAAGAAAGTGGTCTCCCGTCTTACACGTGAAGCTGATGGAGCAAAAGTGCCTGTTATTGTCTTCACCAAGGGGGGCGGCGAATGGATTGAAGAAATTGCAGCTTGTGGGTGCGATGCTGTTGGTCTCGACTGGACGACAAACCTTGCACGAGCTCGCCGCGTTACAGGAGATCGTGTGGCCCTGCAAGGGAATATGGATCCTCTAGCGCTGTTTGGCGATGAAAAGACCATTCGTAGTGAGGTGCGTCGCGTGATTGATGCTTTCGGTCCGGTTGGCAAGGGGGGGCATGTATTTAATCTGGGACACGGTATCAATCAGTTCACGCCAATAGAAAATGTTCAGATTCTCGTTGATGAGGTTCATGAATATAGTCGCCATCAACATATCTAACAGAAGAGTTGTTCACAGGTACAGCGCTGAATAGTAATGCCGATAAAAGACCCGCTACAAATTAGCGGGTCTTTTTGATGGCTTGTTTATTCCTGAACGAGTAGCGAAGATGTGAGCGGTGTGCGCCTTTTGGTGTATATATGCTAATAATCCGGAAACCTGAAAAGTACAGTTCTTAAATAAAATCCACAAAGTTATCCACAAGTTTAGGGCCGGGGGAGTAAGGCTATAAAACTCTCGTAGAATGCACTTTTATTAGTGACCAAGGCGGCTGAATTAGACGCTCATACTCGTAGGAGGCATCTTCTGGTGGCAACAAAGATAGGACTCTTTGCAAAAGTTTTAGTAGATGTTCCAGGATTGCCACCGCTTGACTATCGCATACCTGATGATTTGCTGGTCGCTGTCGGGGATCTAGTCGTCGTACCCTTAGGGAGCCGTCGTGTTGCCGGGATTGTGGCGACGCTGGCCAATGCTGCCGATTGTGAGGATAAGCGCTTGAAATGTATTTCTGCAGTGCTTCATGCCTCGTCTCCCTTGAATGCTGAGTGGCTAGCGCTTACCAAGTTCGCGGCAATTTACTACTTACGCGGCTGGGGTGAAGCTGCGTTGCCGGCAATACCAACAGCATTGCGTCGGATGCCAACGCCACAGCAGGAGAAACGTATCGCAAAAATTCGCGATGCAATGCCCATACCGGATAGGAGCCAGGAATCTGCGATAGAGGCACCAACACTCAATGCAGAGCAAAGTGCTGCGGTGAATGCGGTGCTTAGTATGTCTGGTTTTCAAGCTTGGCTGCTTTTCGGCGTCACGGGATCTGGGAAAACTGAGGTTTATCTCCATCTCATTAAGACCATTCTGGAGAGGGATCCCGAGGCACAAGTACTGCTTCTTGTGCCCGAAATTAATCTGACTCCCCAGTTAGTAGACCGAGTTAAACGTCGTTTCCCCCATGAGGCTGTCGCAGCCTTAAATAGTGAATATACGGATAATCAACGTGCCAGTGCATGGTTGGGGGTTAAGGAAGGGCGTTCGAGAATCTTGGTTGGTACTCGAATGGCTATTTTCGCCGAGTTCCGAAAGTTAGCGCTTATTCTTGTGGATGAAGAACACGATCTTTCCTATAAGGCCAATGATGGGCTGCGCTACAACGCTCGAGATCTTGCTGTTTGGAGGGCATCCAAACTTGAATGTCCAGTTGTATTGGGCTCTGCTACACCCTCGCTAGAAAGTTGGTGCCGCATGAAGACTGGCGGCTATAAATTGCTGTCATTGACTCATCGAGCAGTAAATCGAGCAGAACTTCCAGAGGTGAAGCTCATATCGCCGCCGATAAAAGGCTCGACACGAATGGTGTCTGATGCAGCCGCAACAGCAATAGAGGCGTGCCTGACTTCCGGTCGTCAAGTATTGGTTTTTCTCAATCGTCGTGGGTACGCTCCTGTGTTGAGCTGCCCAGCATGCGGGTGGGTAAGTGCCTGTCCGCATTGCTCCGTTTTTATGGTTTATCACAAGCGCGAAAAAGCACTGATTTGCCATCATTGCGGAGCCCGTCATTCTGTACCGGAAGCTTGTCCTTCATGCGGCAATGTTGACATTTTGCCTCGCGGAACAGGAACAGAACGCATAGAGGAAGAGTTGGGGCTGCTTTTCCCGGAACGCACAGTGCTACGTATTGATCGTGATAGTGCGGCGAAAAAGCATGCTGCAGAAGAAGCCTTTCAAAAAGTACACCGTGGAGAAGTGGACATTTTGGTGGGAACGCAGATGGTTGCGAAAGGGCACGACTTCCAAAGAGTTGGTCTTGTTGTCGTGCTTAATCCAGATGCTCAGATATTAAGTCCGTCGGTTCGTGCGAAAGAACGTCTTTTTTTCACACTTATGCAAGTGGCAGGGCGTGCAGGGCGCTGCGGAGACCGCGGTGAGGTGCTTATCCAGACAAGATTCCCTGAGGAACCGCTGTTTGCTGCACTGGCGGCACAAGATTATCCAATGTTTGCAGATGAGACATTGGAAGAGCGCCGCGAAAGCGGATGCGTTCCTTTTGTGTACCAAGCACTTCTAACAGTAGAAGCAGAACATCTCTCCGAAGCTATGAGTTTTTTGGAGCAGGCAGCAACAATTGCTTCGCAATTAGCCCCTCCTGAAGTATTTATTTATGACCCAGTTCCCATGGCACTGGTGAAGGTTATGAACCGTGAGCGAGCGCAGCTTCTTGTGGAAAGCTCCGTGCGGCCAATCCTTCATCGTTTTCTCACTGTCTGGAATCAAGTGTTAAAGACATTGCCGCGGCCGTCTTCGGCATCTGTGTGTTTGGAGGTAGATCCTTCGGAAACTTGATATAATTCCGACCTCCTCCGCGTGGTGAAATGGATATCATGCAGCCCTCCGAAGGCTGCGGTACAGGTTCGATTCCTGTCGCGGGGACCATTTTTATCAAGCCGCTTCGCCCTTTCGGCGGGCGGCTTTTTGCTTGTTCAGGATTCAAGCTATGAAAGTCCCCGTTCAAGTGCTTGTGCATCAGAAGACTCGCACGCTCGAACTTATTTATCAAAATAATGCTCGTGCAGTTTTTCCCTTTGAGTTTCTGCGTGTGTTTTCTCCGTCTGCTGAAGTTCAGGGACACTCTCCTGATGAAGCTGTTCTGCAAGTAGGAAAGGCGGAAGTGGGATTGAAAGGAGTAGAGCCTGTGGGACAGTATGCTCTCAGGCTTCTCTATGACGATGGCCACGATTCAGGCGTCTACAGTTGGGACTATTTCGAGAAGCTTGATCGTGAGCGTGATGTGCTTTGGCAGAAATACCTTGAAGAACTAGAAAAAGCGGGTGCTTCACGCGATCCTCATGATCCTAGAAATGCTCCTTTTGTGACCAAAAATAGACCTCCGCACGGTGGCTGCGGACATGCCTAATCCCTCAATCATTAGAAGATAAAATGACGGATAAATCGAAAAAAAACGTGAGTGAAGCGGAAAAACAAATTGATTTTGGGTTCACTAAAGTTGACGAAGCCAAAAAAGAAGAGAAGGTTCGTGAGGTTTTTGATAGTGTGGCCCCGAAGTACGATCTAATGAATGACGTACTCAGCTTTGGTATGCATCGTGGTTGGAAGCACCGTTGCATTCGAGAGGCGGAAGTCACTCGGGGCATGAAGCTGCTGGATATCGCAAGCGGAACCTGTGATCTGGCAATTGCTTTTGCACATCGGACAAATGCAGAAAACATTACCGCTACCGACATCAACTATGAAATGCTCAGCTATGGCCGTCAACGTTTGGAACAATTAGGCCTCAATTGTCAGGTGATACAGGCAGACGCTGAACATCTTCCTTTTGAAGACAATGCGTTCGATCGTGTGACGGTGTCTTTTGGCATCCGTAATATGACTCACAAGGATCGTGCTTTGGCTGAGATGCTCCGCGTACTCAAACCGGGTGGAAAGCTTTTGGTGCTTGAGTTTTCCAAGTGTGCTCCTCTCTTAAAGCCTTTTTACGATTTTTACTCGTTTCACTTCATGCCCTGGTTGGGAGGAAAAATTGCGGGAGATGCTGATTCTTATAGATATTTAGCTGAATCTATCCGCATGCACCCTGATCAGCCAACCTTTGCAAATTTAATGCGATCAGTCGGGTTTTCTCGTGTGAAGTGGCACAATCTGACTTTCGGAGTTTGCGCGCTCCACATCGGTATCAAGCCGTAAGAATGCGCTCTTAGCGATCGGCTTCCCCGATTAATCCCCTGCGGCGAGAGACCCGTCGCATCGACCTCTCAAAGGAAAAGTTAATGAAGAATCTCATCGCAGCCCTCGTCGTCTGTGTAGCTCTTGCTACCACGTCGTTCGATGCTGATGCAGCTAAACGCTTCGGCGGTGGAGCAAGTTTTGGCAAGGCCGCTCCCACCTTCTCGCAGCGCGCTCCGACAGCTGCTCCGGCGGCACCCTCAGCTAATCAGGCTCAGCCCAAGGCGGCACCGGCACCAACACCAGCACAAAAACCGTCCATGATGCGCAGTGTGCTTGGTGGTATCGCTGCTGCGCTTGGTATTACTGCACTCTTGAGTCTTCTCGGTATTAATGGTGCAGGGATTTCCAGTCTGATTACTGGTTTACTGCTTGCAGTTGTGGTCTTTTTTGTTGTGCGCATGTTCCTGATGCGCCGTCGTCCTCAAGCTGCCGGTGGCCCAGCTGGATCCAATCCGTTTGACCAACAGCGTCAGACTGACATGGAGCAGACTATGCAGCGCGAGTCGAATTCTGCTCCCCAGCAAAACTGGCAACAGTCGCAGGGAGGTGTTCGTAGCGGCAGTCTCATGGACCAATTAATGGGAGGCGCTGCTTCGGAAGCTTCCAGCACTGCCGAGAGCTCCGGACTTGTCGATGTGACGCCTGTAGATTTTGATCGTGAAGGATTCTTGAAGACGGCCCGCGATAACTACCTAAAGCTTCAACAGGCCTGGGACACAGGTAATGTGATAGAGATTTCTGACTTCACGTCAAATGAAATTTTTACTGCTGTGACGCATCAGTTGCGTGAGCGCAAGGGTGAGGTTTACCACACTGAAGTGAAAACTTTGGAAAATGAACTCCTTGGCATCGCTCAGCAGGACGGTACCTACTATGCAAGTGTTCGCTTCTTTGGTTCGCTTGTCGTAAGTGGAGAACCTGAAACCTTTGATGAAATCTGGGTGCTTGAAAAACCTGTGACAGGGACTGGTGGTTGGCTTCTATGTGCCATTCGCCAAAACGAATCTAGTGCACAAGCATAAAGTCGAATTATTGTCGACAATAAGCGATCCGATGGTCGGCATAAAATAGCATACAGGGCTGTAAACGCTTTCCAGAACTTGTCGTTAACTAATTGAATGCACTGCATTTTTTAGTGAATGCGGTGCATTTTTTTTGATCTCGATAAAGTCTTGCCCGATTCCTGACTTCAGGGAATACATTAGGGGGCATGAGAGGCGCGTATTTGGGGTGTGAAACCTAAAATGCGCGAGAAATAAATCTTACGGTTTTCCGTTCAACGTCGTTTTTATAAGGATTAGGAAGAGATGACGCTGACTGGTTTTGTCCTGCTCTATATCGCTGCTACGATTGCTATCGGTGTTATTGCAGCGACTCGTGTCAAGAACACGAGTGACTTTGCTCTCGCCGGCCGCAGCCTTCCGCTGCCTATGGTCATTACGGCAACTTTTGCGACATGGTTCGGCTCAGAAACGATTCTTGGGCTTCCTGGACGCTTCATTGAAAGCGGAATTGCTGGAGTGATCGAAGAGCCTTTTGGGTCAGGCATGGCACTGATCCTGGTGGGTACGTTTTTTGCTCACAAACTCTATAAGCAGAACATCCTTACGCTTGGTGACTACTATCGTGATCGTTACGGACGCTCTGTAGAGCTGCTTTGTTCAGTCGCGATTGTTATCAGCTACCTTGGCTGGGTAGGCGCTCAAGTAACGGCGCTTGGTCTTGTCATTAATCTGATCACTGAAGGCGCAGTCTCGATGACCACTGGTATGGTGATTGGGGCGGCTGTGGTATTGGCTTATACGATGGTCGGCGGCATGTGGTCGGTAGCGATGACGGACTTTGTGCAGATGATAGTCATCGTTGTAGGTCTTGTTGCCATCCTGTGGTTTGCGACCGACCTTGCTGGCGGCATGGATAAGGTTGTCGACTATGCCCGCGGACGAGACCTCTTTCACGCATTCCCTGAACCCACGACCACTGGCTGGCTCTTTTGGATTTCAGCCGCGATGACGATGATGATCGGTTCAATTCCTCAGCAAGACGTTTTTCAGCGCGTCATGTCTGCAAAGAATTTGCCGACGGCAGTTGCAGGTCCCATTCTTGGGGGATCGTTCTACATTCTTTTTGCTTTCGTGCCGATGTTCATCGTTGTTGCCGCCATTCTTGTAATGCCGGATGCCGCTGAAAAGATGTTGTCTGAAGATCCGCAGCAGCTTCTTCCGACGCTTGTGCGCGATTACATGCCGATGTGGCTGCGTGTAGTATTTTTCGGTGCTGTGCTCTCGGCTGTGATGTCGACGGCCTCTGCGACGATGCTGGCTCCATCCACAATCTTTGTTGAGAACGTGCTTCGTCACTTTATGAAAATCGACGATCGCAATATGCTTCGAGCCATGCGCCTCTCCGTCGCTGTCTTCGCTGTTTGCGTTCTATCCTATTCGATCGCGCTTGAGGGAGCAGCTATTTATGACATGGTGGCAATGGCTTATCAGTTTCCGGTTGTAGGAGCCTTCTGGCCGCTCGTTTGCGGACTTTATTGGAAAAAGGCTACGCGTCAGGGCTGCTACATTTCGATTTTCCTTGGTAGCGCAGTCTGGGTGGTGCTTACCTGGTCAGCTTTAGGTGAAGTGTTTCCGAACGTCTTGGGTGGCTTTATTGCTGCTGGCTTCGGTATGGTTGTGGGATCTTTGCTTCCGACCGCTGACAATAAAAAGTTTTTAGCTGAGCGCCATCGCAATCTCATGAGTCGTCCGGTTGATGCGGAGGTTGGTCGCGGTCGCCTTCCGGCAGTTGTGACGGTTTCAGCCTCGATTTGATCATTCAAGGCTTTCTTTTACGAGTGATTGGAAGGGCTCTGCTTCGGCAGAGCCCTTCGTTCGTTAGAATTCGCTCCATTCATACTGTCTGGGATTCATCATGAACGTAGTTGTTCTCGCTGCAGGTAAAGGCAAACGTATGCACTCTAGTTTGCCCAAAGTGCTTCAGGCGCTTGCTGGGCGTCCGCTGCTTGACCATGTCCTTGATGCCACGGCGGGTTTAGCCGATCATCCGCGAGTGGTTGTGATTGGGCATGCTGCGGATATCGTTAGAAAGCCTTACGAGGGCCGCACAGATATCGTCTTTGCATTACAGCAGGAACAACTAGGTACGGGGCATGCACTTATGCAGGCTCTTGCAGCAATTAACCCCGAAGATCCCTTGACGCTGGTGTGTTTGGGGGACGTGCCATTGTTATCCCCAAAGACGCTGATGGCCATGGCTGAGGCGGGAGCTGACGGCAGTTTAGTATTACTGACAGTAGAGCTTTCGGATCCAACAGGATATGGACGCATTGTGCGCAATGCTTCAGGTGCCGTAATTTCAATCGTTGAGGAAAAAGATGCTTCTTCCGAAGAAAAACGAATTTGCGAAGTTAATACCGGCATCATGTGCCTCCCGACAGCTCATCTTGCTGATTGGCTCAGTCGCCTGAAAAATCAAAACGCTCAAGGGGAGTACTACCTTACCGATGTGATTGGTCTCGCCTTTAATGACGGCGTGTCGATTACAACAGTCCATCCAGAGCATGTCTGGGAGGTCGAAGGAATCAACTCCAAATCACAGCTTGCACGGCTTGAAAGGGTGTGGCAGCGAGTGCAGGCTGAGCGACTTCTTGAGGGCGGGGTGACGATTATTGACCCCGATCGATTTGATTTGCGCGGTGAACTCATTTGCGGACAAGATGTGGAAATCGATGTGAATGTCGTCTTTGAGGGACGAGTCGTGATTGGCAGCAATGTAAAGATTGGTGCCAACTGCGTCATCAAGGATGCCCAGATAGCCGATGGTGTACAGATTCTTCCGTTCTGCCACATTGATGGTGCATCAGTAGGGACGGGAAGCCGAGTGGGTCCATACTCTCGCCTTCGCCCTGGCGCCAAACTCCTGGGAGAAAACCACATTGGTAACTTCGTTGAGGTGAAAAAGTCTGTGGTGGGGCTTTCAAGCAAAGTGAACCATCTCACTTATATCGGAGACGCTTCAATCGGCGAACGCGTCAACATTGGAGCGGGGACTATTACCTGTAATTACGATGGCGTAAATAAATTTCGCACTGAGATCGGTGATGATGCCTTTATTGGTTCAGGTACTGAACTTGTCGCTCCTGTTTTGGTTGGTGCTGGTGCCACAGTGGGGGCGGGCACAACAGTGACGCGTTCTGTTCCTGCAGGCAAACTGGTGGTTGGCCGTGCAAGGCAGATAGTGGTGGAAGGGTGGACTCGCCCGGTGAAAAAGAACTGATTGAATTGTGGGAGAAGACATATGTGTGGCATTGTGGCTGCGGCAGCTCGTCGTAACGTCGTTCCGTTGCTTATTGAAGGGTTGCGGCGATTGGAGTATCGGGGGTATGACTCCTGCGGCATAGCCACCGTTGGCGATGATGGGCTCCGCCGCGCACGTTCAACTCAGCGAGTTGCCGAATTAGCGCGACAGGCTAAAGAACTCAATGCCCCGACAGGGATTGCACATACGCGTTGGGCCACTCATGGAGCACCAGAAGTCTGCAATGCTCACCCCCACTTTTCCCGTGGACTCATCGGGCTAGTGCACAACGGCATTATTGAAAATTACGAGTCCATTCGAGAGCGTTTGAAGAATCTCGGCTATGACTTCACCAGTCAGACGGATACAGAGGTGATTGCCCATCTCATTCATTCGAACTATCAAGGTGATCTGCTTGAAGCCGTAAAAAAAAGTGTGCTTGAACTTGCCGGCAGTTACGCTATTGCAGTTATTTGCAGGGATGAGCCTCATCGAGTCGTTCTGGCTCGTCAGGGTTCTCCTCTTGTAGTAGGTATTGGCAATGGTGAAATGTTTGCAGCCTCAGATGCTATGGCTGTAGCCGGTATCACTGACCGAATTTTGTATCTCGCAGAGGGTGATGTCTGTGAAATCACACCGGATGCTGTAGATGTTTTCGCTCGAAACGGAAGCGAATTTATATCGGCTGATCGTCCGGTGCGCACAGTTCAGGCCTATTCCCACGCAGTGGATTTAGGACCTTATCGTCATTACATGCAAAAAGAGATTTTCGAGCAGCCTCGCGCCATCAGCGATACGCTCGAAGGCGTTGCCGGCATTACGCCTAAACTCTTTGGATCAGAGGCCGAGACGGTTTTCACTGGTGTGAAACGTCTTCTTTTCCTGGCTTGCGGTACTTCTTATTACGCTGCGCTGACGGCAAAATATTGGATTGAGGCTATTGCGGGACTTCATTGCGATGTTGAGATTGCAAGCGAGTATCGCTACCGTATTTCTGTGCCAGATCCGGACACATTAGTGATAACGATTTCACAGTCTGGAGAGACGGCTGATACATTGGCGGCGCTTCGTCATGCTGCTGAGTTGGGAATGACAAAGTCCCTGACGATCTGCAACGTTGCTACATCGGCTATGGTGCGCGAGAGTCGTCTTGCTTATGTGACGCGTGCTGGAGTGGAAGTTGGCGTTGCGTCAACAAAGGCGTTTACTACTCAACTTACGGCTATCTATCTCTTGGCGCTGACTCTCGCCAAACTCAATGGTCGACTCACGCCAGAGGACGAAGAAAGAGAACTTAAGGCTTTGCGCCATGTTCCTGCAGCGTTGGGAGCTGTACTTGCTCTTGAGCCTCAGGTGATTGATTGGGCTGAAAGATTCGCGCGCAAGGAGCACGCTCTTTTCCTCGGACGAGGCATGCATTATCCGATTGCCTTGGAAGGTGCTTTGAAACTAAAGGAAATCAGCTATATCCACGCAGAGGCGTATCCAGCAGGTGAATTAAAGCACGGCCCATTGGCACTCGTGGATGAGGATATGCCGGTTGTAACGGTCGCGCCAAATGATCGGCTTCTGGAGAAACTTAAAAGCAACATGCAGGAAGTCCGTGCCCGAGGTGGCGAGCTGTATGTTTTTGCCGATGGGGATAGCAATATCACCTCTGAGGAAAGAGTGCACGTCATTCGTTTGCCGGAAAATTACGGCATGCTCTCTCCTATTCTGCACGTCGTACCGCTCCAATTGTTGGCCTATCATGCCGCTCTCGTTTGCGGGACGGATGTTGATAAACCAAGGAATCTCGCTAAGAGCGTGACAGTGGAATAAGCTGGTTGGAATTCAAAGAAAGACCCTGTTGGAATAAAGAAGTTTCCAAGGGGTCTTTTTTATTGAATTCAAAAGTTAGCCACCGGCGATGAAAGTTCGGATACCAGATCCGACGAACTGAACGCCAATACAGATCAGCAGAAACCCCATCAGCTTACCGATGACAAGAGTTCCTGAGGGACCAAGGCGATTTGAAATGACATCGGAATAGCGCATGATGAACCATGAGAGACTGGTTGCGCACAGAATCGCTAGCGCCGTCCATGCAAACGCGATAGCCATATCGATATAGCCCGGGAGCTCTGCAATTTCGGTAGAAAAACCGATGACCACAGCGATCGTGCCGGGACCTGCGATACCAGGCATGGCAATGGGGAAAAAAGCATAGTCCTCGCGGTCGCGGCGAACAATAGGCGCTTTGTTCGGAGAATTACCCCCAAAAAGCATTTGATAGCCAATTGCTGCAACAACGAGACCGCCGGCAATGCGCATCGCACCGTAAGAAATGCCAAAGAACGCAAGCAGTACATTGCCGCAGACAAGGCTCACCAGCATGATGGCCGCAGCATAAATGCCAGCCCAATTAGCCTGTTGACGCCGTCTTTCCTCACTCATGCCTTGTGTAAGACTGATGAAGAGAGGCATTTTGGAAGGCGGATTCGTGATGGTAATGAGCGAGACGAGACCGCCGAGGAAATACTGAAAATGGAGGGCTTCGAACATGGCTCCGGCTTCCCGGAATAAAGCAACGCGGCGTGCAGTTCGCAGAAGCTGACGCCGCTGAGGATGAAGCTTTTGCAAAAAAGTGCAAATAGAGCTTTCAAACTAGGTAATTCTACCTGTGAACGGACTTAGGTTTGGCGAAGAAACATAAAAGAGAAGTATTAGAAAAAACCCGCATACTGTTTTTGTATGCTATAACTCTGAACTCTTGTTTAGAGTGAACGCATGTTCATTTGCACAAACCAAGTTCCATGGATCAGTCAAGTCGGGTTGAATTGAGAATGTTGTTGAAACAAAAAACGCTTCATGCTGCGATAGGCCTTGCGCTTAGTGCGGTTGTGCTTTTGACGGGCTGCGAAAAAAATACATTCGTCAGCTCTGCCACTGCAGCAGAGCACCAAATGCCTCCTCAGGAAGTCGTTGTGGTAACGGCCAAGGCCGAGCCTCTGCATATTGCGACGGTACTCACTGGTCGGACAAATTCCTACACTGTTGCTGAAGTTCGTCCGCAAGTGAATGGAATCCTGCAGAAGCGTCTCTTTAAAGAAGGGCAGGAAGTGAAGGCTGGTGATCCGCTTTATCAGATTGACCCGGCCATTTATGAAGCTCAGCTGAAGAGTTCAGAAGCTTCGCTTGCACAAGCGCGAGCTCAGCTTACGCAAGCATCAGCAGATGCTAAGCGCTCGCGAGAACTTGTGAAAACTAATGCTGTTTCTAAGCAATCTGATGATGCCGCACAGGCAGCCATGAAGACAGCTCAAGCAGCCGTAAAAGCTGCGGAAGCTGCTGTATTGACTGCCAAGATTAATCTTGACTATACGAAGGTTCGCTCGCCTATTTCTGGTCGGGTGTCGCGTTCGGAATTTACGGAAGGCGCGCTGTTGTCGGCTTATCAGACAACTGCTCTTACGACGGTGCAGCAGCTCGATCCGATTTATGTTGATGTGACACAGACTGCCGACGACATGCTTCGCATTCAGCGTGAGATTGCTGCAGGCACGCTTAAGACCGATACTCAGGGTGCTGCTGAAGTAGAGCTTATTCTCTCAGACGGATCGAAATACGCTCAAAAGGGCAAACTCACTTTTACGGATGTACAGGTTGATGAAAGTACTGGCTCTGTGCGTCTGCGTGCTGAATTTGCCAATCCTGACCGTCTTCTGCTTCCAGGTATGTTTGTCCGAGCCAATCTTGTTGAAGGCTTGCGTCCGGACGGGATCCTTGTACACATGCAGTCTGTCATGCGTGATACGCGCGGCAATACTTACGTTTATGTCGTTGATAAGGACAATAAAGTCGAGCGTCGCAATATTGTTGCCACTCAAACGCAAGGCACTTTCTGGATTGTTGATTCCGGAATCCAGGCGGGTGACCGTGTGATTTTTGAAGGTTTTCAACGTACAGCGCCGGGCGCAGTTGTGACTCCAAAAGAATACGATCCTAAATCGGCTCCCGAAGGTAAGCCGCTCTTCTAACCCCGGAGACGCTGATTCATGTTTTCGCGTTTTTTTATTGACCGCCCAGTTTTTTCTTGGGTGATCGCGATCATCATCATGCTAGCCGGTATCTTGTCGATTTCGACGCTGCCGGTGAGTCAGTATCCTCAGATCGCTCCTCCTCAAGTGAGCATCACCGCGACATACCCTGGTGCATCTGCGAGCACGATTGAAAATACCGTAACGCAGGTGATTGAGCAGAACCTCACGGGGCTCGACGGCTACCTCTATATGCAGTCGACATCGGATTCTGCGGGGCGCGTGAGTATCACGGTGACATTTGAGACGGGCACCAACCCCGATATGGCGCAGGTGCAGGTTCAGAATAAGATCTCGACAGCTCTTACTTCTCTGCCGCAGGTAGTTCAACAGCTCGGCGTCACGATTCAGAAGACCTCTGCCAATTTCTTGATGGTGGTTGGTTTTGTGAGTAAGGACCCGTCTATCAAGACGGCTGACTTGGGCGACTTCCTGACCTCGAACATTCAGGAACCGCTTGCGCGTGTGAGCGGTGTGGGCGAAGCTCAGGTATTTGGTGCGTCTTATGCCATGCGTGTCTGGCTTGATCCGGACAAACTTGTTAAGTACAAGCTCAATCCGTCAGATATTACGTCGGCGATCAGCGCACAAAACATGCAGGTTTCGACCGGCAGTCTTGCTGCACAGCCGACTGACGGCAAGCAAGAGTTTACGGCGACTATTTCTTCATCGAGTTTGCTTGAGACCCCCGAAGATTTCCGCAATATTCTCTTAAAGGTGACAGAGGAAGGCGCAAATGTCTATTTGCGTGACGTTGCCGAAGTAAAACTGGATCAGAAGGACTACATAGCGTTGGGTACTTTCAACGGCTATGCAGCCTCGGGTATGGCCATCAAGCTGGCTTCTGGTTCGAACGCTTTGGAAACGCAGGCTGCGGTACTGAAACGAGTAGAGGAATTGAAGAGTTTGATGCCTCAAGGCGTTGAGGTCGTCGTTCCTTTCGATACGACGCCTTTCGTTCGCGCGGCTCTGCATGAAGTGGTGAAGACGCTGATTGAGGCCATTATTCTGGTGGTCTGCGTTATGTTCCTTTTCCTGCAGAATTGGCGTGCAACGATCATTCCGACGATCGCTGTGCCAGTTGTGCTTCTGGGTACCTTCGGCATGCTTGCTGCTACGGGGTTCTCAATTAACATGCTGACGATGTTCGCCATGGTGTTGGCAATTGGTCTGTTGGTTGACGACGCAATTGTGGTGGTGGAGAACGTCGAACGTGTGATGCGTGAGGACGGAACAGATCCGCACACCGCAACAGTGAAATCAATGGGGCAGATTACGGGGGCATTGGTTGGCATTGCAATGGTGCTGTCTGCTGTGTTTATCCCAATGGCCTTCTTTGGCGGATCTACCGGCGTGATTTATCGGCAGTTCTCGATCACCATTGTTTCTGCAATGGTGCTTTCCGTCATCATTGCACTGACATTGACGCCGTCGCTTTGCGCCAAGATCTTGAAGCCCATTGACCATGATGAGCATATGGGCAAAGGTGGGTTCTTTGGATGGTTTAACCGCGGCTTTGAAGCGCTTACTTTTGCAGTGCGCGACGGTGTAGGCGGATTTATTCATCATCCGCTGCTGCTCGTCGTCTGTTATGCACTCGTTGTGGGGGGCATGATTTGGGGCTTCATGAAAACTCCAACGGCCTTCATGCCGGGTGAGGATCAGGGTGTAGCGCTGATGCAGGTGCAATTGCCGCAGGGCGCGACGATGGAACGTACGGATCACGAAGTGACTCGTATCCAGAAATTCTTGGAAAAAACGGAGTCCCGCGATATAGATTCGTTCTTCGCCGTGCGCGGGTTCTCGTTCGCAGGTTCCGGGCAAAACATGGCCTTGGGCTTCGTTAAACTCAAGGACTGGAGTGCTCGACCCAATGACGATCAGAGCGTGCTTGCTATTCAGCGACGTGCGATGGGTGCATTCATGATGTCTCCTGAATTTAAGAATGCCAGCAGCTTCCTTTTCCCATTGCCAGCAGTGCCGGAATTGGGTGTTGCAGACGGTTTTGATTTCTATATTCAGGACGAAAAAGGCGCTGGTCATGCCAAGATGATGGAGCTGCGTAATAAGTTTCTTGCTGCTGCAAATCAGGACCCTCGTCTGACGATGGTTCGTCACAACGGTATGGACGATACGGCACAGATGCATCTGAAGCTCGACAACGAGAAGCTTTCGGCCTACGGACTTGATATTGCTACTGTCAACTCGGCGCTTTCTACGGCGTTGGCCGGCAGTTACGTCAACGACTTCCTTGATCGTGGTCGTATTAAAGAAGTATGGGTCCAAGGTGTGCCATCTTCACGCATGCAGCCTGTAGATTTGAATCGCTGGCACATTCGTAACAGCAAGGGTGAGATGGTTCCTCTCTCGACTATTGCTGAAGTTGAATGGAACTATTCAAGTCCTCGTCTGGAACGTTTCAATGGTTTGGCGGCTTTGAATATTCAGGGTAGCCCGGCTGCAGGTGTGTCTTCTGGTGAGGCGATGCAAGCTATTGAAGAGATAGCCGCAAAGGTATTCCCTGAAGGATATTCAATTGCATGGAACGGCGTTTCTTATCAAGAGCGTCAGGCTGGCTCGCAGGAAGCTGCACTTTATGCCATTTCGCTTCTCGTGGTGTTCCTCTGCTTGGCGGCTCTTTATGAAAGTTGGTCAGTGCCTATTGCCGTGCTTCTGGTAATTCCTTGCGGTATCGTCGGTGCTCTGGGGCTCACGCTGTTCCTTGGCATGAATAACGATGTTTACTTCAAGGTTGGCATGCTGACAACGATGGGGTTGGTGTCTAAGAACGCTATTCTGATCGTTGAGTTTGCTAAGGATCTGGTTGCCGCAGGGGAAGACGTGGTAAAAGCTGCTTTGCATGCTGTCGAACTGCGCCTGCGCCCGATTTTGATGACTTCGCTTGCCTTCGGGCTGGGGGTGCTGCCGTTGGCTATTGCGCACGGTGCTGGCTCCGGCGCGCAAAATGCCATTGGTGTGGGCGTGCTTGGCGGGATGATCACGGGCACGATCCTTTGCGTGGCTTTGGTACCGGCATTTTTTGTCTTCGTGACGCGTATCGCGCATCGCATCTCCGGCGGGCCTAATGCGCCGGTGAAGACGGTACAGGCCTGATATCTCTGACTTCGCAGTGCGGCGGCTTAAACAGCAGCCGCACTCACAGAGCAAAATGTAAGAAATTCCTGTCTGTGACAGAAGGTGAATACAAATGAAGAAGATGCTGTCTCTTATGCCACTGGCGGCGGCACTTGCCCTTGCGGGTTGTGTGAATTTGGCGCCAGACTATGAGCGTCCGGAAGCGCCTGTAGCGCAAGCCTGGCCAGAAGGCGAGTCTTACGCTAATAGTGAATTGAAGCGCGAAGAACTGCCTAAATGGCAGAACTTCATTCAGGACGATCGCTTGAAAAAAGTCATTGAGCTTGCGCTTTCCAATAACCGCGATTTGCGCATCGCCGCGCTCAATGTTGAGAATGCGCGTGCACTTTACGGCGTGCAGCGTGCGGATCTTTTCCCAACAGTCGCTGCAGCAGCTTCCAATGCAACAACGCATCGCGAATCGACGGACTCCACAACGCATGCCTATTCGGCAGATTTGGCAATGGCAAGTTATGAAATTGACTTTTTTGGTCGAGTTCGTAATTTGACGGAGCAGGCGCTTCAAACTTACTTGCAGTCAGAAGATGCGCAGCGTACGACGCAGGGCACGTTGGTGTCAGAAGTAACGCTGGCGTGGTTGACTCTTGGCGCCAACCGCGAGCAGCTCGCCCTACAGAAAGAAACGCTTGCCAGCCAAGAGGAAAGCTTCCGTTTGGTGGGAGAAAGCTACAAATATGGTGCTGCGAGCCGCCTCGATTATGAGCAAGCTCGCACAACAGTGGCGAGTGCCAGAGCTGCGATTACTACCTATGTTCGCGCAGTGGCGCAAAGCAAAAATGCACTCGAACTGCTCGTGGGCTCAAAAGTTCCTGATGAGTTGCAGCCCTCCGGGGTAGAGCTCGCCGCAACGCTTCCAGCGACAATGCCCGCAGGGTTGCCGAGTGAAGTCCTTCTTAATCGCCCTGATATTATTTCTGCAGAACGCGGCATGATTTCCGCTAATGCCAATATCGGTGCGGCGCGCGCGGCCTTCTTCCCAAGCATTTCGCTTACGGCTAACGCTGGCAGTGCTTCAGCTCACTTGTCCGACCTTTTTGGTGCGAATACGGGGCTGTGGAGCTTTACGCCTAGCATTTCGATTCCGATCTTTACTGGCGGTCGTAATCTTGCGAACTTGCGTTCCGCAGAAGTGCAGGAAAAGATCGCTGTTGCAACCTATGAAAAGAGCATTCAGACGGCTTTCCAAGAAGTCGCCGATGCCCTTGCGACTGAAGGTACGGTCGAGCGGGAGCTCAAAGAACGCCGTGAATTTGCGGATGCGGCTTCACAGGCCTTTGAACTTTCCAGTGCTCGTTACAAACACGGTGCTGCGGCCTATACAGAGGTCCTTGATGCTCAGCGTACCAAGGTATCTGCTCAGCAGGCTGTGATTACGGCTGAACTCTCGCGAGCATCCAGTCTTGTAACGCTCTACAAGGTATTAGGCGGTGGTACTGAGCTGCCTGAACCCGCTAAAACCACTGAGGGCGCAGAGAAGTGAGCCCCGTTGCCGATCAGGAACGGACGGAGCGACTTGCCGAACAGCATCGGCGAGAAATCGTTGATGCGGCAGAACGACTGGTGAAGGGAAAAGGCCTTCATCAGTTAAAGCTGCGTGATATTGCGAAAGAAAGTGGTAAGAGCCTTGGCAATCTCTACAACTATTTCCAAAACAAGGAAGCGATTATTGAAGCGCTTGTAGAGCGCGAAAAGAGTCGCTTCCTTATGGTTGCTTCTCAAAAGATTGAGCCGTTGCCAGGGGAGGACTATAAATCCATGTTGCGAAGGCATCTTGAGCTGATGGCCGACGCATATCTGGATCCAGACAGCCTGCTGCTAGCCATTTCTGTAGCAGGGGAGGCACTTGTTAATCCTGGCGTACACAAAATTATGGTGGCGGCTAACCGGAGCATGTGGTGGCACTTATCCATCAGGATCCATCCTGCTCTATGGATAATGTGCCGAGGGAACTGCTTGAAGCGCGAGTAATTTGTATTCGTACTTTTTTTGAGTCGCTGCGCGGGGCGGTAGCCTTTTATCCTGATGTCAATCGGGAAATGCTTAAACAGGTTACGATCGAACGACTTCTTCTGATTTGGATGTGGGAGCGTTCCAAAGCGCTTGGCATGTCTCTCGAAGCGTTTGAGAAAAGTATGGCTATAAAGTGACTATTGCCCTTTGAGTAGGGACTCGTCAAAATTAATAAGCCTGAAGGTCTGTGCAGATCTTCAGGCTTATTTTTATTAGATCAGTTAGATTTTGCCGCTGATTATTTCTTGGGGAAGCGCACAGGGATGAAGATGCGGCCGCCATCACGCTGCACCAGAAGCAGAACCTGATCGCTACGACATGCTTCGCGCAGATCTGAAGCGCTCTTCATGAGTTTGCCGTTGGCACTCACAATAATGTCGCCTGCCATTAAGCCGGACTGCTGCGCAAATTTGCTGACCTTCGTAATAAGAAGACCGGTTGTTTCAGCATCCTTTGATTCAGCATCCGTGAGTACGCGGGCCTCAATGCCAAGACGGTGTGTATCTGCCGATGAGGCCGAGTTGTCTGCAGCCGAGTTGGTTCCGATAGTAATATCGAGCTTAATCTCTTTTTTATCGCGAATAACAGTGAGTTCAGCCTTCGTTCCCGGGCGGAGTGAAGACACAAGCATGGGCAGTGACGAGGAGCTTGTAACCTTGCGGTCATTCAAAGCCGTAATAACGTCGCCGGCTTTCAGCCCAGCCTTCTCTGCAGGACTGCCTTTTTCAATCTTGGTGACGAGTGCGCCTTCAGGAGTCTTCAGTCCGAAGCTTTCAGCAAGATCCTGGGTGACTTGCTGGATATAAACACCGACATAGCCGCGAGTTACTTTACCGTCTTTGACAAGTTGGTCTTTTACCTGCAAAGCAATATCAATTGGAATGGCAAAGGACAATCCCATGAACCCACCGGAAGTGGAGAAGATTTGGGAGTTGATGCCGACAACTTCTCCCTTCATATTGAAGAGCGGGCCGCCAGAATTGCCGGGATTGACAGCGACGTCTGTCTGAATGAACGGCATGTACTGGTCAGTAGGAAGGTTGCGGGAGAGCGCAGACACAATGCCGGCGGTCACGGTATTGTCAAGACCAAAAGGACTGCCAATGGCTGCTACCCATTCGCCAACCTTGAGCTGGTTGGAGTCACCCATCTTCAGCGCAGGTAAATCCTTCGCTTCAATTTTTACGACGGCGATATCGGTTTGTTTATCTGTACCGAGAACCTTGCCTTCAAATTCACGTTTGTCGGTCAGGCGAACAACAATTTTGTCTGCCCCCTCAACCACGTGCGCATTCGTCAGAATGAGCCCGTCCGTAGAAATAATGAAACCCGATCCCGTGCCGCGTTGTTCAGGGATTTCTTGCTCACCACCGCCAAAAGGCATCGGAAATCCAAAACGGCGGAAAATCTCGGCACCTTGTTCAAACCGAAATTTGGCACGGCGACGGTACGAGCATTTTTCGTGACGGATATGTTTACTACGCCTGCGCCATTATCTTCAACGAGCTTGACGAAATCAGGGAGCTGTCCCTGCGTCTGCTGCTGTGCTGGGGTGCTTTCTGCCGCCTGCACAGGCAGGGCGGCGGATGTGAGCGCAAAGGCCGCGCAGAGCGCAGCAGCCAAGGAGGTCTTCGAGAGGATCTGCATTGCTTTAATCCGTTATAGATGCGCCCGAAAACGGTTCGAAAAGAAGCTATGGAGCAGTTTTTTCGAACTCTGGGACGTAGCGAGTATGTTAAAAACTGAAGTGGTTTAACTCTAACGGATCACTCGGTTGCAGGAGGCAAGCTCCTGGCAAACAGCGGTTAAATTTGTAAGCGTCTTCTGCGCTAAACACTTTCTTCGGGGCAGGATGCGCCGAGCGGCGGGAATGAGAGAACAAAGCTTGTTCCACGGCCGTCAAGACCGTCTTCAATCGTGACAGTGCCATGATGAATGTCGACGATGCGTTTGACAATGGCAAGTCCCAGACCTGTTCCGGACGTTTTGGTCCCTAAAGCACGGTAAAAGCGGTCAAAGACGCGCGCCCGTTCATCGGGAGCAATGCCCGGGCCGTTGTCGCTTACGCGGACAATTGAACGCCCATTTACGATCGAGCTTGAAAGCTCGATGCGTCCACCTTGCGGTGTATAGCGGACGGCATTGTCGGTTAGATTGGTGATCATCAGCCGAATAGCATCTTCCATGCCGTCGATTTGTGCCGGCGAGGCTGAAGCCGTGATGATGATGTCTTTTTGCTCGGCGATTGGAGCCATATCGTCGCGAATACTAGCAATCAACGCATCAAGATGAATGGTCGACATGGGCTTTTTTGAAGCGTCAGGATCAAGGCGCGCTAGTGTGAGCAGCTGCTGAACGAGGCGCGTTGCTCGGTTGATGCCTTCATTCAAGCGAGCGAAGCATTTATCTTGTGCTTCAGGGGTTTTTGCTCGTTGAGCGAGCTGCACCTGAAGTTTTAAAGCCGTTAACGGTGTTCGTAGTTCGTGTGCAGCATCCGAGGCGAAGCGTTGCTGCGCGCTTAAGCTCTCACCTAGACGCGCTAATAGACTGTTGATAGCGTTTACAAGACTTGCCAGTTCAGAGGACAAACCTTTTGTAGAAATTGGCTGCAGAGACGTTGGTGATCGCCGTGCGATAGAACGTGCCGTACGTTCCAAAGGTGCCAATCCGCTGCCGACGACAATCCAAACAGCAATAGCAATGAACGGTAGGAGCAGGCACAGTGGCTGCAGGATACGAAAGGATGCTGTGACTGCGAGAGAAGTTCGTACGGCGAGATCTTGTCCGGCAGTTATGACGAGCGGTCCTACTGCTACGGAATAGGTGCGCCAATCACGCCCGTCCACTTTTGATAATCCAAAACCAGGACCGTCAGGCAGTGGCAAGGCTGGAGTGTTCTCACGTTGCCACAGGCTATTGTTGGCAGAGTCGTAGACCTGAACGATGATGCGGTAGCTCGGAGCGTCACCGATAATGGTGAGGTGTTCAGGAGCATGCATGGGCATGCTGCTTCTCACAGAGTCAGCCAACGATTCTGCCGTCTCGCGCAGGTGCGCATCAAGGAAGTCGTTGAATTCAGCCTGAGCAGAAAAGAAGGTCGCTGCTGCGGCGGAAAAACCCGCCGCAAGCAGAGCGGCCAAAAGCGTGAATAAAAGCTTCCGGCGGATGCTCGTCATGATGTAAATGGCTTTTAAGTTTCGAGCATGTATCCGACTCCGCGTACGGTTTTAATCGCTGAATCAGCGAGTTTCTTACGCAGATGGTGGATGTGAACCTCAATCGCATTGGACCCTACAGTGTTGTCCCAGTTGTAGAGCTTTTCTTCAAGCTGGGCACGGCTCCAAACGACCCCCTTGCGTTCGGCAAGAGCAGCAAGAAGAGCGTATTCCTTTGAAGAGAGAATAACGGGCTCCCCCTTATAGGTCACTTCACGAGTGGCCGGAGAAATCTTGAGTTCCCCACGTTCAATGACCGGATCTGCTCGTCCGGCAGACCGGCGTAGTAAGGCGCGAATACGTGCAGAAAGCTCATCAAGATCATAGGGCTTGATTAAGTAATCATCGGCACCGCTGTCAAGGCCCTTAATGCGGTCATCGACCGTATCACGCGCGGTGGTGACAAGAACCGGTGTTGGGTCGCGTCTGCCGCGCATTTCTTTTAAAACTTGCAACCCGTCTTTGCCAGGCAGGCCTAAATCGAGGATGACGAGAGAGTACGGCGTTGTATTGAGTGCGAGAAGTGCTGAGTTGCCATCCCGCACCCAATCGATGGCATGCCCTTCAGTTTCCAGGCCAGCCATGACGCTTTCGCCGATCATGTCGTCGTCTTCAACGAGCAAAATTCTCATGATGGATTACCAAATCGTTCAATCAGGCGCTCGAGCACAATGCGCAGCGTTTCCGCCGCCAAGAGCGCGAGCAGGATGAGGCCGGGAAGCGATTGTCGAGCCTCAAAGAGGCCCAGTCCGCCGGGACAGAGCAGGATGAAGAGCCCCCATGCAGCTGCTGCACCAAGATAGGCGCAGATAACAGAGGCTACAGTCAGCCAGGCAAGAAACCGCAGTCTAGGCTGACCACCAGCACCGGCGGCAGCGGCTAGATCCCAGCGGAACAAGTGAAATGATTGTAACCCGACGGCGGTAGCGACTGGCGCGTGGTGAAGTTGTGTTTGAATACTTTTGGGAAGTCGAATCAGTGCCCAGTGCCCGGCAGCCGTCCAAGCGTAGAGTGCTGCATCACGCAGATAACCGCCTAATGCAGCCCAAAGCGGCAGCGTCCAGCTGTCAGCCTCAATCCCAATAAAAAGACCCGCCGTCGCAGCTCCCCAACCCGGTGAAGCGAGTGCGGCGAGAAATACCAACGCAGCGTGCCAGCTGATGAAGAACTCAACCATAGAATTGCGGTATGGATAAAGTGCCGTTAACGGCGCAAAGGATTATCAATGACGGAATTTAACAGCGGCCGAGGCGGTCGCGACGATGATATTGTGGATCTGGAAGCGCAGCCAGTGAACGCGACTGGAAACAGTGCAGAGGGATCCTCTCGAGAGCCTATAAAGCAAGAACCGCTTTCAGGTACCGTCACCGTGGCTCACATCGTCTACTGTCTCCACTCGATTTCGATTCTCATCGGGCTTTTAACTGCCGGGCTTTCAATCGCAGGAGCTTTTGTCTTTTCAGCGCCGTCCATCCTAGCGGTCATTATCAACTACATATTTCGTTCGGATGCATCTGGAACTTGGTTGGAGAGTCATTTTTCCTGGCAAATCCGCACGTTTTGGTATGCCCTGCTTTGGCTCGTTGTGTTGTATTTGGTGAGCCTTCCGTTGGTATTTTTCGGTATCGGGATCTTTGTTTTCATTGCCGGGATGCTTGTGTTGGGTATATGGGTTGCCTGGCGCATTTTGTCAGGATGGCGCCGTCTCGCGTCGCACCGCGAAATGCCGCTGAGCTGAGCGTTATACTCACAAGCTTTCAAATTTCACCAGGCAGTCTTTCTATGGCCCTCGGCGCTACGGTATATAAAGCTCAGCTTTCCATTTCCGATCTTGACCGGAATTGGTATGGCGAGCCTGTGCTCACGCTTGCGCGACATCCCTCTGAGACGGAAACGAGACTGATGCTTCGAGTGCTCGCTTGGTGTATGCGTGCGGGGGAAAAACTGGAATTTGGCCGCGGGCTCTCTACTGACGGAGACCCAGCTCTTTGGGAGCTTGACGACACTGGAGCCTGAAAACCGTGGAATCTACACTCAGTCAGATTCGTCGAAGAAGAGCTCGAGGAACATCTGGTCTCTGGCCGTCGTCTCCGTAGACCAACGGTACTGAGCCACCCTGTTCCTC
>ENA-UPWS01000357-UPWS01000357.1-human-gut-metagenome-genome-assembly--contig:-NODE-357-length-32392-cov-24.352004_pt1 | contig 32392 bp, 32 predicted proteins | sample MGYA00250054_ERZ773384 | MGnify/ENA primary metagenome ERZ773384 (study PRJEB29103, sample SAMN06111979) | human gut metagenome | biome: human gut; feature: ankylosing spondylitis patient; material... | reverse complement strand
CGCTCGTAGCTCAGCCGGTAGAGCATCTGACTTTTAATCAGAGGGCCAGGGATTCGAGTTCCCTCGAGCGCACCAAAGATAAACCCACGATTGACCGTTGAAAGCGCGGTGCAAATCGTGGGTTCTTCTGTTTTACAAGGGGTGCGAAACAGCCAGAATGTGCCTTATTTGTGCCTTACTCTTGAAAAAATGCCTTGCCGTGTGCCTTACGCTGTGCCTTGCTTCTGATGCCCGGCGGTGTGGGCGGGGCGGCTATGTGGGTTTGGGATTCTTCCCAACAAGTCCTTGCAACGCAAGGGGCCGTGTATGTACAGGGCCATTGCTTGCAAGAGCAGCGTTTGTATAAACGTCTGCCCTGCTTGCAAGTGCTAGGCCCTCTGCAAGAGCACACGACTTTCCGTGAAAGTCTAGTGTGTTACACCTCGCCGCCGGGCGGGGTGTACGTTCTCGGTGTGCTCCCGGGTGTGTCCATCATCCAATCTGCCGGATGCCGTGGGCGGTCCGGCCGGGCTCTGCCGGGACCGGGTCGCCCTGCTCAAAGTACCGGGCTAGGCTGTCCAGATTCACGAGCCACATATGCCCGGCGTTCACATATCTGATTTTACCTGTCTTACAAAGCCGCCGGATATAGGATGGTGACAGCCCGTAGATTTCAGCGGCCTTTTTAACGGTCCCCATGTTCGGATAGCGGATTGTATTGTTCAAGCAATGCACCTCTTTTCCTTCTGGTCGGTGTGTGTCGTTCTCTGTGTGCCTGCATTAAACCATGGAGAGGACTATATTTCAAGAGGGCCAAATGTGGGCGGCTGTGCGCTGGAATGCAGCATTGATGAATGGGAATTCTTACGCCCAGTGGGAACAATGCGGAATCTCTTTGCATCTGATGCCATGGAGTGCCGCCCTGTGCCATGGGATGCGTATCTTGCACCGGGCTTTCCAGGCGGAATATGGACAGATGGAGCAGCATTTCGCAAGACAGAACATTCAATGAAATCTTGTCATTTTGGAAATGAGCGAGAATGTCGCCAAAACTGGAATACCTTCCACCGAAAACAGCCATTCGAGCGATTTCCGACCCGGAAAAGGTACAAAAACCCCATAGTGACACCAAACCGGCGCATTTCCGGTGCGGAAATATTCTAAAAGCAAAAGGCCGCTGCATCTCTGCAACGGCCTCTTTCTGTTTGAGAATCAGGCGGGGTGACGCTTCCCGCATCTCCTAACGATGGGTGACGGCTGCCTGTTCCGTCCTCTGGTTCTCTTTGCAATTCTATTATACCAGAACACGAGAAAATGTCAATTCATGTTGGTTCGTTTAGTATTGCTTTAATGTGCCTTTTTCAATGAAGTTTAGAACGCGGTTTGTGTTCAGGCGGTAGACCGACCGGGCAAAGAGCTGACCTCGCGCGGAGACCCGGACAGCGACCTTGACAAAGACGCTGTTAACCTGCACTTCCTTGACATACTCAATAGAGCCGTCCTTTGCATTCAGGGCCACATAGTCCGGCGCGGCCAGAATCAGCGGGATATACTCCCCATAAAGGGCAAAATCCGCCGGGTGGCGGCTGACCATGTGGGCTATATTGGATTCACCGAGTAAGATACTCTGCCCCTCTGTCATGGACAGCCCCAGCAGGTCAATAACACGCTGGCACAGTATACCTACCTGTTTGGCGTGGTCTGGCATTGTTCAACATCCTTTCCCAGCCTTACAGCCCTTTGATGCTTTCCAGCAGAGCAGCCCGCCGTGTTTCTGTGTCGTCGTTCGGGATATTCCCGGCGGCGTGGGGCTGTTCCGGCGCGGGGTGTTCATCTAAAAAGGCTTTCACGGCCTGCTGCAAAACCGCATTGGACGTCGTCCCCTGTGCAGCACAAGCGGCCTTGAACTGTTCCGCCGTCTCCCGCTTGACCTTGCAGGCCAGAACAACCATGTTTTCTTTGTCCCATTTGGCATTAGCTCTTTTTCTTGCCTCAGTAACCATTTCTTTCCCTCCTGTTCTGTAAACAGTATATCACAAAATCAGAACGGTTAACAGTACAAATATACACAGAAATACACTGTAAACCTTGTTGAATTTGTCAATAGACTTGTACGGTAAACAGTACTATAATAGAATTACAGCAAAGGAGCACGACCGGAAGGCAAGGGGCGAAGGATGTACCGGGAGCGCAAGAGCAGAACGTCAGCTAAGACAGTAACCCACTCCCGCCGCTGTATATGAAAAATGACCCGGTGAGAGCTACCAACTACAACACCGAGCCAAACCCAACAACAGGGTCAAGCCCATTATACAGGAGCTGACCCGCAAAGTAAAGCGAGGTCTTAAAAATGAAGTACAATCTTTCGGAGATCATGCACAAGGCGTGGAAGCTGTACCGCAAGGGCGTGAGCAGCTTTGCCGAAGCCCTGCACCGGGCATGGAACAGCGCAAAGGCCGAACCCATCAACGCCCAGCGCATCGAGGAAGCCCAGCAGGCCGCAGGCGTGGCCGAGCAGGTGAACACATGGACAGGATGGAAAACCGCCGGGTTTGAAGTCCTGCACGGTGCAAAGGCTCTGTTTCAAGTGGTTCTCATCCACAGCAGCAAGGGGGACGGCCAGACTTACTGCGCATCATTCTTTGGGGCATCTCAAGTGAAGCCCCTGAACGCCTGAATTGAACCGCTGACCCGGCGGCGCAGAGAAAGCCCGCCGGGGATATTTTGAAAGGTAATATAAAATGCGTACTTATGATGATTATGTCGAGAGCCTGAAAGAAGCACTCGACATTGCAAAGGCAGAAGATGCTCTATCGGCATTGCTCAAGCGGATTGATAACAGCGAATTAAGGGATGCTATCGACCGTGCAGCGGGTCATGTGGCATATCTTAGGGAAAAATCCGCATTTGAGGCCGGACAAAAGGCCGAATGCTTATAACAAAAAGCCGGGAGTGAATTTTCACCATTCCCGGCTTTTAATACGTCGGCCGCCTAAAACGGTCGGCGTTTTTATGTTCAGGTGCTCGTATCATTCCAGTTTATACCGTCCGTTCCAAATGCCAGCACTAGCAACCTATCGATTGCGTGTGCGGTAATGGCATCATAATTGGGGCGGTCCCGATTTATGTGAAGCATTTTACAGATTTTCTGCGTAGATAGCCTTTCAGCGGCGATATACCGCAAGATGATTAAATTGTGATACCGTTTTTCCTGCTCATTGTGGGCAATGTTTCGGCTTGTTTCAAGAATGAGGTCAATAAACAGCCGTTTCCAATCGACAGCCGGTATAGTATGGTAGTTTTCAAGAGCCTCTGTAAACCATTCCTTGCGCATTTCGTAAGACGTCATAATGCTAAGAGCTCCTTTTCCTTATTCGACAACTCAAGCTGTTTTAAGGCATTCAGGTCTTGTTTTATAAGAGAATCTGCCCGCCTTTTCCCGCTCTCGCTGGAAGAAAACTCCGCAAGAGCCTTTCCGTATTTTCCGGTGCGAATAGAGCGAAAAGCAACCTCTTTCCAGTTGTACAATGTTTGAGGGGTAGTATGGTATTCTTCTGCCAACTGTCGAAAGGTTCGACCGTTAAAGTAATGCCGTACGATAAGAGAGCACTGTTCGCCGGGAATATCGGCGAGGGCTTCAAACAAAATCCGGTGTAGCTCTTTGTGCCATTCTTGAGATATTACAGTATTTTCCATATCGGTATCACTGCTCAAGAAATCCAACAAAGAAGCGTCTGAATCTTCGCCACTGCACTCTATTCCAGCTTCAATGCTAGTTGTTTTCATACGGTGAAAGGCTGCCATAGTCCCGGCTATAATAGAATCGGACAATCCCAACTCACGGAGCGCGGCTTCTATACTCACTTTCCGGCTGAGCGTGTTTTCTAGTTGCTGCTGCTTTTTCAGGCATTCACGAAAACGACGCTTCATAAAGGCCGGGACGCGAATTGTATAGCCGTTGCGCTCATAGTACCGGCATATCTCCCACTTTATGCGTTTTGCAACATATGTTGAAAATTTTATGTCTGCCGCCGGGTCGTATGTATAAATAGCCGCATGAAAGCCGAAAAAAGACTGCTGTTCCATATCATCAAACCCGGGCTCGCCTGCGTTCAGCCCTGTTACATTGTGGACGATTGTTTTTACAAGCCCACAGTTCTGGACCCACAGATTTTCTATAAGTCGCGTTGATTCTGCCGCCCCACGCTCGAGAGTCTGAATCTTTTTCACCTGTTCTTCATTGGTAAGTGCGTCCACAGTGTTTGGTGTCAAGGTAACAATCCCTTTCTGTCTACCGAAATCGGTGTACTTTTGGTACACTCTTGGTATACGATGGACTATCCTTGTTTTGGCTGCCCAAAGATACGGATATAGTTTTCAGTGAAAATCCCGGCGGGATGTTCATCCATGAAAGTTTTCGCATCAGACTTTGAAAGGACTTTTACAGTAATCGTGTCCGCAGCATCATTTTCTACTACGAAAAACCTACCATTCGGGCTTTGATATAGAGTTGCGCTGTGGAAAAAATCCTCACGCTTACACAGAGGCGTTGACTTGTCAACAGTGTAGGAATAGCCGCCAATAAAAAACACATTCTTCTTGCTGTCAGCCATTGTCGTTCCCTTTCTGATATGAAACAGTTGTATACTCTTGTCCTACTTTTGTATAACCGCTTTTTTCAAATTTTGGCTGGGTCAAATTGACCCAGTACAAGCACTGTATGTGTGTCATTTTGACCCAGTGCAAAGCCATTTTCTACGGTCGCACTGCGTCAAATCGGCCCAGTGCGATGACGATAATACGTTATTTTACATTTTTGCACACTGGGTCATTTTGACCCAGATATACTATATATAGCCATCCATTGACAAAAATAAATAAGAAGATAAAGAGGTCACTCAAGGGTGTCTATATCGAATGCGGTTTCTTGTCCCTCGCATTCCTCAAGAGCTGTGCGGACTGTTTTCAGTTTTCGAGCACTCGAACGGCTGCGCGAAAGTTCTCGACGGTAAAAGCGCAAAAGTTCTTGACGCCCTTTTTCGCCGGGAGATGGTCGGAAATATCCGCCGGGACGATGTGTTGAAGAAAGACAGAACGAGCCCTCTTGCAGTTCTTTTGATATTCTAGCGCGGCATTCGCGCACAGATAGGCCGAGTTTTGCACTGAGAGCTTTTGCTGAGATAGCGTTTTCTTCTCCCACGGGGAGAATATCGAAAATCTTCATAACGGTGCTCCTTTTATTCAAGGGGGATTGTACCAATCAAAACAGAATGAATAATCGTTTGCGGTGCGGGTAGTTTTACCACTTCTGTTCAGTTGGATGAATCCAGCGTCTATCAGCTCTTGCACGTAACGCTGAAATGATTTTCGCGGGATGCCGTATTTTTCTGCTTTAGATGCAGGAATTTGAAAGTTGATTCGTCCGGCCGCTTCCATAGAACAACAAACGTATAGTTTGAATGCGCCCGGGCTCAAGGCTTTGAATCGTTCGTTGTGTAAAAGCGTATCGCCAATTTGAACGAACCGTGTTTCTCTGCAATCAGGAGCGGCGGACATCCAGCGGGGAAGCGGTCTCGCACTTTGCTTTCGTGCCATCCATAACTACCCCCACTGCTGCCGGATGCCGTGGGCGGTCCGGCCGGGCTCTGCCGGGACCGGGTCGCCCTGCTCAAAGTATCGGGCTAGGCTGTCCAGATTGACAAGCCACATATGCCCGGCATTTACATACCTGATTTTGCCCTCTTTGCATAGGCGGCGGATGTAGACTGGGGACAGGCCGTAAATTTCGGCAGCCTTTTTGACTGTTCCCATGTTGGGATAACGGATAATGTCGCCCATGCGTCAACTCTCCTTTCTATCTTCCAGCAGGCTTTCCAATGAAACGCCTAAAGCCTGCGCGACACGTCTTGCACTGTTGACGTTGCAGCTCTTGCCGCCGCGCATGGCTGTAATAGTCACACGGGACACGAGTGCTTTTTCTGCTAATTCCTTAATATGTATGTTCTGCCGGGCCATTTCGGCAATCAGTTTGACACGGTCAACTCTCATAGTACCATTATCCTTTCTTTATCGTATGCTAACAATATAACATTAGCAAAAGAGTATGTCAAGGCGAAAACATTATCTTATGCTTTATTTCTGCTAAAAATTATGCTATACTGATTTCAGAAAAGGGGGATGTTTGGCAATGACGACCGGCGAAAGAATCAGGCAGGCTCGAAAGAGTGCGGGCATGACACAGGCAGAACTTGCACATAAATTGGGGATTTCTGCGGCTGGTATTGCCCAGTGGGAAAATGATTTGCGGAATCCTAAAATTGAAACTTTAAGAAAGCTCGCGGATGCCTTGGGGGTTACGCCCGGTTATTTACTTTACGGTGACACAGACCCGGTGCAGCGTTCTCTTTTTGATGCAGAGGATACAGCCAAAGCACTGAAAGAGGAGCTGCAAAAATCGCTTGAAACAGGAAAAATAACCCCGGCATTAACTAACGGCAAGGCCGCAAAGGCACTTTCTGTCCTTGAAAATCAAATGTGGACCGCCGTAGACGAGATAGGAAAAGAATCCGGAAGCGCACTTTTGCAGTTGTTCCGTTTTTTACCGCCCGACTTGCGGGATATTGTCGTTTACTATGAGGAACTGAATGCAGACGGTCAGCGTGTTGCAAGAGAAAGAATTGAGGAACTTACTCAAATTTATAAATATCAGCGAGAGGAAAAACACCCACCAGAGAACGCACAGGATGCACAGGACGCCGCCGGGGATGCTCCCAAAGATACAGACCACAAGAACAGCTAAAGCCGCCCAGCGGGGCTTCTCTGCCGCTGTCAGCGTGGGCGCAGTCCCACAGAAAGTGTAACCACATGGCAAAGATAACAAAGCGGGTGAAGAAAGACGGCTCCTGCTCCTACTGCATCCGGGTTTCCAATGGCTACGACCGGCAGGGGCGGCAAGTGCTGGTCAACCGGACGTTTACCCCACCGCCGGGCATGACCGGGAAGAAGCTGGAAAGGGAACTGAAACGACAGGCGGACGCATTCGAGCAGGAAGTGCGCAACGGCATTTCTCTTGAAGCGTCTATGAAGATGGATGATTTGATAGAGCGGTGGTTCACCGAGTACGCAGAAAAGAAACTAAAGGCAAAGACCGTTTACAATTATCGGCGGCTCGTGCCGCGTATCTCCGCCGGGCTGGGTCAACTCAAGGTCTGCCAAGTCAAGCCCTCGCACCTCATGGCCTTTTACTCAAACCTAGAGGAACAGGGTGTGCGGGAAGATAGCACCTATACCGCAACACCTGCCCTGCTGGAACTGCTGCCACACGGCCAGCGGGGCGAGATTGCAAAGGCGGCAGGCATTGGGGAAGATACCATGCGGAACGTACACAGAGGCGCAAATGTGAGCCAGAACACGGCGGAAAAGGTTTCCCGGGTCGCTGGGCTTCCGCTTTCCAAAGCGTTCACAGAGCACACCAGAGAGGGCGGCAGGCTCAACGGAAACACAGTACAGCACTATCACCGGATGTTGTCCAGCGTATTCACAAAGGCGGTACAGTGGGGGCTTGTGCCGGAAAACCCTTGCAAGCGGGCAGAAGCACCCAAAGCCGAAGAGATAGACGTGCAGGCCCTCGAAGAATTGGACGTTGCCCGGCTATTGCAAGCCTTGCAGGATGCGCCAACACAATTCAGTGTCATTACACAGCTTGCCTTGTTTACGGGCGCACGGCGCGGCGAGATTTGCGGCCTGCGCTGGTCTGACGTGGATTTGGACGCGGGTACAATTTCCATTGAACGCACCTTGCAATACATCCCGGGCAAAGGCACGGTGTTCACCTCGCCTAAAACAAAACGCTCCCGGCGGTGCATCAAGATGGGCACAGACTGTGTGCAGCTCCTACAGGAATACCGCAAACATCAAAAGGCGGAACGGTTTAAAATCGGTTCCGAGTGGGTGCGCAAGGTGGAAATAGAGGGTAAGACGGTGGAAAATGACCTGTTGTTTACCAAATGGAACGGCGCACCCATCGACCCCAAGACGGTAACAACGTGGTTCCCGGGCTTTCTGGCCGCGCATGACCTGCCGCCTGTACACTTCCACAGTCTGCGGCATACCAACGCCAGCTTGTTGATAGCCGCCCACGTTCCCGTTACGGCGGTTTCTGGCCGTCTGGGCCACGCCAAGACAAGTACCACCACCGATATTTACGCCGGGTTCATCCGTTCGGCAGATGCAGCAGTGGCGGACGCGCTAACGGATGTATTCACTCGGATTCGGGAAGAGAACCACGCATAACCCGGAAACAAAAATGCAGCCCACAGGGGGCGGGGATAATTCCGCCGGGTCTGTGGGCTGCTTCTTTTTCTGTTCATTGTTGGGTGTCCTCTGGAAAGTGCCTTATTTGTGCCTTATTCACCAAAAAAGCCCGGAAACAAGAATGTGCGACCAAGCACAAAAGCAACGATAATTCTATGCAAAAACGAACGACGAAAAACAGCCGAATCCTAGAGCGGCCATTCTTTTAATCAGAGGGCCAGGGATTCGAGTTCCCTCGAGCGCACCAAAAGGACGATAAACCGTTGAGATAAACGGTTTGTCGTCTTTTTTGTTTTATATGGACTTTTTGGGCTTGTACCTATGATTTTTTCAAAAATTTTAGAGGTCAGAGGTACAGAAAATGAAGAGGATCCAGAAGAATTATGAGCTGAACACAGGCGAGAGCTTTCGCCTCGACAAGAACGGTCTCTACGGCGTCACGGCGCAGGGCCGCTTCAAGATGAGCCTGCTGCGGGTGTTCAATAAATCCTCTATGTTGAAGCACCGCACAAAGGCAGGGATGCGTGGCAAACACAGACGTTGATCATTTGCCCTGTGCCTCATAGGGAGAACGCTGCTGCGGCAGGAAGGGGAACGTACACCATTGGTTCCTCTGCAAGCCTGCGCTGGGTGGGCGGAGATTGTCAACAGCATGCTCATCCACGCATCCTTCTGCCACAGAACAGGAGCTTGCCGCATTTGCTCGCAGCCCCTTTTCCGCATCAGCCGGAACCAAGGTGTAACACACTAGACTTTGCAAGCAAAGTCGTGTGCCAAAGAGCATTCTGCGGCTCTTTGGAATCTTCTCAGCTGGGCACTTGGATAGGCGGTGCCCAGTTATGAGCAGCCTTGTGGAGTGTCTCGGTTTCACTGCAAAAGGCCCCACACACCGGCATTGATCGGCATGCAGGGCATATTTGCGATTTGAGGGGAAATTACAGGGCAATCATTGCGTTACAGGTGTCAGCTCATACACATGGTCGAACTGCGCACGGCGCTCTGCCGACAGGTGGTGGCTGATGAGGATCAGTGTCAGGTCGGGATTGGTAAGCAGGCTCTTTTCCACAAGGTCGGCGTTTTTCTGATCCAGTGCACTGGTGCCCTCGTCCACCAGCAGGATGGAGCGATTGTGAATTAGGGCACGGGCAATGGCGACACGCTGCTTCTGACCGCCGGAAAGATTACTGCCATCCTCACCTACAACGGTGTCAAGGCCATCTGGCATGGCGGCCAAATCTGCGGCAAGGGCACTGCCCTGAATGGCCGCATGCAGCTGCTCTTCCGAGAAATCTTCACCCAGTGTGATATTCTCCCGAATCGTAGTATTGAACAGGAACACATTCTGCTCAATGTAACTCATCTGTTGCTGGAGCTGAGCGGGTGTAACGGTGTGAATGTCCACATCGTCAAACGAAATCGTACCGATGTAGTCCGGCAGCCAGCCCAAAAGCAGCTTGAGCAGAGTGGATTTTCCACAGCCGGAGGGTCCTGTCAGGGCATACTTTTTGCCCTTTTCAAAGCGAAAGGAGGCATCTTTCAGGATGGGCTTTTTCTCATCATAGCAGAAAGAAACTCTATCTACCGTAATGGAGGCTTTCAGCGGTGACATAGGGGCAATCTCTTCCGATTTGGAATCAGTATCGACCGTTGACAGCTTGCAAAAGTAGGGCTTGCTGGCTGAGAGGGAGAGACGCAAACCGGCCAAACTGTTAAAGCCGTTTGCCACGCCTCCGATCAGATTGACACCACCGGCAAGTGTGCCTGTGGTGACAAGTCCCATGCTGGTCAGCGCAGCAATCAGCACAAGCGAGCCGAGCTGAAGTGCGACGTTGATAAAGCCAATCAACGCCTCCATGCGAGATTTGCCATAGCTCAGTTGGCAACTGGGCTTTTCAATGTCATCGCTGATCCTATTTCCCTGCTGGAGAAAGAGATTTCCTCTGCCAAAAAACTGGAGTACGTCAAAGCCTGTCAGAAGGTCCTTCAAATGGTTGATGGCGGCAGTCTGCTGCACACCGCAGTTTTGTCCCAATAGTTCCAACTTTTTCTGGAACAGTTTTGGGGAAAGCCAAAGGACAACTGCTGTGATCACAGAAAAAACAACCAGCGACCAATGCAAAAAGGCGAGCCCCAAAACGCTGAACACGATCTGCGCAATTTTGCCTACACAGCCGAAGAAGGGAATCCAAGCAAGCTGTTCTAATTGCTTCACATCATTGGTCAACCGGGCGAGATATTCGCCGGTGTCGAACTGATGAAAATCGGTATGGCTCTTGCGCAGGAAGGAGTGATACAACTCATCTCGTACTGTATTGTTCAAAGCGCGAATAGTTTTGGCCTGACAATGTTCCTGTAAAGCAGTAAAAAGAAGATAGCTCCCCCAACAGGCCAGATCGGCTGCCGTCCAAAAGATAGTACTTCGCAGATCCAGCAATACAACGGCATCAAAAACCTTCATCAAGGCAAGTTGAATCAGAGCCTGAGCACCATAGGCGATGATGGCAAACAAGCCGGTGAGGGTACTGAGCCTCCATTGCTTTTTCAGATAGTGTATCATTGTTTCCTCCATGTGTATATCAAAGAGCTTAGAATGCATTTAATCTGCTGTTCCGGTATTTTATCACAAAAAGTTTCGATTGACCATATCGTCTGGTGTAATAAAAAATTACATGGGACGACAGGTTTGCACAAGAGACGCTTGCACACATGTGCAAAATCTAGTATATTACAATTATGGCAATACTAAAGTTTGGAGGGAGTTGCTAAATGCAGAATTACAAATTGGGTGAGTATATCCGCCAGCGGCGTTTGGATCTCGGGTTGACACAGGAGCAGGTCTGTGCAGGCATTTGTGAATCTGTTACATTGTCCAGAGTTGAAAACGGAAAACAGACTCCCAGCCGAAATCGAATCAATGCGATTCTACAGCGCCTTGGTCTGCCGGATGACCGATATTATGCGCTGGTAACACCGGAAGAACTGGAAATAGAAGCACTCAAGAAAGAAATTGTTGCCTGTAATGCGCTAAAGTGCGTTGAGGATGGCTTTGACAAAATAAGTCAGCTTGAGAAAATTGTAAAGCCAGATGATCAAATCACACAACAGTTTATTCTTCGATCGAAAGTCCTTTTGGGAGGATTGGATAAAAGATATTCAAATGACGAGCGAATTCAAATGTTGGTGCAAGCCATTCGGATGACCATACCGGATTTTCAACTGGACAAAATTGAAGACTTTCTCTTTACATTGGATGAAATGAAACTGGTCAATCAAATTGGAAATGCGTATTCTTTGAGCGGTGACAACGAAAAAGCAGCCGATATTTTCTATCGACTGCTTCAATATATAAGAAGGCATCTTCCGGAAACGGTTACTTCAAACAGGATGCTTCCCTTGGTTTTGTATAATTTTGCTAGATCGTTGGATTTGTCGCAAAAGTATGAGGAAGGCGCAAAGGTGGCAAGATGCGGAAAAGAAGCATGTATAAAATATGGACATTATCAGGTGCTTCACTCGTGTTTGGAAATCGAAGCTGAATGCGACTTCTTTCTTGGAAAAAAGGAGGAGAGTGTCGAACGATATCGTGAAGCTTTTTACATTTGCAAAGTCATGGGATATGAAGATGATTTGCAGATTATCCGCACAGAAGCAGAAAAGTATCTGAACATCTTATTTTGAATATCATGAAATGTCGTCCTGCGGTGTGACGGCATCTACGGATGGAGTAGGACATTCCGGTTTATCGTCTGGCTTGTTTTTGGTTGATGAAGTTGAATTGGATGAAGAGGAACTTGTTTCTGCTGCAGAATGGATAGCAATGGGGGTGCCCAGTAAAATTAATGCACTGAGGACAACTGTAGTGACAAGCGAGAAAAATCTTTTCATAGTAGCACATCCTTTCTTTTTATATCGTTATCATACAACAAGTTGAGCGAAAAGACCATGTCGTTCCATGTAAGAAAAAATTACATGAAACGACAGGCTGCCATACGGGGTGCATCTATCACAATAAGAGAGGATGCATAATGCGGCACTTATCACTCAAACCAATGCCGTCAAGTCGTTGTCGGATGGGTCGATTTTAGTTTGTTCCAGAGTAAGTGCACGGTTTCTGCACGGATTTTGCACGGTCACACAGGATGCACAGGTGGATTTCCGTTGCAAAATCCGACAAGGGATACACAAACTATATGCTCAAAAATTGCGGTGCTTCGCGCTAAAATGACGATATGACGCAACTTCCATAAATCGAGATATGTGCCATGCCTGCGCTTTTAATCAGAGGGCCAGGGATTCGAGTTCCCTCGAGCGCACAAAAATGACGATAAATCGTTAAAAACGGTTTGTCGTCTTTTTTGTTTTATACGGGCTTTTTGGGCTTGTACCTATGATTTTTTCAAAAATTTTAGAGGTCAGAGGTACAAAAATGAAGAAGATTCAGAAGAATTATAAGCTGAACGCAGGCGAGAGCTTCCGCCTCGACAAGAACGGTCTCCACGGCGTCACGGCGCAGGGCCGCTTCAAGATGAGCCTGCTGCGGGTGCTCGAGTAAAAACATCTGTAGAACGCAGAAGACCGACGGCTTTCCGGGATGGAGGGCTGTCGGTCTTTTTGTTCAAAACAGGAAAATACTGGAACGGAAAAGGGCGCAAATATACCTTATAAATGGCGTTTCAAAAGCAGAAATTTGGCTCAACGTCCAAAATTAAGGTTTGGATGCTTGACAAAGCGGAGATAGGATAGTACACTCAAAAAGAAAATTGATGCAAGACATCCTCAAGGTGAAAAAGATTCACAGAAGAACGGGCGTCTCCGAACTGAAAACGGAAGGAGGCTAGGGACATGACGCTGTTTTCTTACGAAATTTTCGATGCAGTCGCGCGTCAGGGCAGCTTTAACAAAGCGGCCCAGCAGCTGCATCTGACCCCCTCTGCCATCAGCCATGCCATCGCGGTGATGGAGGCTGAGCTTGGCTTTACCTTATTCAACCGCGGCAAAAACGGCGTGACCATGACCAGCTATGGCGCTTCGCTCTACCCGTCCATCCGGGCGGTGCTCAACAGCGACGAGGCCCTGCAGCAGAGCATCGCCCGCCTCAACGGCCTGGAAAAGGGCAAGGTGAAGCTGGGTGCATTCAACTCGGTCTGCGCCGGCCTGCTGCCCCAGATCCTCAAGAGCTTCATGGCAAGCTACCCTCAGATCGAAGTCGAGGTCTATCAGGGTACTTACGACGACGTGAAGGAGTGGCTGCGCACCGGTCAGGTGGACCTGGCCTTCCTGTCCGCCAGCTGCCGCGAAGAGTTCAACCTGACTGAGCTGTTCCGTGAGCCGCTGCTCTGCATCGTACCGCAGGACTGGCCCGAACCGCCAAACGGCATTATGACGCCGGAGCTGATGAACGGCCAGAGCTTTGTCGTCCAGTGCGACGCCACCGACGCCGAGATGCGCCAGTTCCTCAAGAAATACTCCATCTCCACCGAGCGCCGCTGCCACGTCATCGACGACCAGTCCAACATCGCCATGGTGGAGGCGGGCCTCGGCATCTCCATCATGCCCCGGATGCTGCTGCGCAGCTGCACGGCGGCGGTCAAGATCTACCCCATCGAGCCGGAAGAGTACCGGGTGGTGGGTCTGGCCGTCCAGCGCCCCACGGCGATGGCTCCGGCGGTCGAGCAGATGTTCCACCACATCGTGGACTTCTGCCGCCAGATGGACCCGCAGCTTCTCTGAGAATACGAAAATGACCGGGCCGCAGCGATGCGGCCCGGTTTTTACATCCCCGATCGGCAGAGTTGATGATTGAATCCGCTGGAAAAATACGGTATACTATAGCAAATCACCTATACGATAGAAATGTCAGAGGTTTATGAAAGCAGCAAGGGGGAAAGACCATGAAACGACGTGATTTCTGTAAAGCGCTGGTTTGCAGTGCAGCTCTTGCGCCCGGGCTGGCACTGCCCCGGGCTGAGGCAGCGGCAAAAAGCCAGACGGTGGGCCGGGCAGTCCCGGCGGGCAATTATACAATGTCCTTCCGCAGCGAGCTGAGCCAGATGGACATCGAGCACGAATATTACTACAGCGACAGTTTTTTTGCGCACAGCTCCATCCGGTACGACCACCAGCTGGCGCTGGCGACGCTGGGCATGGTGACGGCTGCTTTCAATACATGGGCCAGCGATGCGAAATACTGGGCCAACGGGGATGTGGGCCGCGAGGACAGCCTCGATGCAGCCTATACCAAGCTGGGCTTCGGCGACGTAAAATACCGCTATTATGATGTCGATGTGGGCAAGGCGGGCGACTTCGTGGGCTGGTCCATGGCCCGCAAGACCATCACCCTGAACGGGAAGCGCACCACCATCGTAGCGCTCATCCTGCGCGGCGGCGGTTACGGCGGCGAGTGGGTGAGCAATCTGCACACCGGCGCGGGCCACGCCCACAGCGGCTTCATCATCCCGGTGCATGAGGTGTTTGCCGATTTGAAGAACTATCTGGCGGCAGCTCAGCAAAAGGGAGAGCTGGGCGTCGTCAAGCTCTGGATGGGCGGCTACAGCCGCGGTGCGGCGGTGGCGAACCTTCTGGCCGCCCGGGTCAACAGGGAGCTGTCCGGATTAGAACGGGAGAATGTCTTCGTCTACACCTTTGCGACACCGGTGGCCCTCGGCCCGCAGGACTACCCCGACTTGCAGCAGGACTACGACAACAACCACAACGCCGACGGCAGCCTGAAAGAGAGCTGGGGCGAGAGCAACATCTTCAACATCATCTCCAGCGGCGACATCGTGCCGCATCTTCTGCCCGAGGAGTGGGGCTTCCACCGGAACGGCAACGACCGCTTCCTTCCCTCCACCCGGAACAAGGAAGAGCTGGAAGACCTGAACGAGATGGGCAAGAACGATTTCGGCCCGACGCCGCTGGACTTCAGCTGGCTGGCCACCGACAAAGAGACGGACGAAGTCATGCTCCGTATGGAGGAGTACTTCATCTCCCGCGAGAACTACCATGAGAAGTACGAAGCCGCCCTGATGGACATGATACAGTGCGCCTTCATCCGCTCGGAGAAGGAGGTCACGCAGAACAAAGTTCTGGACGACGGCGAGGTCATCCAGCGGCTGCGCACCCTCACCCATCTGAAGAATATGGATTACTGGAAGATCTCCCGTGCCGTCTGGGCGGCATCCACCATGAGCCGTGCCGTGCTCAAGCGGGTCGATGCGGAGAATATCCCCATCCGTGCGCAGCAGATCGTCGTGCCGATCCTGGCCGTGGGCCTTTGCTATGGCCTCGAGAGCGAGGCTGTGAGCCTCATTGCAAAGTACATCCTGATGTTCGTGTCGATGAGGAGCGCACCCGACGACGCCATCCGGGCGGCGTTCTGCCACCACTGCGAGAATTACATTGCTCTGATGGAATATTACGCCCCCTCAGAGCACTGCATGGAAGCCACCACCCGCACCTGAAAACCGAAAATTCGGAGACAGCAGACCGCTGCCGGAGTCGAAAGACCCCGGCGGCGGTTTTTTATGCGTAAAATTTTTTGCGCTGGCACGCAATGACATCCTTCGTGTCCGGTAAACGGTATCCTGATAACGCAAAGGGCGGCATCCCCGCCGGGAGCGAGAATGAAGGAGGGCTGTTGTATGCGGGATCGACTGGAACGGAGGCGGCTGACACTGCGCGCCGCAGCACTGTGCATCGTGCTGGTGCTGCTGTGCGGCTGTCTGCTGCCCGCATTTGCCGAGGGGCCGGAGCGGACGGACAGCGTGCCGGACCAGACATGGGACGAGGAAATAGAGGACGAGCCTGCCTGGGACGAAGAAGAGGACATCCGGACAGACGAGCCGGTGCTTCTGCCCGCGGAAGGCGGCATCCCCGTCGTGATGGACGGGCTGGATGACATCGGGCTGCCCGACGAGACGCCGACGCCGGACAGCGGGGCTGTCAAAGCGGACGAGCATTTTGAGATGACCTATCTCTTCTGGCTCAGCGAGTCGGACGAGGCCGACGGCGGCCTGCCCTACGCGGAACAGACCGTGGGCAGCGGCGAAGAGCTTCTGATGCCCGAAGAGCCGGAGGTGGAGGGAAAGAGCTTCCGCTTCTGGTACAGCCGGGACGACGAAGGGACGGCGGTCCGCTTCGTGCCGGATGAAGGACTGCTCTGGCCGGAAGCGGACAGCGAGTGCAGCCTCTACGCCTCTTTCATCGACGATGAGGCCCAGCAGGAGGAGCCCGTTTTAGACGAGGAAGAAGACATCGCCGTTCTGCCGGAGTTGTGGGAAGAACGGCCCGCCGCCGAGGAGGAAACGCCTCTGGATGAGGCAGAGCAGCCCGAAAAAGACAGATTCTCTGAGGAAGATGCCGACTTGGCTGACGACAGCGTAGACGAGGACAGAAACGCCCTGCCTGCGGACGAACTTGATGAGGATGCACCGGGCTGGGGGGATCAGACTCAGGAAGAGTCGGCGGCGGTCTTCCTGCTCAAGACCCCCACCAGCCTGCCCGGCAGCAATGACCCCAGCCAGTGGGCGCCGGACAACAGCGAGTGCAAGTGGGTCGGCAAGGTGAAGACCTACGGCGCGGCATGGGAAGATAACGGCAAGAACATCCTGACAGATGTGTCAGACTATGTTGTATCGTGGCCGGGCGGCGCGACTGGCGACGTATGGTCGCTGAAACCGGGCGATGACTACTGGGACGAGGTCGTCGATGAGATATGGGACGAGTATAAGGACACCATCGAAGAGGCTACCGGCGTCGAAGGGCTGACGCGGGAAGATCTGGAGAGCATCGTGGTGACGCCGTACAAGATCTCGCGCAACAACGGGACAGAACCGGATAAGCACATCGACTGCATCATCAGCGTCAAGAGCAGGAAAAACTTCACGGCCCGGTTCAACGTCCGCGCCCCGGGCGAGGACGACTACAGCATCCGGGAAAGCCGCGAGTACCAGAGCGGCGAGCGGGTGGAAGAGACGACGGCGGACATCGAAAAAGAGCTCGACATCGGCGGTGCGCGCTACGTCTTCGACGGCTGGTACAAAGAGCTCCCCGGTTCGGTGACGGATGAACCGGACCCGAAGGAAAAGGTATCGCAGGACGAGTGGGAAAAGGGCTATGAGCCCACCGACAAAGAGCTGGAAAACGGCGTCGTCAACTTCTATGCCCACTACGTTCTGGCCGATATAGACCCGGACACCGGCGTGGAGACAGACTTCTTCGGACTGCCGCTGATGCTGTGTGCCGGTGCGGCCGTTCTGGGCTGCAAAAACAGAAAGAAGGAGGAAGATGAGTGAAGGAACCAAACGAGGCGCTTGCCCCGGAGGCCCCGCCCGGGACGCCGGAAGCGAACCTGTCTGGACCGGCGAAGCCGGAAAAAAGCCTCCTGCTGCGGGAAGCGCGCAGTCTGGCGGTGCGGCTGGCGGTGTTCGCCGCCCTGCTCTGGGTGCTTCTGACGCAGGTGTATCTGGTGACGCAGGCGTCCGGCAGCGAGATGTTCCCCGCCGTGAAGGACGGCGACCTCGTGCTGGGCTGCCGGCTGGAAAAAGACTATGCCAAGAATGATGTCGTGGTATATGAGCGCTCGGGAAGGCTGCGGGTGGGCCGCGTGCTGGCCCGGGGCGGGGACATCGTGACCCTGAGCGAGAGCGGCGTTGTGGAGGTCAACGGCTCGGCGCAGGGCGGCGGCATCCTCTACCCCACCTACCCCAAATCTCTGCTCAGCTACCCCTACGCTGTGCCGGAGGACAGCGTCTTCATTCTGGGCGACTGCCGCACACAGGCCGAGGACAGCCGTGACTTCGGCCCGGTGCAGTGCAGTGCGGTCAAGGCAAAAGTCATCACCCTCATCCGGCGGCGGGGGCTCTGAGCCGCCAAAAACCATACAGGACAAGATAGGAGGAACTCTAGGATGAAACAGAACAAGGCAGAAAAGCTTCTCGCAGGGGTGCTTTCCATCTCTCTGGCCATGGGCGTCAGCGTCATGCCCGCCTTTGCGGCACAGGTGCAAGGCCCTCCGTATGAGGATATGTCCCGGGTGTATCTCACCAAAAACTATGAGCTGGCCAACACGGGTACGATCTCCCCGGAAGAGACCTTTACGTTTGCGATCGACCCGGGTACCGTGACCGACGCATCGGAGGGCATTGACGCCGCAGATTATCTGCCGAATGTCGGCAGTGTGACCTATCGGCAGGGCGAAGCAGGCAGTGCGAACAAGACCAGGCAGATCGAGATCCAGCTGCCCAAGTACGACAGCGTGGGCGTCTACACCTACATCATCCATGAGGTGGAGGGCAACAGCGCAGGCGTGACCTACTACGGCAACGCCATCCTGCTGCGGGTGACGGTCATCGAGCAGGACGGCAAGCTCCGCATTGCCGCTGTCCACACCGAGGACCCGGAGTCCACCGGCGAGGGCAAGAAGGACGACTTCGACAACCGCTACTCTGCCGGTAAGCTGGAAGTCCACAAGGACGTCGAGGGCATCATGGGCAATAAGGAGAAATACTTTGAGTTCACGGTGCAGCTGACCGGCGAGGAGGGCAAGACCTATCAGGACAGCTACGCCATCACCGGCGGCAGCTATGACGCGAACCCCGACTCGATCAAGATCGAGCCCGGCGAGACGACGGAAGCGACTTTCTATCTGAAAGACGACGATACCATCCACATCGAAAACCTGCCCTACGGCGTCGAGTACAAGGTGTCTGAGACGCCGGTCGCAGACTATGTGACAACGGAGACTGGCACCGAGGGCGAAGTGGATGCGGCGGTCGAGCGGGCAAGCTTCACCAACACCAAGGGCGGCACCGTCGATGCCGGTGTGGTGCTGGACAGCGCACCCTATCTCTTCACCCTGACGGGTGCTGCGGGCGTCGGGCTGCTGCTGACCCTGCGCCGCCGCCATCAGAAGTAAGCGCGGAGGAAATAAGGCAAGGGAGGTGAGGAACATCCGGTGGCAGAAGATGGCCCTGCGGGCGGCGAACGGCCTGCTGGACGGGGTGACGGCCCTGCTGGTGCTGCTGGCGGTGGTCTGGTCGGGCTATGCGCTGTGGGACAACAGCCGGGTGTACGCCGCTGCCGACAATGTGCAGGCCGGGCTGTTGGCCTTCAAGCCCCAGCCGCAGGAGGACAACAGCCTCTCCTTCGGCCAGCTGCGGGACATCAACCCCGATGTCTGCGGGTGGCTGACGCTGGACGGCACGGCTATCGACTACCCGGTGGTGCAGGGCGAGAGCAATTTCACCTATCTGAACACCGACGTCTACGGCAGCTTTGCGCTGGCGGGCAGCATCTTTCTGGATGCTGACTGCGACGCGGACTTCAGCGGGCGGTATTCCCTGCTCTACGGCCACCATATGGAGAACGGGCGGATGTTCGGCGACCTCGACAAATACAAGGACGGAGCATTCTTCCGCCAGAACACCACCGGCACCCTGACGCTGCCCGGCGGGAGCTATCGGCTGGAAGTGCTGGCCTGCCTTGTGGTGCCTGCGTCGGAACAGGCCATCTTTGCCCCGGGCAAGTGGCGCTCGGACGCAGGCGGGCTGCTCCCCTTTGTGGAGGAGAATGCCCTTCAGATGGATGCACAGGCCCTCCGTGCGCTGGAAGAGGAGCCGGAAGGAGCGCAGTTTCTGGCGATGGCTACCTGCTCGGGGGAGTACACCGACGCGCGGACGGTGGTGCTGGCCCGGATGGAACCAATGTCAGACCTGCAAAACGGAAAGGAGGAGAGCTTATCATGAGAAGGCTCCCGAAAATGGCGGCGGCCCTGCTGGCAGCAGCGCTTGCGGTAAGCGCTGCCCTGCCCGCTCTGGCCGCAGACCAGCGGGCGGAGCTGGAACTGGAGGCGTCCGTCCGCTGCACCGGAGAGGCAGCTGACGAGACGCTGACGGTGCGGCTGACCGCGTTGGACAGCGCGCCGATGCCGGAAGGCTGTGACGACGAGGCTGAGCTGGATTTTCCGGCCCGGGACTGCCGCGACGCCGACGACAAGACCCTGACGAAGACTTTTGATGCCATCGTCTACACCGCGCCCGGCATATACGAGTATACGGTCACTCAGGACGCGGGCGGACGGAAACGGGCCGACTACGACGACACCGTCTTTTACCTGAAAGTCATGGTGGCGTGGGACACCGACGATGAGCTGAAAGTACACGTGTCTGTCCGGCGGGATGGGGACGACGGGGCAAAGACGGAACTGCTCTTCAAGAACAGCTACCGCAGCACCGACCCCCTTCCCCCACCGGTGACGCCGCCCTATGTGCCGGATAAGCCGACGCCGACCCCGAAGCCGGTGGATCAGCCGGGCGAGATCACAGTCATCCGCCCGCCGACACCCTCGGCAGAGATGCCGGATGAAGTCATCCCGGCTGCGGAGCCGGAACCGGTGGGGACCCTCATCCAGACCGGCCAGCTGCTCTGGCCCGTGCCGGTGCTGGCAGGCGGGGGCATCGCCCTCGTGGCGGTGGGCCTCTGGCTGAACCGAAAGCGCAGACACAATGCGTAGGCGGGTGCCGGAGCGGCTCTGCCTGATGCTGGGCAGTGCCTTGGTGCTGGCAGCGGTCTGCCTCTACGTCTACGACCGGCTCGAGGATGCAAGGGCGGGCGCTCAGGCCGCTTCGGCGGTGAGCCAGCTGCGCCAGAGCCAGAGCATCGCGGCAGTGTCGGAGGCAGAACAGCCCGCAGACAGTGCGGAAAGCCTGCCCACGGAAGATGCAGAGTCCGAATCGGGATCGGCTTCGGAAACCCCGGCGTCAAGCATCGAGCGGGAGTATCTGGGGGTGCTGACCATCCCCGCTCTGGGCTTGGAGCTGCCAGTGCAGACCGAGTGGAGCAAAGCGAACCTCAAGGTCTCGCCCTGCCGTCAATGCGGCAGTACGGCGGGCGGAGACCTTGTCATCGCGGCCCACAACTACAAGTCCCATTTCGGGCGGCTGAGCAGCCTTTCCGAGGGCGACGAGGTGCGTTTCACTTCACAGGACGGCGCTGAGGCAGTGTACACTGTGGAGCGGACTGCGCAGGTCTCGCCCGAAGAACCCGAAGCCCTGCGGGAGGGCGGCTGTCCCCTCGTGCTCTACACCTGCACCCCCGGCGGAAAAGCGAGGGTGGTGGTGTACTGCCGGAGAGAAAATGCGGCATGAAAAAACAGGAGCGGAAAGCCTGCGGCTTTCCGCTCCTGTTTTTGGTCGTTGTTTAATCTACACAGAAATAGAAATTCTCGGGAACGGGGAAAGACTCTTCGGCGGAGCTGACGCTTACGCGGTAGAGGTAACCTTTACGGAGGTGATAGATCGCAGAAGTGTCGGTATATTCAAGATCGGGCCCGAAGGGGTCGTAATCGTCCTCAATGTCAATGAGGGTATTGGGGTCCTGACCGGCTTCCACTACGGCTTTTACATCTGCAATGGTCTTGCCCTTATAAAGGTCCATGTCATAACTCCAGGAAGGAGTAGTGACGACGGTGCCTTCGGGAACATGGAATACAAAATAACTCTCGTTCGTGCGGGCTGTGTCGCCGTAAGGAACGCTTACAGTGATCTGTTCCACACTGTTCAGCGGCTGAGAGAGGGTATAGGTGCCATCGGTGATCCAATCAGAAGTAAAGGCACCATAAAGAGACCACATATCCTTTGATACACCGATGACCTCATCCTTTTCTACAGTATAAGCCCGGATAGAAGTGGAGCCGATCTGATATTCGACGGTCACAGCCAGATCTTTCTTTTTCTGTGCGCCATCGACAGTGGTAACAGTGGAACGCTTTTCTTCATACTTTACGGGAGCTGCTGCGGCACTGGCACTTAAAGTGACCGCGCTCAGAATCAGTGAGGCAGCTGCCAGAACGGCGAATCTTTTTAGAAAATGCGGACAGGGCTTCATATTCTTTCCTCCTGTATTACATGATGCAATAAATTGAATCTGACTCGATTATAGGCGTCGAAGAAAAAAACATCAAGAGAGAAATACGATTTTGGAAGAAAAGACAAAATGTCGGCAGCTTTATTGTGCAGCTGCATCTTCGGTATCGGTCATGATGAACCAGAACACGGTGCCTTTGCCCACAGTGCTGTGGACGCCGAAGCGGAAACCGTGCTGCTGGAAGATGGCTTTGGTGATGGAGAGGCCGAGGCCGGTCCCCTGCTTGCCCGCGTCGGAGCGGGAGCGGTAGTAGCGGTCGAAGATATAGGGCAGGTCCTCGGCGGAGATGCCGGGGCCGTGGTCTTCCACCTCCACCCGGACGCCCTCGGGGCAGCGGAGCGCCCGCAGCACGAAGATGCCGTCTTCGCCGATGTGGTGCATGGCGTTGCCCAAAAGGTTATGCAGAGCGCGCTGCATCATGTCGGGGTCGGCACAGACCGGCAGCTCTTCGTCGGGGATCTCCAGCTTGAGCTGCCAGCCGTTCTGGGCGCAGACGGCGTCGTAACGCTCGCTCACCTCGTCGCAGAGCTGGCCCATGTCGAAGTGGACCTTCTCGCACTTGAGTGCGCCGCTCGTGACCTTGCTCAGCTCCATGACGCTGGAAACAAGGGCCGTCAGGCGGTCGGTCTCGTCCACGATGATGTTCATCTGCTCGTCGCGGTGCTTCTTGTCGTCGCCGGTCAGATCGCGCACCGTCTCGGCATAGCCCTTGATGAGAGTGAGCGGGGTGCGCAGGTCGTGGGAGACGTTGGCCAGCAGGTCGCGCTGCATCTGGGAGGCGTGCTGGACCTCTTTTGCCATGTGGTTGAACTCCTGGGCCAGGTCGCCCAGCTCGTCGTTCCGCACCGAGTCCACATGGACGGCGTAGTTGCCCTGCGCCACCTGCCGCGCAGCCCCGGAGAGAGCCCGCAGAGGCTTTGTGAACCATTCACTGAACAGCCATGCCGCCGACATCGAGAAGGCGAAAATGAGGGCCGCAGCCAGCGGCAGGACGGTGCTGAGCACCTTGCCGGCCTCGGCCACATGCATCAGGCTGGTAGTCACCAGCACCGTGTAATTTCCGTCGGAGGTCATCCGGCCCACCATCAGCTGGACCGAGCCGGAGGGCGTGGGCGGGTTGATCTTCCGCACCACTGTGCCGCCGCTTTCCCGGCAGAGCTGCCGCATGGCGCGGGCCGTGGTGTAGGCGGTCTGCTCGTCGGCAGTGTCGGTGGGGCGGGTGCGGTGAAGGTTGCAGTAGGACAGGTTATCCACCTTGAAGATCTGCCGCAGGGTGGTGTCGGAGATGTCGATGCAGAAGCTGCTCATCCCGCCCAGCTCGAAGATGTCGTCCCGCAGCGCGTTGAAGAAAGTGTTGTTGACGTACAGCCGGCTGCCGAAGGCCCAGTAGGAGAGGGTCTCGCCCTTCCCGATGGCCTCGTCCATCCGGGCCACGATGGCATCAGCCTGCTCGGTGAGCTGCTTCTGGATATGGGTGGTGTAGAGGGGTTCCAGCAGCTGGGTGCTCAGAAACCAGAACAGCCCCACCAGCAAAAGGCAGATGAAGCACAGAAAGCCCATGAGCTGGCCCCGGATGCCGATGGTGCGCCGTGTTTTGCTCGTTTGCCGCATGAAGAGCAGAGCCTCCGCTTAACGCGCCGCGTCGGGGTCGAACTTGTAGCCGATGCCCCAGACAGTGGCAATGTAGCCGCGGCACTTGCCCAGGTGGCCGCGCAGCATCTTGACGTGGGTGTCCACGGTGCGGTCCTCGCCGAAGTAGTCGTAGTTCCACACCTTCTGAAGGATCTTCTCGCGGCTGAGGGCGATGCCCTTGTTGGAGGCCAGAAAGACCAGCAGGTCGAACTCCTTGGGCGTGAGGCTCACTTCCTCGCCCGACACCTTGACGGTGTGGCTGGCCGTGTCGATGGACAGCTCCCCGAAGGTCATGGTGCTGTCGGAAGCCTCGGTGCGGGGCATGGTGCGGTTGAGCACGGCCTTGACACGGGCCACCAGCTCCCGGGGGGAGAAGGGCTTGACCACATAGTCGTCAGCGCCGCCCTCGAGGCCGGCCAGCTTGTCGTACTCCTCGCCGCGGGCCGTCAGGATGATGACGGGGGTGTTGATGCGGCGGGTGCGCATCTCCCGCAGGCAGGTCATGCCGTCCATGAAGGGCATCATCAGATCGAGGATGACCAGATCGTAGCCGCCGCCGGTGAGCAGCGACAGGGCGGCGGAGCCGTCCCCTGCCTCCTCGCAGGTGTAGCCCGAATACTGTAAATTCTCCCGGATGAGCTCCCGGATGCGGGGCTCGTCGTCAACGATAAGAATTTTTGCCATAAGGCATTCCTCCTAAAAGCTTCTATCTCCCAAGCGCCGGAGGCTGCTCAGAGTCAACCCGGCGGAACTGTATACTGCGTTTATCGCAATTTTCAAAAATAGTGCCTATCAAAATGGCATATTTGCGATATGCAGTTTGCGGCTGTTGCTTGTGCATTAAAAACGCAAACTGCTATAAGTCTATCATACCCTATCAATTAGGAATTTTTGTGAAGTTTGAGTAGATTTTTTGGGAAAACATCCCAGTGGGTGCGTTTCGTGTCTGCCCTGATTATAAAGGGCCGCTTCGGGGGCTGTCAAGCTCGGCCTCATCTTGCGCAGAAAAGCCGAAGTGTGCTATACTACAATGATAAAAGACTTCCCCGAAATCTGACAAATACAAAGGAAAAATTGTTCATGCGCATTGGATTCGTAGAGCTGGTACTGCTCCTCTTCATTGCATCCATCACGGTGGGGCCGAACGTGGCCCTCTTTGTGGACCGGTGGCTCCGCCGCGCCCAGCGTACGTCTGCCGCCGCTGCCCGCCGGAAAGCCCAGCTGGAAGCACAGGCCGCCATCGAGCGGGAAGCCCTGATGACCCGCTTCCGGGTGGCCAGCAACATCTTTGCCCTGCTGATGCTGGCGGCGCTGGCGTACGGCCTGCTGCTGCGGCCCATCGACACGCCGCCGAAAGTCTACACCGCCCCGGATGTGCGGCAGGACACCGGTGCCGCGCAGACGGCCCTCTCCGCCGACAGCAAGGACAGCTGGAAGCTGGGCGGCTATCTGGGCGTGGACTGCGTCCGCACCCAGGACGGCCTTGTCTACGCTGCTGCCTACAACGGTGCGGCCATGAAAAAGCGTCAGAGCGACCTTGTCCGCACCGACGGCGGACACACCGCGGCCATCCTGTCGGTGGAGGGCGAGCTGACCGGCTTTGCCTTCGACGCCGACGGCGATTTGTGGCTGACGGTGGTGACGCCCTCCGGCGGGGCGCTCTGCCGCGCCCGGCATGACAGCTGGGGAACCTCAGTGGAACAGGTGGTGACCCAAATCGACGGCGCACCGCTGGGTGTGCTGTCGGCGGTGGAGACCGGCCCGGACGGGAAGGTCTATTTCGCCGTGTCCACCGAAGCCACTGCGAAAAACGGGCTGGAAAGCGCTCTCCGCACCGAGCTCATCGCCCACACCGGCACGGGCTGCGTCTATGTGTATGACCCGTCGGCCCGGACAGTGGAACAGGTGCTGGGCGGCGTGGCCGGTGCGGCTGGTCTGGCCCTCTCGGAGGATGGCCGAACGCTGTACGTCTCCGACCTCGGGAATCGCTGCGTCTGGGCTGTGGACGCCGACGCCCGGGAGCTGACCGCCGGCGGCAAGCACTGCGGGAGCTTTGTGTCCGGCCTGCCGGGATACCCCGGCGCATTGGCGCTGGACGAGGACGGCATCCTCTATATCAGCTACCGCTGGACCCGCAGCGGCTGGCTGGAAAAGCACGCGGACAGCACCCTTCTGCGGGGCATCGCCCTGCGGGCCGGTGAGAACATCCAGAAGAAGCTGTTCAAGCTGCCTGCGAACGCCCCCTGCGCCGAGGCCGTGGACACCGCCGACGGAAGCTGGAAGCAGACATTCTCAGGCAGAGAGCTGGACGGCGGCACGGCGGTGTGCCCGGCGGGAAGCAAAGTGTATTTCGGCGCGGCAGGCTCTGCCAGCCTGCTGTCTGCAAGAGTATAAAACGAGGTGTTTTTTATGACGGAAGAGTTCAAAAAGCAGATCGAGACCGAAGCGCGGCAGGCTGTGACGGAGCTGCTGGCCCAGGCAAAGCTGAAAAAGGGCGACGTCTTTGTGGTGGGCTGCTCGTCCAGCGAGATCGTCGGCGGCCACATCGGCAAGGACTCGAGCCTTGAGGCTGCACAGGCTGTCTACGCCGGCGTCGCACCGGTGCTGGCCGAAAACGGCATCTGGCTGGCCGCACAGTGCTGTGAGCACCTCAACCGGGCCATCATTATTGAGCGGGAAGCCGCTGAGAAATACGGCTGGGAGGAAGTCTGCGTCGTGCCGCGTCCCCATGCGGGCGGCAGCTGGGCCACTACCTGCTGGAAGCAGTTCAAAGACCCCATCGCGGTGGAGGAGATCCGCGCCCACGCAGGCATCGACATCGGAGGCACCCTCATCGGAATGCATCTGCGCCGGGTGGCTGTGCCGGTGCGGCTGAGCCTTTCGAAGATCGGCGAGGCCAACATTCTCTGCGCCCGCACCCGCCCGAAGCTCATCGGCGGCGAGCGCGCAAAATATACCGAGGAGGACTGAGCTCTATGGCAGAAAAGGATCTGGAAGAGATGCGGGAGGCAGTGGAGGCCATCCGCGAAAAGATGGCCGCAGCGGCCCGGGAAGCAGGCCGCGACCCCGCCGAAGTGCAGCTCTGCGCCGCCTGCAAGACCCGCACCGCGGACACCGTCGCCGCCAGCGCGGCCCTTGCCATCGATGTGTTCGGCGAGAACCATGTGCAGGAGCTTTGCGCCAACTACGACGCCGGTGCTTACTGCGGCAAGCCCAGTCACTTCATCGGCCATTTGCAGACCAACAAAATCAAGAAGGTGCTGGGCCGCGCAAGCCTCATCCAGAGCGTGGACAGCGAGCATCTGCTGGCCGCCATCGAAAAGGAAGCCGCCAAGGCCGGCATCGTGCAGGACGTCCTGCTGGAAGTGAACATCGGCGGCGAGGAATCGAAGTCGGGCGTCTCGCCGGAACAGCTCTGGCCCCTGCTGGACGCTGCCGCCGCAGAAGAGCACATCCGGGTCAAGGGTCTGATGGCCATTCCGCCCGTCAACGACGACGACGCCCAGAACCGCCGGTATCTGGCCCAGGTGTACAAGCTGTTCGTGCAGGCCGGGGAGCGGGGGTACCAGAACGTGAAGATGGAGACCCTCTCCATGGGCATGAGCGGCGACTTTGAGAACGCCATCCGCGAGGGTGCCACCCTCGTGCGCATTGGTACGGCCATCTACGGAGAGAGAGATTATAGTAAGAAATAAGCGGCCTTGCCCTCTCCGTCATTGCTTCGCAATGCCACCTCTCCCAAAGGGAGAGGCTTGAAGCTTGCCGGTAGGTGGAAAGGCTCTCCCTTTGGGAGAGCTGGACGCGAAGCGGCCTGAGAGGGCAAGTCAGCTTGAAAAATGGAGGAATCATGCAAAAAGTCAACGACCCCGCAGTGCGGCACACCGGCAGCGGCGCCCTCATCCGGCGCTTTCTGCCCTATCTGGCAAAATACAAAAAGACCCTGTTCATCGACCTGTTCTGTGCGGCGATGACCACCCTGTGCGACATCATCCTGCCCAAGATCATGAGCACCATCACCAACTCCGCCATGGGCGTGGGCATCACCCTCACGGCGGGCATCGTGCTCAAGCTGGCGGCAGTGTACTTCGTGCTCCGCATCATCGACGGTGCTGCGCAGTATTTCATGTCGGGCATCGGCCACATCATGGGCGTCCACATCGAGACGGACATGCGCCGGGACGCCTTCGACCATCTGCTCAAGCTCGACCACACCTACTACAACAACACCAAGGTCGGCACCATCATGGGCCGCATCACCAATGACCTGTTCGACGTGACCGAGTTCGCCCACCACTGCCCCGAGGAATTTTTCATCGCGGGCATCAAGATCCTGGCGTCCTTCCTCATCCTGTGTCAGGCCAGTGTGCCGCTGACGCTGGCCGTGTTCGCCTGCGTGCCGCTGATGGGCGTCGTGTCCGTCAAGCTGAACCAGCGCCTGCGCGCCCGGTTCCGCCAGCAGCGCGTCCAGATCGGTGAGCTGAATGCCACCATCGAGGACAGCCTGCTGGGTCAGGGCGTGGTGAAGGCCTTCGCTGCCGAGGACGAAGAGCGCGAGAAATTCGCCAGGGGCAACAAGGATTTCGAGCACATCAAGACGCTGGGCTACTACGCCATGGCTGCGTTCAACACCTCCACCCGCCTCTTCGACGGCCTGATGTATCTGGTGGTCATCCTTGCGGGCGGTCTGTCGCTGGTGTACGGCAAGATAACCGCCGGTGACCTGGTGGCTTATATGCTCTATGTCACCACCCTCATCGCCACCATCCGCCGCATCGTCGAGTTTGCCGAGCAGTTCCAGCGCGGCATGACCGGCATCGAGCGCTTTGCGGAGATCATGGATACCCCTGTGACCATCAAGGATGCCGAGGACGCAAAGCCCCTGCAGCCCGGCCCGGGCGCCATCCGCTTCGAGGACGTCAGCTTCGAGTACCCCGACGACCACAACAAGGTGCTCCACCATGTCAGCCTTGACATCAAGGCTGGTGAGCGTCTGGCGCTGGTCGGCCCGTCCGGCGGCGGCAAGACGACGCTCTGCAACCTCATCCCCCGCTTCTACGAGGTGACGGGAGGCCGCATCCTCATCGACGGGCAGGACATCCAGCACGTCACCCTCGAGAGCCTGCGGGAGGACATCGGCATCGTCCAGCAGGACGTCTATCTGTTCAGCGGTTCGGTGGCGGATAACATCGCCTACGGCAAGCCCGGCGCGACCCGGGAGGAAATTATCGAAGCGGCCCGTCTGGCGGGCGCAGAGCGCTTTATCAGAGCCTTGAAGGACGGTTTCGATACCTATGTGGGTGAGCGGGGCGTCAAGCTCTCGGGCGGCCAGAAGCAGCGCATTGCGATCGCGCGGGTCTTCCTGAAGAACCCGCCCATCCTCATTCTGGACGAGGCTACCAGCGCCCTCGACAATGAGAGCGAGATCCTTGTGGGCCAGAGCCTCGAAAAGCTGGCCCATGGCCGCACGACCCTGACCATCGCCCATCGACTGACCACCATCAAGGATTACGACCGTATCCTTGTGCTGGGCGCAGAGGGGATCGAGGAGTCCGGCACCCACGACGAGCTGCTGGCGAAGAAGGGCGTCTACTACCGCCTGTGGAATCAGCTGCCCGGGGAAGATACGTTGTAAGAAGAATCAATATAACAAAAGAGGCACTGCCAGCGGCAGTGCCTCTTTTGTCATACTCTCTCTTATTCTCCGACAATGAGCCGCACGGCACCGTAAATACCGGCGTCGTTGCCGAGGCTTGCGGCCTTGATGGGCGTCTCGCGGCAGGACTTGAAGGCGTAGGTCTTGAAGTGCTCCACCAGCGGGTCGAAGAGGACGTCGCCTGCGCGGGCCACGCCGCCGCCGATGAGGAACATCTCGGGGTCGGTGGTGCTGGCAATGGAGGCCAGAGCCATGCCGAGGGTGTCGGTCATCTCGTCCACCTCGCGGGCAGCGAGGGCGTCGCCGCTGCGGGCGGCATCAAAGACATCCTTGGCCTCAAAATCCTTGCCGCGCAGGACGCAGTCTGCGTCGGGGTTTTCGTCCAGCAGCTTCTTCATGCAGCGGACGACGCCGGTAGCGCTGGAATACTGCTCGAGGCAGCCGTGTTTGCCGCAGCCGCAGGCGGCCGTCTCGTGACGGTTGACGGTGATGTGGCCGATCTCGCCGCCGGCACCGTGTGCGCCGTCGATGACTTTGCCGTTGACGATGACGCCGCCGCCGACGCCGGTACCCAGTGTGACCATGACTGCGCTGCGGCAGCCCTTGGCGGTACCCATCCAGATCTCACCCAGAGCAGCCACATTGGCGTCGTTGCCCACCAGCACCTTCATGCCGTCCAGCAGGCCGGACAGCTGGGCCGAGACGTTCCGTTCGCCCCAGCCGCCGAGGTTGGCGCAGATGATGGGGACGACGCGGCTGTCCAGCACGGGGCCGGGTACGCCGATGCCGACGCCCTCCACCTGCTCGGAGGTGATCTCCTTCTCGGCCATCTTGGCGTGGATGGCGTCGGCCAGATTCTCGAGGATGTGCTCACCGGCGTTGGAGGTGTCGGTGGGGACTTCCCACTTTTCCAGCAGAGCGCCCGAGGTGGTGAACAGGCCGACCTTGGCCGTGGTGCCGCCGAGGTCGATGCCGAATGCGTATTCTTTCATAACTCATTTACCCCTTTTTCTGCGGCGGTCGCCCGCCGGTTATCATTTGACATCAGTATAACATACTCCGGACCAAAAGAGCAGGGGGCGGGCCGGTTTTTATGCAATCAGACGGAAATAACGCCGTCTTTTTGGCAGAATGGCATAAAACAGGCCGCAAAAAAGCGCACCCTGCAAAAGCGGGGTGCGCAATGACAGATGACGGAAGCCTTAGTCCTCGTCTTCCTCTTCTTCGTCCTCTTCGTCTTCGCTCTCAGAGCGGGGCTTGTAGAAGATGCCGCTCAGGAAGATGCTGACAAAGTAGAGCAGCACCATGGGGATAGCTACCATGCACTGGGACACGATGTCCGGCGGGGTGACGACAGCTGCGATGAAGAAGATGAGCACGATGGCAACGCCCCGGCCCTTTTTCAAGATCTGGGGGTTGGCGATGCCCATCTTGGAGAGGATGATGGTGACCAGAGGCATCTCAAACACACAGCCAAAGATGATGAACATGGTCAGGCAGAGGCTGACATAGCTCTCGATACTGGTGGTGGTCTGGATGTAGTCGGCGCCCTCGATGCCGGTGCTGAGGAATCGGAGCATGAAGGGCATCATGAGCTTGTAGGCGAACATCACGCCCACCACAAAGAGGGCCAGACCCAGCAGGATGACCAGCTTGAGGAAGAACGTCTCGCTCTTTTTCAGGCCGGGCTTTGCAAAGGCGTACACCTGATACAGCGCCACAGGCACTGTGACCACCACAGCCGCCAGCAGGGAGACGCGGAAATACTGCATCAGCTTTTCCTGCGGGGCGATGGACACGAAGGTGTAGAAACCCTGGCCCATGGCGGTCAGCAGGTCGATGAGGCGGTCGGCGTAAGCCAGCGTGACCACGACCGCCGCCACGAACACCACGGCGCAGACGATCAGCCGGTTGCGCAGCTCTTTCAGGTGGCCCGTCAGCGTCATGTTGCCGTCGTCAGGCATGACTTCGGCTTTCTTTTTGCGCTTTACGTTCGTAGCCACAGATTACTCCTCGTCGTCCTTCTTCTCAGTCTTGGTCTCGGCCTTGGCAGTGGTCGCATCCTCCTCTTCGGACTCCTCCATGCCCTTCTTGAAGTTGTTCATGGTCTTGCCGAACATCTTGCCCAGCTTCGGCAGATTCTTGGGTCCAAAGATGAGCAGGACGACGACCAGGATGATAAGCAGCTCGTTAGTACCAATACGCATAATAATGATCTCCTTTTTACTTTGCCGCGCCGCGAGGCGGGCTGATTACAATGTATAAGGCAACCGCGGGCGCGGGTGCATCGGTGGGGGATTAATTTGCCTCTTCGGCAGGTGCGGCTTCGGCAGCGGGGGCGGCTTCTTCGGCCACGGGTGCTGCCTCTGCGGGGGCGTCGGTCTTTTCCTCGGCCTTCACAGGCTCAGCAGCAGGGGTCTGCTCTGCCTTGGGAGCTTCGGCTGCGGGAGCCGCGGCAGGGGTCTCCTCGGGCAGCTCCTCGACTTCTTCCAGCTCGGTGACTTCCTCAGCCTGCTCGGCCTTGGCGGCCTCTTCCTTGCTGGTCTTGCCGATGCCGGTGAAGCTCTTGGTGACATCCTTCACGCTGTTGTCGATGTCCTTCTTGATGTCGGTCAGGGGGGCAACGGCTTCCTTGAGGGGGGCCTGGATCTCGTTCAGAGGCTCCACGACGTTCTTCTGGATCTCCTCGGAGGCAGCGCCGGTGTACTTCTTCAGCTCGCGCAGCATCTTGCCCAGCTTCTTTGCGTAGACGGGCAGCTGGTCGGGGCCGATGAAGACGAACGCGATGACCACGATGACCACGAGTTCCCAAAAACCAATTTTCATATTCTTCCGATTCCTTTCCTCAGCCGCCCGGGAGAGCGGCGATATGGAGTGTGCTGTCAGGGGTTT
>ENA-UPWS01000260-UPWS01000260.1-human-gut-metagenome-genome-assembly--contig:-NODE-260-length-37504-cov-7.921340_pt1 | contig 37504 bp, 31 predicted proteins | sample MGYA00250054_ERZ773384 | MGnify/ENA primary metagenome ERZ773384 (study PRJEB29103, sample SAMN06111979) | human gut metagenome | biome: human gut; feature: ankylosing spondylitis patient; material... | reverse complement strand
ATTTATAGCGCAAAAATAGACGCTCAAAATCATTGTAACTATACATAAACTTGGATTTTGATTTAACGAAAGCAAAGATCTGGATTTTATATCGGTTATACTATACGGCATTTTTGGACGCTAACTACAATCCATTCAACATTCCCCACACTACAAATATCTAAGCTTACACCATGCCACAAGCCGCTAAATGGAAACACAATCATGAGATTCAGTATATAACAATAGAATTTTTGATCCACCAAGTGGTCTGTAAAAGTAATCCATAGACCAAGACGACAACGCGATCAACGTTCTCAAAATTCTTTCATTGATGTTGAGAAATATGGGCTATTGAAGTTCGCTGGCAGCTTGAAACCCATTACTCACACATCTCCTATTACTATTAAAGGATAACCAACAAAATCAGTATATATTTGTATTGTGGTTTGCCAAAGGTTCTTCTAAGAAATCAAAACGAAAATAACTAATTACATAATAGATAACAGTTACAGTTGGGGAAAATAGTAGAAGCTTAAAATAATTAAATATCATAAATTTATCAATTTCGTCCTTAAATTTTTAAATAAATAAGTTGGCACATTCACAAAGAAATACATAGCATACCCTAAAAATATTGGCATCGACAACATCTGATGATACAACATAGCATGATATCTGATAAGCGAACACTTATTACTTGAAACAGAATTTTTACGGATTCGATAATAGCCAATCGGTTGTTTTACTCCGAATCCAACTCTGCATTTTTTTAGTATAGAGATCCATAACCCCCAATCCTGACGTTTGCGAATCGTTGGCATATATATTTTACCTATCTTTAAGGTATCATACATTGCAGACAAACAGCCTACAAAATTATCCATCAAGATTTGAGTGTATGTTAGCTTACTTAAGCAAATATTTATCCCCAACTCCTTATCGTCTTCATCACATAGCATATACGAACCATAAGAGAAAGCTGTATCTTTCTCCTTCATAAACGCAACCTGCACTTCAAGTTTATTTTTTGTCCAGCGGTCATCACTATCACAAAAGGCGATGTAACGACCATTAGCCTCCTTAATACTATTATTGCGAGAAACTCCTCCTCCCGAATTCGTCTCAAGACGGAACAGTCTTATTCTCTTGTCCTTTTGAGCATAACTCAAAACAATCTCCACTGTATTATCAGATGAACAATCATCTGTAATCAGCAGCTCCCAATTCTGATAGGTCTGAGCTAATATGCATTCTATTGTATCTGCAATAAAATCCGCAGAGTTATATGTTGGAGTAATGATAGATACTAAATCTTGCATAATTCTAGTTCAATGTTGTAATAAAATCTTTCAGTTTTCCATTCATCGTATGGAGTTTCTGTCCCCAACGAATTTCAAAGTCAATATCATCCTTGAAATATTTATCTAATTCTCTGCGAACATCACTCTCATATTCTGATGATGACTGTTCAATCTGAATAATAATCTTACCTATTTCATTCTGCACTGCTTGATAGTTGAGAGTTATCCCTTTGGTAAAAGTGAGGTTCTTAAATACATAATAGAATGTGAGGCTCGGGTAATCATTAGATTTACCCTCAACTCGTTTTCCTACACGTCCGAGAACTTCTAAAAGAACGTCATGTTCGCGTCCACATGTACACCTAAAATTTTTCGGAGCCAATTTAATGGAATCACCTATCTTATATCTGATTATAGGGAAAGAGTATGAATTCAAATTCGTAACAACTGCCTCTCCATCGACTTCCTCCAGGATTACGTTTTCCATATTGATATGCATATATCCCTCAGGACATTCAAAGGCAATGATACCAGCCTCGGTAGCTCCGTATTCGCTTATCATTTTTTGCCCGAAAGCTTTTTGGACCTCTTCCTGATATGAATCGTAAATCTTTTCGGATGTTCCTTTCACCATTTTTAGATTAAAAGAACCTGATAATCCCATCTTATTTGCAAGCTTGGCAACCTCATATATCATTGAGGAATAACCGGATATAAATGTTGCCTCTTTCAGTTTTGAAGTAAACTTACGAATTTCATTTTCATTATAAGAGAACATTCTAAATCTATTCTGCAACCAGTCTAAGACTTCTGTTTTACGCCTTTTACTAGGATCCGTATTATATCCCCAAAAATATCCATTCCGGTCCCATGGATTTACACTATACCATGAATATCCTCGCATAATTGATGCTCGGTTACAAGAATCCCATTCTTCGTTTCTATAAAAATGGAGAACCTGCCCACTTGTACCGGAAGTTTCTACAAAGTGAGTCGATTTGAATGCATAAAGGGATTGAATCTCTTCGTTATGATTAATAAGAACAGACTTGTCTACTAGAGGGATTCTCTTCAAATCCTTGATACTATTTATATCTTCCGGGCGTAATCCAATCTGATTAAAGACATTTGTATAGTATGGGGAATTTTCATAGGCAAACTTTATTAACTTCTGCAACTGCTGTAGCTGATGTTGTGCCAATTTTTCCCTACTCCACTTATCAGATTTTTGAAGAAATGAAAAATAAGGGAAAAGTGAAGGATTGCGCTTGGCAACCCCAAGTTTATATATCAAGCGATGTATCATATATGAAGATTACATAAATCCGAAAAGTTCATTCCATTTTCCAGATACACTGTTCCAAGAGAAAGTGCGAGACTTTTTGAGCGCATTCAATTGGATAGTGTTATACAACTCTATTTGTTCAAACAAAACACTAATTTGTTCAGCCAACTCTGACGCCACTATATCTTTAGATAACAATATGTCTTTACCATGTGACCAAATTAAAGGAATTTCTCCTACTGAAGTTGATACTATAGGAAGTCCACAAGCAGCAGCTTCCAACAATGCAACACCAAAACTCTCGTACGAGGTGGTATTTAAATACACATCATGATTTTGGTAGTATTCTGGCAACTTAGAATTCTCTACCCGTCCTGTCAGATGTATCTTATCTTCAAGATTCAAATCTCTGATTAAGTCCACAATCTCCCTCAGATTACCTTTATCCGGGCCAACCATCGTCATTGTAGCATCTGGATACATTCTCAAAACCTCATTAAACGTGCGTACGGCTACATCTGGATTATAGTTCTTTGTAAACGCACGCACCCACAATATACGATGCTTGTTAGGACGTTGCTTCTTAAATGTAAATAAATCAAGTTTTATCGTATTTGGTACATATTGAACATCAAAACCATGGTTTACAAAGAAGTTCTTGAGAAACTGAGAAGGTGTAACTATGTAAGTCGCACGACTGAACAAATTATCGATATATGATATCTTTTCCTTATATACATCAGCCAAACCTCCACCATGTAAAACCAAGACTATCTTCTTCTTCCGTAAATAGGCAAGATAAGAAGTAATATTTGCAAACATAAGCGCAGTACTGCTATAAACATCAATTAATATGGTGTCATATTTCCCCAAGAGGGTCTTCCAAGACATTTCTAGCAAACGCAGGACCTTATTGTTTTTAGAAGAAGCCATCGTGACAGGCTTTCCTTCTTGCCTATAGCGTTGGCCCATCAACTCGGTTGGTCCTACTGTTCCCTGTATCCTTGAGAGGAAATTTCCTATTAATAAAACTCGAGACTCCATAAATCAAAGGTATTTATCAAACTTCTTTTATATACTTTGCAGGACTACCCGCATATAGACTATCAGATTTTACACTGCTTACTACTACTGAATTTGCACCTATACAAGCCCCCGCGCCAATATTTGTACCAGCAGTAATTGTACAATGTGCGCCAATCCAACTACCAGGGCCTATATAGATAGAAGCATTCTTAGGAGGACCATACCTGAATGATCCATTAACTTTAGTGTGATTACTAGATGCAAATACATTATATGGACCAACTACAACCTCATCATCAACCACTATCTCTGATCCTGCAGAAAACCAACATCCATACGCCACATAAACATTGTTACCAAATGATATTTCAGAGGGATTATAAAAGGTCACATTTCTACCTATCCGAAAATTCTTTCCACAACTGTTGAAGAAAAAATGTGCTAACCATCCACGCAATCTTATGAAGCATAAATTGTCAGGAAACCAATTTGTCAAACGTAACAATAAATGCAAAGGAATTGAATATCTTATATTATTCCACATCAAAAAATATCTTTAAACATTGTATAATTTTGGAATTGCTGACTTCAAGGGTCGCATCTTTAGCTTTGATATAACCATTCTTTATTAAGTCCTGACGCATTTCTTGATTGCTTAACAACTCTAAAAGAGCTCGGACTAGCGCCTCCGTATCATGAGGCGAGATCAACAGAGCATCCTTTCTGTCTGCAATATTATAAGGCACACCTCCGACGGCACTAGCAACTACTGGCAAACCATTTGCCATTGCTTCCCATATGCACCTTGGCATTCCCTCTGAATATGAGGGTAAAACAAAAATATCAGAATTACGATACATTGAATTAAGCTCAATGCCTATACTCTTTTTTCCTTCCCAGATAACAATATCTGATATTCCCAATTCAGAAACTCTATGCTCCATCTCTTTTTGTATATGTTTATTAGGCGTGTCATCCCAGCCAACTAGATGTAGGATTACATCATGTCTCTCTTTTTGCAATTGTGCAACAGCACAAAATAGTTCTTCAAAGCCCTTTGCCCAATCATACCGACCAACGTACAACAGATGCTTATTGTCATTTTGACAGGTATCAGAACGATAGAAGAAATCCGAATTAGTTATAGTCGTTGTTCTCACTTCTTCTACGTTTTTTGCAATACCGGAATATTTATTAAAAAGCGCTCTTGAATTTACCAAGACTTTACAGTTCGGTATCACCCAATGATTCATGATAATCTCATAAATACTTGTAAACAAACGACTGCTAAGAGAGGATGGAATTAGGCTGTAATCACCAACGAACAAGAATGATATCGGCTTTTTCTTGAAAAAATGGAAGAGCCAAGGAGCTAATGGAGTCGGAGCACGAACCAATAGGACATCGAGCTCTATGGTGTCAGAAATTTCTTTTAATTTAGGATTCCCCCTAAACAGGCGATTAGGGAAGTTGGATTTCGGCCCTAAGTCAACAAGTTCTACCTTGTCCATATACATTATATAATCATGAATGTTTGCATCATAATTTGTCGTATGAGCAAACAAATAGAACTTCTCTATCTGTTGAGCGAGATTATCTATAAAAACACCCAAAAGCGACGGAATACATACTGTATTATTATGTATTGCAACTTCAAGATGATAATAAAATGCTAGTTTCATAATACTTTGTTAGAATTTTCCTTGTAACAACCATAAATTAAGCCATAGAACAACCAAGCAGCAGTTCCGTATAGGGCGGCAATAGTATAAAAATACACTGACATACCTATTGTAGTGACAAAAATCATATATTCAAAGTCATTAATAGTCTTCAGCCGTTTATACATTAGCCACAAAAATGGGAAAATGAATAAAATCCACAGAGTCGTACCAATAACACCAAACTCCGACAACAAAGTGATATACGTATTGTGCGTAGATCTGTTATCCGATCTTTTCATAACTGCTTGAAGTACATTCGCATCTATCTTATCACTAATCGCATTCTCGTTAATACGGATATCCATTGGAGTAAAATTATTCGCACCAATTCCAATGACAGGATATTCTTCGAAAATCTGAATACCTTTCTGTACTTGAACTTGTCTCTGGATCCAGGACTTATCATAGGTCTGCACCTGTTCTGGGTTAGTCAGCAGCAAAGCCATCTCTTCGTTATAGGGCTCAATGATATTACCTGCAATTTTTCTCAACTGAGGAGACATAACGAACACCCCAATAAGTACAGACAGCACAATAACTATTTGCTTAACTCTAGTTTTCGAAACATGTAGGCACATTATGAACAAAAGTTCTACTGTAAGAATCGCTAATCCAGATCTTGACTCATTAAATAGCATCAACCCCCAAAGCAATATACCGTAAAATAACTGCCAGCGTCTATTATTCAAGCCATACATCCCCAACGGTCCTAGAACTACGAGTATAAAGGCAACACTATTCTGAGTTCCTAGTCCCAGAAGGAGGTTACATGCACCAAGGATACTACATCCCAATACGATAGTCCAAGACATCTGCTTCTTATCAATCACTGGATATAGTGCTCCTATTGCTCTTGCCAGTAATAGCCAGTAAAGAAACTGAGCAAGGAAGTATGCATTCCTGAATTGGAAAGAAACCGAGGAAAATATACTCGAGATCACACCCACCAAAAAGAGGTAACTCAACCATTTGATATGTTTACTGAAAAGTGAAGGTTTCGGCTTGAAATAGAACTTTAGTAGAGCATAAGCACCAATAGGTAGAGAGCACGAAACACCTCCAATATTAGCAAATACCATTATCGAGGCAAAAAAGAGCAGACATATAATATTATTTTCAGACTTGCCAAGCATATTTACGAATATTTTCTATAATCTCTTGTTTCCAATACTCATCTCTATTTTGTACAAACAACAGCGCAAGTGAGTCAAAAACCCCTTTAGTGTATGCCGCTAATCCGGCAAAACCCGCATTACGCTTAGTCATACTAGTCATCAGTAAGCCAAGTATTCTCCACAGATGATACCACATTGTGATTGTTGTAGCCTTAATTTTTCCCTTACCATTCAGTCTTGCATATTGTAAGGACAAGTAGAGTCGTGAATAAGCTACACGGTAATTATAAGTCTTATTATTAGCTGTATAGGTACTAGTGCCTGTATCGTTATGAAAGAAGTATGACTTTGGCAAATTAAATATCTTCCCTTGTTTTGACAAAGTATAAGCAAGAATCATATCTTCACCCATACCTATTCGGTTTTCAAACAATGAGTATAGCCCAAAATCAAAATTCAGATACAAATGATCACGTCTGACAGAGAAAGCACCACCGGAGAAATACTCAGAAAACTCATTGTTTACACGCTTCCCTCTACAGCCACAATACCAATATTTTCCATTTTCAAGTTCAGGATTAGCAGTAATCCAATGCAAAGCTTTAACCATCCATTGAGGCACATAATGATAGGAGTGCTTGGCAACATTACTCAGAAAATCATTCTTATTAGTGAAAAGAAGATTAATACCAGAAATATTTTTGTTCTGAAAGATAGCCTCTATCTGATTGAAGATATCACTATCCAAAAGCTGCATATCATCATCCAGATACAATAAATAGGAAGCTTCCGCAATACAAAATCCGAGATACCTTTGATATGGCTGATTCTTATGTGTCGAATGTACATAGCGAACTCCGGGTTTATTCTTGAGATTAATGTTTTGCTCATCCGATGAATCAACCACAATTATTTTATTAATTACTTCTATTTGCCTCCTTAGAATATCATCTACAAGCTCGCAGATAACTTGAGGTCGATTATATGTAGCAATAATTACATCTATCATAAGAGATGTTTGATTTTTACGATAAAATTCGTTAATCTATTTCCAAGGAATCTAATAATCTTCTTCTTTGTCTTGTCCTTCTTGGACTTCCATGAAGCATCGTAATGGTGAATACTGTATGACTGTTCTGTAATATTCAATTCTCCTGTATAGTAGTTCTTTGGACAAAAATATTCTTCCGGGTATATGGTCCAATCATTCAATTTCTCTATTCCACACATAGACTTATAACCTCTTTCAACCAGCATCTCTGTAGTAGTAGTAACAATTGTCTTTGTGTTTAAATCACCGTTAGGCATAAAAAAGTGCCTGCTCAAATACTCATTAAGCGCATCCTTTAGGAAAATATTTCCTTTTGAGGATGCTAAACCCAGCCCAGGATTAACACATGCAACCTCATTACCATTCTTCGTCTTCATAAGTGCACCAATCTCTTTACCCATAAAGTTTCCGCACACAACAAGCGGTCTCATATCCTTAATTACCTCTACATCTGTATCAAAGTACACTCCACCATACTGATATAGAATCCAAAAACGAGCATAATCACTCACAAATGCATATTTCTTAGCTTCATACGCTTCCTTTGTATACGGAATTATATTTATATCAAAGTTATCTTCATTCCACTCCTTGATTTCATAATCAGGAAAGAATTTTTTCCAACTTTCAATACATTTTAATGCTAACGGAGGCAGAGGATTTCTACCAAACCAGCAATAATGAATTACTTTAGGTATCATAGTAATAAGTCTACTCTTAATCCGTCCTTTCTAATGATCCTGGCAGGATTTCCAACTACAACACAGTTATCAGGAACACTCTTAACCAAAATAGTTCCAGCACCAATTTTTACATTATCACCTATAGTTATATCTCCAAAAATGCCACACATGCAACCAATGTCGACATTATTTCCAATAATAGGTGTCAAATCATCCATACCAGGTCGTCCATTTGTACCTATCGTTGTATTCTGTCGAATAATGCAATTCTTACCTAATCTTCTTGCGCCAATTCTAGTACACCATGGATGAACGAGAAATAAACCACCAGGAGCAATCTCTGTGAAGTTTGGTCTAATAGATAGCAAATTAGCTGGAGGTAATACTTTTTTTAATAACAAACCACATTTAAATCTGTGATAAAACAAAGTGCGAAACTTAGGGTCCGCAAGCATCTTCGACAAGAAGAACTGCTTTTCCGGTTTTATTTCCCCATACGTTTTAACAGACCAAAAGTGCAGGTCTTCTATTACAGCCTGACAACATTCAGACTTTAAGACTTTTTTATATAAAATCAAAAGAAAAGGTTTTAATAATATTGCTTTAGGATTCATATTTATTTAATAATAGTTTTGTGAGTTACTTAAAAAAATACTAGGGATATGGAATTTATTTATTAGATAATCTTCACATTCTTTCGATGTAGATTTAAACAGGTCAACAAAAGATATTGCCGTATGCCCCATCAATGCTCCATATAACATGGCAGCAGAGAAGAAACCATAAATTGATAGATTTTCTGAATTAAATAGCATTAATTCTGTATTTAACCTATTACTCAAGACCTCATGTTCAACCCCGTGACGTATAAAAATTGATTCAACTTCCTCTCGAAATATGTTATCCGAATATGGGTGGTGCTTTATATAAACCTTTTCATTTTTAGCCTTTTTATCTTTAGCGAAATGCTCGATAACTGACAATAAATTAGAGATAACAATTGATGAAGCATCTTTAAAAGCATTCATCATCAGGACGTTGGTATTTCTAAGTTTTATACCATCATATTTTATTTCCTGAAGATTGGGCATAACGCACTTCTTGTTTAGCGGTCCCTTATAATTGTCGGTACTAAACAATGTATATAAAGTGGCAGAAGAAACAATAGACAAAGGATTATGATTTCTGTTTCCTGTATATAAATATCTTTTAATTATCCCCTTTAATCCATTAAAGGGCCATTTTTTTTTCCTGAATTCATCATTATACGAGAACAAACCTTCTTCGAGAAAATTAATTTTAACACATTTAGAATGAGAAGACAACAATTGTTGAAAAAAATGGCTATCAGATGGAATATAACATATATAAGTATAGTTACAACAAATGTCTCGAATCTCCTTGTCAAATGCTTTAATACTTCTATAGTGTTTTATATAAAACAGATTCTTACCATAGCATGGTACACCGAATAGACTAGGATATTTCTCATTGATATCCATACTTGCAAAACGAGTCTGATTTACTGCACCTCGTGCCGTAATAAGAAATACATCATCGTCTGATATCCTTTCATGTTCTACTACTCCTAATACAACAAGATATGTCACATAAGAATGCACATAAAAAATATGTTTCATATTTATTTGATCATAAAACGATACTTCACACCTGGTGCTAAAAACTCACCATTATAGCTATTATCATCAATAGTAACATTAAGTCCATGCTCGAGCGCCAAATTCACGCCTGGAAGAATATCCCATGAATAACATCCTTTGAGATGTTGGAACTGTTTATAGCTACCATGGATAACATTGTACATATTATACATACAACAGCCCATAATACGGAACTCAAAGCCTTTGCCCAATTGTTCAAAATCCTCCGGAGTCATATAGGATGAAAGCCCACAGATTCGCGAATTAGGTATTCGGTCAATATTCTCTCCTGTACAAAGAAAAACATCTAATTCTGGTAGTGCCATCATTGACTGATAATGCTTACCTTGGCGATAGACACTAACACCCATCCCCCATTCCTTCAAACCGGAAACAAAGTTCTCTGTTCCATCAATAGGGTCAACCGTAATAACATACTCAACTTCGTCAATGCGGGAAAGATCGTTACTTGACTCCTCGCTAATCACAATATAATCAGTGAGGTTGTCCTTCAAATATCCGAATACTAGGGATTCACAAAGTAAGTCACCCTTCGATACAAAAGTATTATCTAGCTTAAGAGTACCTGTAGAACGGAATGAAAGAATCTCGTTCAAGTTACTCTTGATGATTGCATATATATCTCTACAAATATCCATAGCCTTTTACTTCATGTAAAGAGTTGGGGTGATGAATTCAATATTAAGCAAGTTACTGAGTTGCTCAAGGCGTTTGCTGATAGCATCATTCAGCCTGTGAGTTTGTTCTGCATCATGCTTCATTGTCAGTCGTTCCTGATAATAGTTGGAATTGCTGACTACATATCCATCCATACCTGCAACAAATACCTTAGCTGGAGCCAATTTGGTCAGCAGGTTCAATAACATCAAGCTTGTATTGTCCCGAATGGCATCATCAGCATTCAACAGCGAAGAATAGTTAACCGTTATCTTGTCAGTTTCCTCCACCTCAATATTCGAAGTATGAATCAAGTTAATCTGCTTCTGTGTAGGATTGAACGAAGTCTTATACCTCTTCAAATTACAGAGGAATACAAAACCACAGTCTATGAAATTCGGAACAAATGATACGCTAATTACTACACAATCTTTCTGCATTGCTAAAGTAGTTATCTTATCAACATTCTCATTCAATGATGCTCCTGGAGCCAACAATAGTACATTCTTGCCTTCAATTGTCTGCCTAATTTGCTCAATAGCTGCTGAATCATCAATTTCATGAGCTTGATACTCAAGATATTTTTCTTCAGCAACTTTTTTGTCGAAAAGCGAACGTCTCTCAGGCTCTATCATGCGAAGAATGTTTGAAATACTTTTCACGTTCAACGTATTCTTGTTGCTGAGGTAGGAAGCGTAATTCGGATGGCATCCATTGATAGCTGCCAAATAGTAAGGTACACTATAACCCCATTCATGCTCTTCCTTGATCTTCACGATGAACTCATCTACAACCTCAAGAATAGGCTCAATCTCATAATTGGCATCAAAATGCTCATTAAGATAGTTGGCCATCAGCTCAGTGTTGAGGTTACCAGCACCTCGCCCCATGCCATAAACTGAGGAATCAAGCGAAATTATGCGATCACTCCCAACTAAAGCCAAAGCTTGACAGTTGGAGAAGGATAACTGGAGGTTGTTATGAGAGTGAAATCCCATATTGATACCTTTAGCAAGATTATGGTTAATGAGATAGAAGAATCTCAATACTTCATCCTTGTGCATAAGCCCTAAGGTATCTACAAGGTAGAAAGCATAAGGGCGCATCTCATTCACCTTGTGTATAAGAGAAAGAAGCTGCTCGTCTGTATAGCTTGAGGTTCCTACAGGCTGAACAAAAACCTTATAGCCTTTGTTCTGAATTTTACGGCAATACTCCAAGGCCTCTTCTATTTCGTTGTAGTGGAAAGTTACACGAATACCATCTACAGAGGTTCCGTCATAAGGAGTAAGCTGATTCAAATTATACTCACCATAACAAGCCATAGCCACATACATAGAACGTTTGTGGTCTGCCGGAAGTACAGAAGAAATCTGCTCAACAGTATTGTAAATTGAGGCTTCTTCATCATATTCGCCATCCTCAAGAAAACCGGTTTCGATAATATCTACACCAGCCAACGTGAGCTGTTCTATTATTTTAGCAATTCCTCTTTTGCCAAATTGAAAGTCGTTGACGTATCCTCCATCTCTGAGGGTACAATCAAGTATTTGAGTCTTTGTCATGTCACTATTTAATATTAAATTCTTTTTCCATTAAGAGTCTCACCTTCTCCAAATCCTTAGGAGTATCTACTGAAATTGACTCTGAATCCACATAGGTGAAATGGAGTTCTTGGCCGTGCTCTAAGAAACGGAGATGATCAATATCCTCAATTCGCTCCAAATTAGCTTGAGGCGTGCTTACGAAGAAATCAAGAGCATCCTTAGTAAAGCATTCAATGCCAACATACTTGTTATATGCAAACATTAGTGTACCTTTAGGATAAGGAGCCGGAGTACGAGTCATATACAAACAACGACCTGTATCAGAAACAACGACTTTGATACGAGATAAATCTATTGTTTCTGCAGCATCCGACATTTTTCGCATTGCTCCACCGAAAAAGATTCCTTCTGGTTTATACAAAGGCAATGCTTGTTCTATGCAATGAGGAGAAATAAGTGGTTCATCGCCGTTCACACATACATACAGGTCAGCCTGAATGTTATCTGACACTTCATGAACACGAGAAATATGTTCCGGATGATCATTGCGAGTCATTATATACTTTATACCCATCTCCTCGCATACAATGCGAATACGTTCATCATCAATGGCAACAAATACACCGGAAAACTGCTTAACCTGAGAAACACGGTTATACACCCACCAAATCATAGGTTTTCCACAAATATCGGCAAGAGGCTTGCCTGGGAAACGCGTAGAACTATAACGCGCCGGAATGATTGCAACTATTTTCATATCAATATTATTTACGTTTTATAATTGATTTCAATAATAAAACTGTATCTGCAGATAGATTCTTTCTAACGATTAACGCTAGTACAAAGTAGCAAGACAATAAAACAAATAATCCAACTAGCTTATTAGGAATAAACCATAATGCAAGTAGGATAAGCAAAGATAAGTATGGAATATAATTAGCGAATTGATATCTAATAGATCTGTCGAGTGCTTTATTAGATAGATAATTCATAACTATTGTAGAGCATGATATACACGAAATAATACTGCTAATTAATAAGCCTATTATTCCATATTTTGAAATCAAAAAGATAGAACATAGAAATTTCACAGTGCCCTCGAGCACCCTTGTTAGTCCTTGATTTTTTACTTTGTATAAAGTTGAAGCTAATAATACTCGATTAGTTAAAATCGAAGATTGAAGTATTACACTAAGGGCAATAAGAAAACTTATCGTATCACCTAAATAAGCTGCTTGATCCCCCTTTATCCACCAACCAATAAACCATGGATTAACCAAATATATAGCAGAACATATAAAAACTAACAAAAGTATTGAACCATTCAAGAAAGTATCATATAATTGGCTCAGCTTAGCAGATTCTCCCTTTGCGTATAGTTGCGAGAAATACGGTCTTGATATATTTACAAAATTTGAATAAAAGACATTTGCAAAATCATACAACTTCGAGGTAATATAGTATGATGTTACAATGCTTAACGAGATATAGCTTCCTATAAAGAATTTATCTACTTTATAAATAAATATCTGCCCGATACTTCCTACGGAGAACCACAAACCAGTAGAAAGCATTTCTACAAAAACGTCCTTATCAAATCCGCCTGGGAATAAATTCAACTTAAACGGGAGCCTCTTCACTCTAATGTAAGTAATAAATGTAATTATTATCACTGCTATAAGATGAGACGCTGCCAAAGAAACTATGCTATAGCCAAGATTCAAAAAAAGAACAGTCAACAATGCTTGCACAATAAATAAACCTAGCTGCAAGATGTTGTCAATGTGAATTTGTTTATTAGCTACTAATATGGCAGATAATGGCTGTTTAAAGATGGTCACCACAGAAGTAATCAATGCTAATAAAAAAGTAGTAACAACATCAAACTTTGAAATGCCCGTAGTATCAACCATTTTATCTATAAACAATGTTAATATCAATCCGATAACCAAAACAAGTACCGATGATGTTCCTTGCATTATTTGAGCAGTGCTTGTATATTTCTGAAGACTGACATAATCTTTCTTTCCTATACACATAGCAGCTTTGGAATTAAATACTCCAGACACACCGAATTGAAGAAGATTCACCCATGTTATTATATCTGCTAATAAGACATAATAGCCATAGTGACTCTTATCTATAAAGCTCAACGTATACGGAGTTAACCAAAGGGCAACTATCGAAGTAATAATTATATAAATATAACTAGTAACAACTCCTCTAAGAAACTTTTTTACTCCACTCATGCTTACCAAAATTTCTTCTCATCTATACTAACATCTCTTCGCACTATTTGAGCAGGATTTCCTTTGATTATAATGTTTGAGTCAGTGAAATTACACGAGATAACAGAACCTGCACCAACAATTGTATGATTGTTCAATGTACTCCCTTTTGTCACAATACAGCTGAAACCAAGCCAACAGTTATCTCCAATAAAAATTGGATTATTTGGATGAGAGAGTTTTTTTTTAATATTATCATAGTAGTGGTGATAATCTGTATCTGTCAAAGTACAATTCCACCCCAAAGTAACATTATCACCAAACGTAATGCCATCTGCACAATGGACATTCAAATTTGAAGATGAATAGAAATTATTACCAAAAACTAAACAGCCTGACCTTAATACACGCAAATGACAGGAATTAGCCAACTTGCAATCTCCTTTGAATATGATATGACCATTATCCCAAAAGGTTAGAATAGACTTCTTGCCAGCCCATAAATTATATCCTACCCCTCCCAATTTTATCATTCCAAAATAACATTTATTACATTCAATCGCAATTTTCGGTCGTCCTACAATTTTTGTATTACGTATTATAATAGGTAAATGTTTGGCTTGCCTAAAAGGAAGATATCTAAAGTTGAAATATGTGGAATATAGAAATGTATATGACATAAAATATCCGACATCAGACTTAAAATCTTCAAAGAATAATCTAATTCTTTTTTTTATAGTTTGACACATCTTCAAATATCTTTAACTGTTTTATTTACCACACACATTCAATTCTAAAGTATTTTGCAAGTACGATTAATCATTTATCTGGATAATATTCCAATACCAAAGAACCAGTACGAGTATTTTCAAGACCTGATAGGAAGTATCGAACTTCCAACATTGTTTCCACTTGGACAAATTATTCTGTTTCTTCACAGTCGAGCATCAATGATACTACGGTCCAAAGTACACTTCACATCGAAGATGACATGCTTTTCCTTGAGGAGAGCAGGTACGTCGAGACCTTCGAATACCTTATGTGCTACGGCTACAATGGCTGCATCGAATTTCTCTGCAGGAAGTTCATTGACTACATTGATGCCGTACTCGTGCTTAGCGATGGCAGAATAGGCCCAAGGATCATAAACGGTAACATTGACATTATACTCCTTAAGAGTTTTGTAAATATCAATCACCTTAGTATTGCGGACATCAGGACAGTTCTCTTTGAAAGTAAAGCCTAGGATAATTACCTCTGAGTTTAGCACCTGAATGCCCTTCTTGAGCATGTGCTTAACAGTCTCAGTGGCTACATATTCACCCATGCTATCGTTCATACGACGACCAGCAAGGATAATCTCCGGATTGTGACCATGGTGCTGAGCGCACTGTGCCAAGTAGTAAGGATCAACCCCAATACAGTGTCCACCTACAAGACCAGGACGGAATGGGAGGAAGTTCCACTTAGTACCTGCGGCCTCGAGCACATCAAGTGTATCAATACCCATTTTAGTAAAGATATGAGAAAGCTCATTGACGAAAGCAATGTTGATATCACGCTGACTGTTCTCAATAACCTTGGCTGCCTCAGCTACTTTAATAGTAGGAGCGAGATGAGTACCGGCAGTAATAACTGAAGAATATACCTCATTAACATACTGACCGATCTCAGGAGTAGAACCTGAAGTTACTTTCTTGATATGCTCTACAGTATGCTTCTTATCGCCTGGGTTGATACGTTCAGGAGAGTAACCAGCGAAAAAGTCTTCGTTGAACTTCATGCCTGATACCTTCTCTACTACAGGGATACACTCATCCTCGGTTACACCAGGATATACAGTTGACTCGTAAACTACAACGTCACCCTTTGAGATAACCTTACCAACAGTAGTAGAAGCACCATAGAGAGGAGTTAGATCAGGATTGTTATTCTCGTCAACTGGAGTAGGAACGGCTACTACATAGAAGTTGCAGCCGCGAATCTGCTTGATATCTGCTGTACATACGAAACCGTGATTGTTAATAGCATCATAAAGGAGTTCGTCGGATACCTCGAGAGTAGCATCATGACCAGCCATGAGTGCTTCGCAACGCTTTACGTTCATATCGTAACCTACAGTCTTGTACTTAGTAGAAAACAAGCGAGCAAGTGGAAGACCTACATATCCGAGACCAATCACACAAATTTTTGTTTCTTTCATTGTTATGTTGTTTTTATCTTATTACAAATTATTTTTGTACCATTCAATAGCAGCTTCAATACCTCTCTCGAATGACCAGTCGGGGTCGTATCCGAGGAGTTCCTTTGCTTTGGAGATATCGGCATTGGAGTGCTTGATATCGCCTGCACGATCAGGCCCAAACTCTGGCTCCAGATCTATACCAAGAGCTTTGGTAAGACCATAGTATATATCAATGAGGTATTCGCGACCGCCGTATGCTATGTTGAATGCCTGACCAGCGGCAGAAGAAGGCGCAAGACATGCTTTGAGATTGGCTTCGATAACGTTTTCAATGTAAGTGAAGTCGCGAGACTGCTTACCATCGCCGTTGATGTGGCATTTCTGACCATTGATGAGAAGCTTGAGGAACTTAGGAATAACTGCAGCATAAGCTCCATCGGGATCTTGACGACGACCAAAAACATTGAAGTAGCGCATGCCGTAGGTATCAAGACCGTAATGCTTAGTGTACTGCTTTGCCCACTCTTCGTCACAACGCTTGCTGACTGCATATGGACTGAGGAGGTTACCTTCAATACCTTCTTTCTTAGGAAGGCTAGACTCATCACCATATACAGACGATGAAGATGCATAAACAAATTTTTTTATACCCTTTTGGCGAGCTGCCTCAAGCATATTAAGGGTACCCTGGATATTGTTGAGAGAGTAGAACAGAGGCATCTCAATGGAACGAGGAACTGAACCCCATGCTGCCTGATGGAGTACGTAATCTACCACTTCGCAAGCTTTCATACAAGTGTCGAGATCTTTGATATCTCCCTTGATGAACTCATAACGAGGATTATCAAGGAACATGTCGATATTCTTCTGCTTACCGGTAGAGAGATCATCAAGTGCACGCACACGACATCCCATATCAAGAATTGCCTCACAAAGATTACTGCCAATGAAACCTGCAGCTCCAGTGACGAGGAACAGTGAGTCCTTAGGAAATTGTAAATATCTGTAAGCCATAATTATTAATTATGATATTATTGTTATTATTATCCTTTGTCGTCACAACCAATTCTATCTGTGAATTACTTGGCTGTTTTCGCAAGGGTTAACTTGTTACTTGTTATTGCATTGTTTTGAAAATTAAGTTTTTGTTTGCATCCCGAGCATAACGCAAAACTTATAGTTTTCTTTGGAGAGTACGATGGAATCGAACCATGTGCTGAACACCACCTATTATTTACGCACGCTTGACCTTATATTTTCAAATAGCAATTTTAACTCTTGTTAGTTTAATCTTTTCCAAAAATATCTCGTGTATAAACCTTGTTTTTCACATTATCGAGACAAGTGTCATAGCGATTGGCAATAATTGCACGACTACTTTCCTTGAATTCCTCTAAGTTATTCACAACCCTGCTACCAAAGAACAATGTGCCATTTTCAAGCGTAGGCTCATAGATAATGACTTCTGCCCCCTTAGCCTTTATACGCTTCATGATTCCCTGAATAGCAGACTGACGAAAATTATCTGAATTTGATTTCATCGTCAAACGATACACCCCAACAATTGGAGGTTGATTGGAAGAATCAGAATAATTGTATTCGTTATTTTCTAAATAGCCATACCACCCCGCCATACGGAGTACTGCATCGGCTATATAGTCCTTACGGGTCTTGTTTGACTCCACGATAGCGGACATCATATTCTGTGGTACATCCTGATAGTTGGCTAGGAGTTGCTTGGTATCTTTCGGCAGGCAGTAACCGCCATAACCGAATGAGGGATTGTTATAATGTGTCCCAATACGTGGGTCAAGGCCTACGCCCTCAATGATGGCTTTACTGTCCAATCCTTTCATTTCAGCGTATGTGTCAAGTTCATTGAAATAGCTGACACGGAGAGCCAGGTAGGTGTTGGCGAAGAGCTTGACTGCTTCAGCCTCTTTCATGCCCATAAAGAGCGTGTCGATGTTTTCTTTGACAGCCCCTTCCTGCAAGAGGGCGGCAAATATTTTAGCTGCTTCCTCCAACATAGTGACATCCGTGACGGAGCGGATCGCCTCATTTTCTTCCGCAAACTCCGGACGGTCGATGATCTTCGGATAACCTACGATGATACGGCTCGGATAAAGGTTGTCATAAAGAGCCTTGCTTTCACGAAGGAACTCCGGTGAGAACAGCAGGTTGAACTTCTTCACTCCTTTTTGGGCGTACTTTACATAAAGGTTACGGGTATAACCCACAGGAATCGTTGACTTGATGACCATTACGGCATCCGGATTCACCTCAAGCACGAGGTCGATAACCTCCTCCACACGACTCGTATCGAAATAATTCTTCACCGGGTCATAGTTTGTGGGAGCAGCTATTACCACAAAGTCAGCGTCAGCGTAGGCTGACCTCCCGTCCAAAGTAGCAACAAGTTTCAAAGGCTTTTCAGCTAGATACTTCTCGATATAATCGTCTTGAATAGGAGAAATCCTATGATTTAGTTTCTCTACTTTTTCAGGGATCACATCCACCGACATTACATGATGATGTTGTGATAGTAGTGTCGCTATGCTCAGTCCAACATATCCTGTACCGGCTACTGCGATCTTAATGTCTTTGAAATCACGCATATTTTATTTGATTTGTTTTTCTAATATTACAGACCTAATATTCATTCCAGAAACCTGTTACGCTTTATTTCCATGTTTTTCTTCGTATCCATAACCATAACGCTTGCCATAGCCATAATACTTGCCATATTTACCATAGCCATAATAATAGCCATACTTCTTTTTCTGAAGATCCAAACCGTTAATGACAATACAGAGATTAGGTAATTTATTGTTTTCAGAAAGCTCATTAATCAAAGTAAACTCTGCCTTACGGGTATAATCGGCACGGCATACATAGACCGACAAATCAGCAGTACGACCTATCAGCAAGGTGTCGGTTACCATACCCACGGGAGCGGTGTCCAGAATCACATAATCAAAGTTGGTCTTCAATGTTTCAATAGCCTTCTCCAATCCGTCACGGGCCAACAGTTCCGTTGGATTGGGAGGAACTGCTCCACCGGGAAGAATAAACAGATTCTTGTTGATATCAGAAGGATGTACTAAATCCATCAGATTAACAGTTGGATTAGTCAAAAATTGAGTAATACCATGTTCTTTTCTGGAAAGATTGAAAACTTTATTCAATCCCGGTTTGCGAATGTCAAGACCTACTATCACAACCTTTTTCCCTAACAAAGAAAGACTAATAGCCAAATTAGATGATACAAAAGACTTACCTTCACCACTAATGGTAGAAGTCACCAGAATCACATTCTTGCCATTTTCAAGTATAAACTGAAGGTTAGTACGAACATTTCGGAAAGTCTCACTCATCAGATTATTCTGATTCTCAAATACAGCTATAGAACCGGACTTTTCATCTGCTAACGGAATATCACCAATAACAGGAAGCGAGGTTAACTTTTCAACATCAACGCGTCCCTCAATTTTGAATTTAGTCAATCCAATCAAATAGATGATACCTACCGGAATACCTACCCCCAGCAACAAGGCAGCAAGATAGACCATCATTTTCTTAGGAGAAACCGGATTATTATCTGCTAACGCTTCATCAATAATCTTGGCATTATTTGCAGTAGCTGCCAAAGTGATAGCATTCTCCTCACGTTTTTGAAGTAACATCAAATATAGTCCTGCCTTGATTTCCTGTTGACGAGCGATACTCACAAACTGACGTTCTTGAGTCGGCGCATCGTTAATACGACGAGAATAACGACTAGCCTCACGGGCTAAATCTTCTTTGGTAATCTGCAATCCTTTCAATGTAGCATCCAACGTAGCTTGTACATTACTTCGCATCGCACGGATACTGGTATCCAAATTTATGATTGTTGGGTTATTCTCGGTTGATGTACGAAGCAAGCGTTTCCTTTCAACCAACATTTCATTATATCTGTCTATTGCACCTGCTGATGCTGCATCTTGTAACCCAATATTACTTGGCAATACTTCATATTCATTACCCTTCACATAGCGTTGCAAATCCATAACCAGATTGATTTGGGTCTGGTTTTCCACACGCTTCTTTTCATATTCCGCATTACCAGTTAAGGCAATCTGTGCTTCACTACTCAAATCTGTAATTCCCGCACTACGTTTGAAATTCTCCAAATCTTGTTCCGTACTACCAAGTTCCTTTGAGATAATTCCAATACGTTCATTAATAAATTCTGCTGTTTTTTGAGCTACCTCATTTTTGTCATTATTGGCATTGATATTATACATCTCAAGTAACTTATTGATAAAATCCTTGCCACGCCGAGCATTGGAATTTTTCAATGATATAACCACAACAGAAGTCATCTTCGATGTAGGAGATATTGACAGAGAATTAGCATATCCTTTCGCTACAGAAGAAGGACTGTTAATAAAAGCCGTAATATGCCGTTCTTGTGTTACACTTTCCGGCCGAACTGACGATAGTGTATCATTATTTACAAAGAAAGCAACTGTACCTTCATCTGTTGGAAACACAGCGGGTAACTTCTCAAATTGTTTCCGATATTCCTTTTCCCCCATTATAATCTGTACATCCATCGCACCCGCAGGTTGCAAAGTCATATTTACCTTCATCGAATGCGGAAGCTTATCCGCTTCTTGCGGAGTCAAGCTCACCACTACAGGCGAAGTACGGTAAAGTTCCCTACTGGGAAACTCATCTTCATCCTTATAAGTCACAAACAAGCCTAAATGATTGACCACCTCTCTTGCTAACGACTTAGAACGTAAGACTTCTATTTCATTATCTACATTATTTGACGAAGAAACAAAACCATCCAGTCCCATTCTTTCCAGTTCAGAGGACATACTTGCCCCGCTGCCTTTCTTGTCATCTTTAATCAAAACAGTGGCCGAAATATTATAAATTGGTGTTGCTAGTCGCAAGTACCCCCATGCACAGGCAATACAAATAACTACCGATGCTACAAACCAAGGCCAATGAATCAGATAACGAAAAAGTATTTCCTGAATATTCACCTGCTCTTCTGGTTGCTCACCCCGGTTTTCTCTTTTTTCCTCAATCATATGATGCTACTATTTGAAGATTGTTACTAATAAACTTGCTAATGATACCAAAATAGAAGTAGCGGAGAACCACAAACTCGTACTGTTACCGATATCGGAGTTACGTGCTTTTGCTTTATTAGGAGTCACATAAACTATATCATTCTGCTGTAACCAGTAGTATGGGGAAAGAATTGTCTCCGCCTTGTTTAAATCCAATGTTACAATTTCCTGTTTACCATTAGCACCTTCACGAATCAGTTTGACATTGTCACGAACTCCCCAGACAGTCATATCACCTGCCATAGCAAGAGCTTCCAACAGATTCACTTTTTCATTACTGATTGTAAATGTACCAGGACGGGCAACTTCACCCAATACGGAGATTTTATAGTTTACCATGCGAACTGTTACGATCGGAGTTTCTTTGATATAAGGTTTCAGTTTATCTACTATCAGTTGTTCAGCCTCTCTCTTTGTTAGTCCCCCTACATTCAATTCACCCAAAACAGGAAAATTAATCTTTCCTTCATTATCCACCAAATAGGGCTGTAGGACGGACTGAGTTGTCAACTGTGTATTTCCAGTAGCCACACTAGCAGAACTAGCTACCGTCAGATTGAAAGGAACCGCCAGCTCCGGACTAGTACACGAAACTACAATAGTAAGTAGATCTTTAGGCATTATTTTGGCGTCATACAAATTTTCCTGTTGAGCTGTCTGTTCCATAACTTCCACATCCTGCAAGTAAGGCACCTTTTTGTATGACTGACAAGACGCGAGTAAAAATATCGTAATCAGGCAGGTAAACACATTACGTCCCATGCCTTGTACATTCATATACATGTAAAATGGTTTATTCATAAAATCTTCTAGTTTATTATTCTTTATCTAAAACTTCAAATCGCGGAGAATTCTTTGATTTGAACTCCGGAACTATTTTCTTCATCAACCGCACGGTATCCATGATCTTTACCGCACGCGACAACTTTTCAAATTCTGCATAAGTATCAAGAATATCTGCATACTCATACCGACGAACTTTAGCTATCATGATTTTCTTATTCTCTGTCGGAATCGTATTTTCTTTATCGCTCAACACCTCTTCATACAATTTTTCACCCGGACGTAATCCCGTGAATTCTATTTTGATATCTTCACCCGGACGATAGCCAGCCAATTCAATCATACGAGTCGCTAAATCAACGATCTTGACAGCTTTTCCCATCTCAAAAACAAAGATCTCATTGCCCCCACCCATTGTGGCGGCCTCCATTACCAAACGGCAAGCTTCGGGAATGGTCATGAAGAAACGGATAATATCAGGATGAGTAACAGTGACAGGACCACCATTCTCTATCTGTTCTTTAAAACGAGGAATGACAGAACCGTTACTACCCAATACATTACCAAAGCGGGTGGTGATAAATTTGGTATGACCTTTCACTTTTCCTTCACGGATAGCACATCCCAGACTTTGAACATAGATTTCAGCTAAACGCTTGGAACAGCCCATTACATTAGTAGGATTTACAGCTTTATCCGTAGACACCATAATCATCTTTTCAGCACCATATTCCACAGCCATATCAGCCACCTGACGAGAACCGGTTACATTGACAAGTACAGCCTCACAAGGATTTTCTTCCATCAATGGTACATGTTTATAAGCGGCGGCATGAAAGACGATTTGAGGATGATAAAGATCAAACACCATACGAACTCGCTCTTTCACACGCACATCACCAATCACCGGAACAAAATCTATATTCGGATATTTTTTCTCAAACTCAAGACGGACATTATGCAAAGGTGTTTCTGCAGAGTCGAACATGATAAGTTTCTGAATTCCCATCTGCACTAATTGACGGCAAAGTTCACTACCAATACTGCCTGCCGCACCAGTCACCAACACCACTTTTCCCCTGAATTCTTCTGCAACCTGACGAAGGTTGATATTAATTTCGGCACGGCCCAGCAAATCCTCAATCTTAATAGGACGTACCCACTGATGAAAGTTTCCGTCAGAGTCCGCTTCACTGATAGTAGGAGCTATCAATGTTTTAAGTTCATTGTTTTTACAATATTCCAAAAGTCGTTTTTCTTCCAGGCGGGTATCTTCATAACGGGCAAACAGAATCCCCTTAATTCCGCGCTTCCGCATGATATAATCAACATCCGATTCATTTTCAAAGTAATAAACGGGAAGATCTGCCAATCGGCGTCGGCTGTTATTTTTACCATATACATAAAAACCGGTTACTTTATAATGTGCACTATCCCTAAGACGTAACTTCAAGGCTACACTCTCTTCATTAGTACCATAAATAAGAATACGTGTGTTCTTTTTATTCACCCAATCCAATAAAAAATCATAGACGATTATCAATGATACACGGAAGGTCGTCAAGATCACTAAAGTCAATAAACCGTCAAATAGAAGATAGGATATTTTATAATTATATGGCAATTGGGTCTCATATATAACTCCAAAAGAAATAATGGCCAAACAGGCAATTTTAAATAAAACGGCACACATGATACGCCAAAGTTCACGTGCCTGTGAGAAACGAATTGTATTACGATAAGTATGGAATAATAAAGAGCCCGCAACACTTGCCACCAAAGAAACGCAAGCAAACTTACAAAGCATCCAGTCGGTCATTGGAACACGCGCCATATAATGAATTACCGCATAAGCAACCAATGAGCATAATACAGAAATTGCCGTGTCAATACCTAAAATAACCCAATAACTGAAATAATTTTTGCGGGCATATTGCACTATGCCCTTCAATGTCTTTTCCATTATAGTATAAATGAATAAAATAATATTTCGAAATTTGATTTATCTGATTGATTACGATCAGTACAAGGGCTATGACTACGATTTCCATGTTGGGATAGCCCAACAGAGAATATCTTCATCTTTCGATACGTACATACATTTTCACACTATATCTTTCAAAAGATATAATTCATAATACTTTTATGGATTTTTATTTTTGAGAGAGGTCATCGATAAATATATCCACTGTTTTGTTACCGATGTCAGATAGACTGCCTGCTATTTTACAGACTTTCATTACATTTTTGCAGTAAAATCCCCATACCCCTATAAAATAGATTGATTACTCAATCACGTAAATCCCCATTTTCAGATACCGGTTCTACACATCCCACCGGTATATCTACACATGCACACCCCAACATTGTCAATCGAACAGCAACTTTCGATTTCCCATTTACATTTACTAATTCCCCTTCCAGTCCAGCCAATGGTCCCTTGATTACCCGTACTTTTTCTCCCGGAGCCAATGGAGATGTACTCATACTAATCGTTTCATCCGAATAGTCGAGCATAAACTTAAATCGCAACATTTGTTGGTCAGGAATAACAGCCGGAGTACTCTCCCCACGTAATACCATGTAACGGCTGATAGCTGATAAAGTTAAGACTTCTTTTTGTTCTTGCAGATCAACGTGAACGAAGATCATCATCGGAAGTAGCACCCGATCGACAACTTTACGACGGTCACTCCATTGATGGACTTCTTGTTGAATTGGAAGGAAATTTTCGATCCCCATTTTCGTAAGCCGCTCGCTCGTTTTTTTCTCGTGACAGATACGCACAATGGCCACCAACCAACGTTTTGAGCGTGCTACGCCTCTGCCAATCACATCTGTTGGCAGAAGATTCCGATCGTCATTTTTCTTAATGATCATGTATTTTTACCCCTCATTTTTCCGTTACTTCCTAGGTAACGGATTGAATTCGGTGACAAAGATAGACAAAATTATAAATAATAAACAAGAAAATACTTTTCTTTTTTTACAAACAGACTGAATTAAACTTTTTTCTGCATCTATTTTGATCATCCCTGCAGGAAGCATATTTCTCAAAAATAAATCAGGCGTGAAAAATTCATTCCACGCCTGATTTATTTACCTTATAATTTATTTACCACTTATAATTGATACCGAAACTAAGCAATTCTTTCAACTGGAAGAAACTATCTCCTTCAGTCGGTTTGGAGCTGTCATCAAAACGGGTATGTATATAGAGCTTGGTAGAAAGATAACGGTTTAATACGAAATTGAACGTATTCTCCCACTCTACACGTGCCCAATGATAGTTGGTCAGGCAATTGAGACGAGACTCTAAAGTCACCGCAGAAATGATAGTCCAATTGAGTGTTGATTGTAACTGGGAACCAAAGTCATTTTTGGAGCATTTTCCTTTGTCTAAGCCAAACTTAGTTTCATCCACTTCAGAATTACCAATATAACGCAAGTTGTAAGTCAACGGCGCCATAAACACGGAAAGATTAAATTTCTTCTTACTCAACTTATAATCCATACCGACACTGACCGCCAAATCTGCCGGAGACAAGAAAGACGAAACCAATTCTTCACTGTTAGCTTTATATCCGTTGAAGAACTGTGTTTTAAACTCGGAAGAAATGGTATAATACCAATTCTTGAAAGCTCTCAAACCTAATTTATTATATATGCGGAATTGGTCAGTGTTAAAAAGGTATTTATGATATTCATCTGACGGAGTGGAGGTCATACCCACTTTAGCTTCCAACTGGTTCTCAAACAAGACCTTTTCATTGTCATTATAATTGGCAAAAATCTGGAAAGTGGCCAATCCGGAGAAGTTACTTTCACCTCCTTTATACCAGTTATCCGAAAGGTGGTTCTGACTGATCTGCAACGATCCGTTACCTCCGGTCACCCACCAGTTCGGCCGACTAATCTTCATATTGGCTTTCCCTACATTATCATCCATATTTTCCGGTTGAAACAGATGAATAACGTTTGCTTTGGGAGATATTTTCGGCTTCACATCGTGACGGAATACATCACGACTCATGATGCGGTCTTCTGTAGTGACAACCAAGTTCGGACGTTCCAAATAAAGATCCATCAATGCACTGTTCACTATTTTCTCGGCACGCTGGGTTTTGGTAAATGCCAGGGTATCATAAGGCAGAAGTTCCGCTGTCAGTTGAGGAGTGGTGTCCCATTGCATAGGCTTCCATTCCAATTTCGAATATTGTGCCATCGGAGCATAATAATATGCCAATGGTGTGAACAGACGAAAATAATCGGGATCAGACGGAATATAACGTGGCGGCACAGACAGGTCGTTCAAATAATCTAATTGCGCGACATACTTATTATATAAATAAGAAACGGTATCCAGTTTCGGAGTCGGCCCCGACATATTCAGTTTGAGCATCAAATATTTCTGAAGCTCCGCCGAAAGCGTATCTGCTTTCACAACTCTGGCTTTTGCCACAACTGTTGAAGATTTAACCGTTTTGGCAGGTTTAATCACTTCAGGAGCAGGCTGCAGAGAGTCAGTCGGAAGTGAAGCGGATTCGACAGGTTCCTGCGCAAAAAGCGATAACGATAAGATTGACAGGATAAACGCTGAACATAAAGTAGTAATTCTCATCATATTTGTCTATGGTTTAGGCTGCAAAGCTACATTATTTTGTTTAGAAATCATAGGATTCTTTTAAAATTGCATTTTTTAATAAAATTGTGGAGACGAAAGACTGTAATCTTCCTCTTTTTTTTATAATTTTGCGGTTTTTAAGTTCGTAAGAATACTACTAAGTAAACAATTATTAAAACAGTTATAGCTGTGGGAGAAACAAAGTATATTTTCGTCACCGGTGGTGTTGCCTCTTCTTTAGGAAAAGGGATCATCTCATCATCCATCGGTAAATTGCTGCAAGCAAGAGGTTATAATGTAACCATCCAGAAGTTTGACCCGTATATCAACATCGACCCGGGAACATTGAATCCTTATGAGCACGGAGAGTGCTATGTAACCGTAGACGGACACGAAGCCGACCTCGACTTGGGACACTATGAGCGATTCCTGGGTATACAAACGACAAAGGCGAACAACATTACTACGGGACGTATCTACAAGAGCGTCATTGACAAGGAACGTCGTGGAGATTATCTGGGTAAAACGATCCAGGTGATTCCTCACATCACAGACGAGATCAAACGGAATGTTAAACTGCTTGGTAATAAATACAAGTTTGATTTTGTGATTACTGAAATCGGTGGTACGGTAGGTGACATCGAATCACTCCCCTACCTCGAAAGTATCCGTCAGTTGAAATGGGAACTCGGTAAGAACGCTCTTTGCGTACACTTGACCTATGTTCCTTATCTTGCTGCTGCCGGAGAATTGAAAACAAAACCGACGCAACATTCTGTAAAGGAACTCCAAAGTGTGGGTATTCAGCCGGATGTACTGGTACTGCGTGCCGAGCATCCGCTAAGTGACGGACTGCGTAAGAAAGTGGCACAATTCTGTAATGTAGACGATAAAGCCGTTGTGCAATCTATTGATGCGGAAACAATTTACGAAGTACCTATCCTGATGCAAGCGCAAGGGCTGGACAGCACTATCCTCGAAAAGATGGGACTGCCGGTAGGAGAAACTCCGGGACTCGGTCCATGGCGTAAATTCCTGGAACGTCGTCACGCTGCAGAGACTAAAGAACCGATCAATATTGCACTGGTTGGAAAATACGATTTGCAGGATGCTTACAAATCTATCCGTGAAGCTTTATCGCAAGCGGGTACTTACAATGACCGCAAAGTGGAAGTTCATTTCGTAAACAGCGAGAAACTGACAGATGAGAATGTAGCTGAAGCTTTGAAAGGTATGGCGGGCGTAATGATTGGTCCGGGATTCGGTCAACGGGGTATCGACGGCAAGTTTGTCGCTATCAAATATACACGTACACATGACATTCCGACTTTCGGTATTTGTCTGGGTATGCAATGTATTGCTATTGAGTTTGCACGCAACGTACTAGGATACGCAGATGCCAACTCACGTGAAATGGATGAAAAGACTCCGCACAACGTGATTGATATCATGGAAGAGCAGAAAGCAATCACCAATATGGGTGGTACGATGCGTCTGGGCGCTTACGAATGTGTATTGCAGAAAGGTTCGAAAGCATATCAGGCTTACGGACAGGAACATATTCAGGAACGTCACCGCCATCGCTATGAGTTCAACAATGATTATAAAGACCGATATGAAGCTGCCGGCATGAAATGTGTAGGTATCAACCCGGAATCGGATCTGGTAGAAATCGTTGAAATCCCGGCTTTGAAATGGTTTGTCGGTACACAGTTCCATCCGGAATATGGTAGTACGGTACTGAACCCTCATCCGCTGTTCGTGGCATTTGTAAAAGCTGCCATCGAAAACGAAAAAGCAACGGTGAACGGCTAACGATACGTGGTAAACAACCGGTAGTTTGTAATTTATATAATTTGTAATTAAAATAAGAATGGATAAAAACACCATCACAGGTCTCGTTCTGATAGGTATATTATTGGTAGGATTCAGTTTTTTGAGCCGTCCAAGCGAGGAACAGATAGCTGCGCAAAAGAAATACTACGATTCTATTGCCGTGGTACAGCAGCAGGAGGAAGCGTTGAAGGCTAAAACGGAAGCGGCACTGGCTAACAGTCAAAAAGAGGTGGCATCGGCTGCCGATTCTTCTGCTTTGTTTTTCAATGCCTTGCATGGAACCGACTCTAAAATCAGCATCCAGAATAATGTAGCGGAAATCACTTTCACAACCAAAGGCGGACGTGTCTATTCAGCCATGCTGAAAGATTATATGGCACAAGACAAAAAGACGCCGGTCATGTTGTTCGACGGTGACGATGCTTCGATGAACTTCAACTTTTACAACAAGGCAGGAGCCATCCAGACCAAAGATTATTTCTTTGAAGCTGTGAACAAGACGGACAGTAGTGTTACAATGCGTCTGGCTGCGGATAGCGCAAGCTATATCGATTTCATCTATACGCTGAAACCGGATAGCTACCTGATGAACTTTGAAATCAAAGCGACAGGCATGGAAGACAAGTTGGCTAGTACTAAGTATGTGGACATCGACTGGTCACAACGTGCCCGCCAACTGGAAAAAGGATTCACTTATGAGAATCGTCTGTCGGAACTGACTTATAAAGTAACAGGTGACAATGTAGACAACTTGTCTGCTGCCAAAGATGACAGTCAGGATTTGCCGGGACGCATTGATTGGGTAGCTTTCAAGAATCAGTTCTTCTCGTCTGTATTTATCGCTGAACAGGATTTCGACAAGGTTTCCGTTAAGTCAAAAATGGAACAACAGGGAAGCGGATATATCAAAGATTATTCTGCTGAAATGAATACTTTCTTTGATCCGTCAGGCAAAGAACCGACAGAGATGTACTTCTACTTCGGTCCGAACCACTTCAAGACGCTGAAAGCGCTGGATAAAGGACGTGACGAGAAATGGGAGCTTCACCGACTGGTTTACCTGGGTTGGCCGCTGATTCGCTGGATTAACCAGTTTATCACGATCAACGTATTCGACTGGTTGTCTGGTTGGGGATTGAGCATGGGTATCGTTCTGTTGATTCTGACTATTATGGTGAAAGTGCTGGTTTATCCGGCTACCTGGAAAACGTACATGTCTTCTGCCAAGATGCGTGTATTGAAACCGAAAATTGACGAAATCAACAAGAAATATCCGAAACAGGAAGATGCAATGAAGAAACAGCAGGAGGTGATGGGCCTTTACAGCCAATACGGGGTAAGCCCGATGGGCGGCTGTCTGCCGATGTTATTGCAGTTTCCTATCCTGATGGCTTTGTTTATGTTCGTGCCGAGTGCTATCGAGCTGCGTCAACAGAGTTTCTTGTGGGCGGACGACCTTTCTACTTATGACGCTATCATCACATTCCCGTTCCATATTCCGTTCCTGGGTAACCATCTTAGCTTGTTCTGCTTGCTGATGACGGTGACCAATATCCTGAATACAAAGTACACAATGTCTATGCAGGATACCGGAGCGCAGCCACAAATGGCGGCTATGAAATGGATGATGTATCTGATGCCGATTATGTTCTTGTTCGTCTTGAACGATTATCCGTCAGGTTTGAACTATTACTACTTCGTGTCAACGCTGATTAGTGTGGGTACTATGATTCTGCTTCGTAGAACGACTGACGAAACTAAATTGTTGGCTATTCTTGAAGCGAAAAAGAAAGACCCGAAACAAATGAAAAAGACCGGATTTGCTGCTCGCCTGGAGGCGATGCAAAAGCAACAAGAGCAATTGCAGCAGCAAAGACAGAATAAAAAATAAGGAGTAATTCCTGAATCATATTCTAAGAAAGCCGGACATCCTATTTTGGTTGCCCGGCTTTCTTTCTCTAAAAAATAAAATAGGATGAAAACTAAATACTCTTATAAACAAATCTGGACGATTGCCTACCCTATCCTAATCAGTCTGATTATGGAGCAGATGATCGGTATGACGGACACGGCCTTTCTGGGACGTGTAGGGGAAATCGAGTTGGGTGCTTCTGCCATTGCAGGTGTATATTACCTTGCCATTTTCATGATGGCATTCGGTTTCAGCATCGGTGCCCAGATATTAATTGCGCGTCGCAATGGAGAAGGAAACTACAAGGAAATCGGACCCATTTTTTATCAGGGCATATATTTCCTGCTTGCCATGGCAGTGATTTTATTCACGTTCTCCATCGTATTCTCACCATATATCCTCAAGAATATCATTTCGTCTCCTCACATTTACGATGCAGCCGAGAGTTATATTCACTGGCGTGTGTACGGGTTCTTCTTCTCTTTTATCATGGTCATGTTCCGCGCCTTCTTTGTAGGTACGACACAAACCAAGACGCTGACTTTGAACTCTATTGTGATGGTACTTTCGAATGTGGTATTCAATTATATCCTGATTTTCGGTAAATTCGGTTTCCCGCAATTGGGAATTGCCGGTGCTGCTATCGGCTCTTCGCTGGCTGAAATGGTATCGGTGATTTTCTTTATCATCTATACCTGGAAGCGGATTGACTGCAGGAAGTATGCATTGAATATACTGCCTAAGTTCCAAGGGAAAACACTGAAACGAATACTGAATGTTTCTGTGTGGACAATGATTCAGAACTTTGTTTCTTTGTCTACCTGGTTTATGTTCTTTCTATTTGTGGAACATTTGGGAGAGCGCTCTTTGGCAATCGCGAACATTATCCGAAACGTGTCGGGAATCCCGTTTATGATTGCAATGGCATTTGCATCCACCTGTGGTTCATTGGTCAGCAATCTGATCGGTGCAGGTGAACAGGATTGTGTACGGGGTACTATCAGGCAGCACATTCGCATTGGATATATATTTGTATTGCCAATTCTGATATTCTTCTGTCTATTTCCGGATCTGATCCTACGTATTTATACAGATATGCCGGATTTGAGAGCAGCATCCGTGCCTTCACTGTGGGTATTGTGTTCTGCCTATCTGGTGCTGGTGCCTGCCAATGTTTATTTCCAATCGGTATCAGGTACAGGGAATACGCGGACTGCACTGGCTATGGAACTTTGTGTATTGGCTATCTACGTCACATACTCTGCATATTTCATCATGTACCTGCGGATGGACGTCGCATTTGCCTGGACAACGGAATGCGTATATGGTACTTTCACGCTGATGTTCTGCTACTGGTATATGAAGAAAGGAAACTGGCAGAAAAAGAAGATTTAAATCCTTTTTTCACTATCTTCGCAAGAAAATAAACATTTTATAAAATATATGAGACAAGCTAATTTAATTATGATGTCGGCAGCAATGTTGTTAGCTGCCTGCGGAGGAACCAAAGACGCAGGCAAGACAGATCAGGTGCTTATCGAGAAATCGGATATTAAGATCGAAGGGAAGCGCATGACTCCCGAAGCACTTTGGGCTATGGGACGTATCGGCGGATTCGCCGTATCGCCCGACGGAAAGAAAATTGCGTATACGGTAGCGTATTACAGCGTACCGGAAAACAAGAGTAACCGCGAAGTTTTCGTGATGAACGCAGATGGAAGCGAAAATCAACAAATCACTCATACCCCGTATCAGGAAAATGAGGTGACTTGGATTAAGGGAGGCACTAAACTGGCATTCTTAAGTAATGACAACGGAAGCAGCCAGCTTTATGAAATGAATCCGGATGGTAGCGGGCGCAAGCAGCTGACCAACTACGACGGAGATATTGAAGGATATTCCATCTCACCGGATGGCAAAAAACTGCTGTTTATTTCACAAGTAAAGACGAAAGAAAGCACTGTTGATAAGTATCCGGACCTGCCGAAAGCTACCGGTATCATCGTTACCGACCTGATGTACAAACATTGGGATGAATGGGTGACGACCGCTCCGCATCCTTTTGTTGCCGACTTTGATGGTAACGGCATTTCCAATATCGTGGATATTCTGAACGACGAACCGTATGAAAGTCCGATGAAGCCTTGGGGTGGCATCGAACAACTTGCCTGGAATACAACCTCGGACAAAGTGGCTTATACTAGCCGCAAAAAGACAGGACTGGAATATGCGATTTCCACCAACTCCGATATTTACGTTTATGACCTGAACACCAAGAAGACGGAAAATATTACGGAAGAGAACAAAGGATACGATACCAATCCGCAATACTCTCCAGACGGCAAATATATCGCCTGGCAGAGTATGGAACGTGACGGTTACGAAGCGGATTTGAACCGTCTGTTCATCATGAACCTGGAAACTGGCGAGAAGCGTTTTGTGAGTAAGGCATTCGAATCGAATGTAGATGCCTTTGTTTGGGGAGCAGATGCAAAAGTGATCTATTTCACAGGTGTATGGCATGGAGAGTCACAAATTTATGCGCTTGACCTGGCAAATGATTCGGTAAAGGCCATTACTTCAGGAATGTACGATTATGAAAGTGTAGCTCTTTTCGGGGATAAACTGATCGCCAAACGTCATTCTATGAGCATGGGTGATGAGATTTATACAGTGGCACTGGATGGCTCTACTACTCAACTGACGCAGGAAAACAAGCAGATCTACGACCAGTTGGAAATGGGTAAAGTGGAAGGTCGCTGGATGAAAACAACAGATGGCAAACAGATGTTGACATGGGTAATCTATCCTCCGCAGTTTGATCCGAACAAGAAATATCCGACTTTGCTGTTCTGTGAAGGAGGTCCGCAAAGTCCGGTAAGCCAGTTCTGGTCTTATCGCTGGAACTTCCAGATTATGGCAGCCAATGATTATATCATTGTTGCTCCGAATCGTCGCGGCTTGCCGGGATTTGGCGTGGAATGGAACGAACAGATCAGTGGTGACTACGGTGGCCAGTGTATGAAGGATTATTTCACTGCTATTGATGAAATGGCAAAAGAGCCGTATGTAGACAAAGATCGCTTGGGATGTGTAGGTGCCAGCTTCGGAGGATTCTCCGTATACTGGTTGGCGGGACATCATGACAAACGATTCAAAGCGTTCATCGCCCACGACGGTATCTTCAACATGGAAATGCAATATCTGGAAACGGAAGAGAAATGGTTTGCCAACTGGGATATGGGAGGCGCATACTGGGAAAAACAAAACCCGGTGGCACAACGTACGTTTGCCAACTCTCCTCACCTATTCGTGGAGAAATGGGATACGCCTATCCTCTGTATTCATGGAGAAAAAGACTATCGTATTTTGGCTAATCAGGCAATGGCTGCTTTCGATGCTGCCGTGATGCGTGGTGTTCCTGCAGAGTTACTGATTTATCCGGATGAAAACCACTGGGTATTGAAACCGCAGAATGGGGTTCTATGGCAACGCACATTCTTCGAATGGCTGGACAAATGGGTGAAGAAAGCTCCATCTAAGTAAAATTTTAAAGCACGGATTATACGAATCTCACAGTCATTTGATTCACTAAAACTGCATATTTCATATAATCTGTGCTTAACGACTTTCCAATAAAGTAAAATAAAAGAAGGCTCTGTTCTCAATCTACTTGAGTTCAGAGCCTTCTCCATTGCATCCATCATAAATCGGCTAAATCTTACTCCGAATAAATATTTTCAATTTCTACAATATACATCTTGTGGAAACCGCCATGAGCACCACCGTACCACTTTTCCAATGATTCCTTATCCAGAAAACATTCCGGTTTGATACCGTCAGCATAAAGCTTCTTACACTCCAGGCTCAATCGTGCCTGCTCAAACAACACATTGCCATTTTCTGTAAACACTGGTTTCAATCCGGTCTCTTTTACTTTATCTATATTACGTCCCGACTTAGAACCACAAATAGCGTGAATCTTCTTATTTTCTTCCCCTAAGAAAGAAAGAGTCAGGTGATCGTTCTTCTCTACAAATTCATACGTATACCGTTCGGGACGGATAAAAACGAAAGCAACAGGCTTATTCCACAGCCAACCGATGCCACCCCAACTTGCTGTCATCGTGTTAAACTTTTCTTTTGTTCCGGCCGTAACCAGCATCCACTCTTTTCCAATCGCTTCGAAAAAGTTTTCTTTCAAATCTTTTACTTCTAATTTCTTCATCTCTTTATTCGTTTTTAATTATTTCTGTTTTTTCAATTTTACAATCTCTCCCAAATAGGGAATCTCCACAGGAATCTTCCGTTTCTTTGCTTCTGCTGCAAAAACCTTCGGAGGATCGTGCAAAGGCTCGTCAGACAAGTCGAATGTGCCATAATGCATGGGAATGGTAAGACCTGCATACATTTCTTCGGCAGCAGTCAAGGATTCGTAAGGCGATATATGATTGGGACGCATAAACCAGCGGGGTTTATATGCTCCGATGCCCAACAAAGCATAATCCGGTGCTCCGAACAGATCGGGAATCTCACGAAAATGGCTGGAATAACCCGTATCACCACTATAATAAAGAGAAATCCCATTTCCTTGCAGCATAAAAGCTCCCCACAGTCGCTGCCCACCATCACGTACGGAACGTTTGCTCCAGTGTTGTGCCGGCAGAAACGTGATCTTCAATCCTTCATCTTCCATTTGTTGATACCATCCGGCTTCAATCACTTTCATTTCAGGGAACCATCCCTGAATCAGTTCACCGGTTCCCAAGCCGCAGAAAAGTTTCATTTGCGGGTTATTCTTCAGTAAGCGGGCTATACTCTGTTTATCCAAATGGTCAAAATGGTCATGACTGACAAGTAGATAATCAATCTCCGTAAATATATCAGGATTAGCAGGAAATTCGCTCTGTCTTTTCACAAAAGGAATACTGCTGAACACCGGATCGAACATGATTCGCTTACCTGCTAATTGAAGAAAGAAAGAATTATGTCCGAGCCATATCAGAGAATCTCCTACCACCGCATCCAATGAGCGAAGATAACAAACTTTCGGGTCCCATTTCACCGTCTTCTTCTCTTTGCGTTGGGGATTGGGCGAAAGACGCCATTTCAACACGCTGCCCATCCCCGGACGGAAGCGATGCTGCCTGTTAAAAAAACGTCCGCGCACCATCGGATTTCCTCTCCAATAAGGATTGACTGTCGCTAAACGTTCGTTTCTCCTAAAACATATATGTTCACCCATTTTATTTCCTGAATACGTATTTACAAACTTACTAAAAAATCTCGATTTACGATGAATAAGGGAAAACAAAAAATGTACCCCGGACACACTATCGGGGTACATTTACTTATAAAAGAATAAATATTATCCTTTTTTAATAGAATGAGGCTTAGTTAACAGCAGTGTAGCCCATACAGAGGCAGTTGCCAGCCAAGAGCAGAAAGATTGATAACCATAATGACCGCACCCAATATCCATAAAATCAGTAACGACCATTTCAAACCTGTTCCCATTGGCGACCAATGGAATAGCTGGCGCAAGATAGTATACAAGAAAGCTCCTAATGGAATACCGATGAGGGCAACTCCGGCAATCGTACCTAATAATGTCATCATAGGAGAGACGGAAGCAACCGGCATCCAGTCGATGGCAGGCAACAACTCATAAAGTAAAGCTCCTCCACTGACTGCCACGGCAATTGCCGCAAATACCAACGCTACCAATACGACAGCCAATACGAACAAGACAGGGCAACAAAGAATAACAAGAGCTACCAGAAATATCTTAAAGAGAACGGCAGCAATGGAAACAAATACATCGCCTATCTTTTGAAGAAAGGTACGAGGTTTACCGGAGTTCACATAATTATTAACTTGAAAAGCAATAAATAATTTTTTTAAAACATCTAGATGTTCAGTACTACTAGATAAGGCTAACATAAAAATCATATCGATAGAAATTTTTTCATCGGGATTTTCCATTGAATAAAATTTTATAGGGTTTTTTAAACGTGCAGCAGCAATACCATTTTTTTGTATATTATTATTAGGTGAAGCATGAGGAATAGCAATACCAGCATTGGTCAAAGCAAGACCAGTAGGAAAACTAGCTTCACGTTCAATAACACTATCAGTATAAGATGCATCAATATATTTATTATTTACAAGTATTTGACCTAATTGTTTGATAGCATCTATATTATCTTTAGCGGAAATATCAAGTAAGATAATATTTTTATCTAAGAGAGTTTCTGTCATAATAAATGCCCCTTAATTAAATTCATTTTGAAAGTTTTTTATAAAATCATCATAATTAGGCTGGTTGATAATTTTTTTGATACCATTTTCTTTTACTAGATATTTAAATAATTTTAGAAAAATTGGTTCCCAAAGGTAAAATTCACTTTTAGCTATACTAATTAAAAATATAACTTGAACGTGATGATCTACCCAAATAATTGGTTTATCTAAGACTAATACAGATATAGAAGAAATTGCTGTATTATTTACCATAGGATGAGGAATTGCAACTAAATTACCTATTTCTGTAGGAGAAGCAGATTCACGTTCGAAAATAGAAGTACTAGTTTCTTTATCAATCAAACCACTATTTTCTAATTTTTTTGTTAAATATGTTAAAATTTCTTCTTTTGTATTAAATTGTTTATTAGTAATAGATCGGAAGAGCGTCGTGTAGGGAAAGAGTGTAGATCTCGGTGGTCGCCGTATCATTAAAAAAGTATGAGAG
>ENA-UPWS01000202-UPWS01000202.1-human-gut-metagenome-genome-assembly--contig:-NODE-202-length-42204-cov-7.130035_pt1 | contig 42204 bp, 25 predicted proteins | sample MGYA00250054_ERZ773384 | MGnify/ENA primary metagenome ERZ773384 (study PRJEB29103, sample SAMN06111979) | human gut metagenome | biome: human gut; feature: ankylosing spondylitis patient; material... | reverse complement strand
TCCTAAGGTAAAGCCTTCAAGCTGTATATATGGTTATACAGACCCTTCTGTTCTTGCTGGAAATGTTGCAATAGCAGAACAGGTACTCTAATCAATCAAAAAACTCCAAATCCTAGCAACAACAATGAATAAAGCCTCAATAATCATTCAAAGAGGTTCAAAAATGATTCATTCAATCAATAATATATTCCCCTATCCTCATATTTCTTAATAAAACAACAACTCCCAAACAGACGGCTTGGTATTTCCTTCGGATACCGCAAAAGCAAGCCGCACAAACTTACATTCACCAGCTACAGGAATACTGACAGGAGAACCGGAAATACCATCTTTCGTACAATCAGTTACCGTATTCCAGTCTTTACCATCCACAGAAGTCTCTACTTTCATATAATATTTCTCCCATGGATATTCAAAACGCACTTCAACCGTATCAATAGCTACAACATCGCCAAACGAAACTGTCAATGCAGGATTTTCATCTCCATCAGCTGATTCCCAACGGGTACTATAATTATGGTCTACAGTATTCTCCGCGCCGGCATAATCGGCCAATACAGAATTGCTTATCACTGATTCGGGCTGAATATGCTCTATCTTTTCTTTAACCAAATCCGGAAATGCCTGTGTATGATAAGGAATAATATTCTTAATCTCATTCTTATCATCATCAAAAGTCAGCTTGCTGATACAGGTTTGCCGATACGCCGTACCTTTCACAAAAGGCAATCGATGGCGGTGATACAACATATAATCTTCACCTCCATAAGAGAATAAAGTATGGTGTCCCGGACCATATACCCGTAAGCTGTCATTCACTTTCAATATCGGGCTATTACCTGCTTCCGCAAAAGGACCGAACGGATTATCACCGACCGCATAACGCACTTCATACGTCTCATCAATAGTTTTCCCTTCAGAATAAGTCAAATAATACTTTCCATTATGTTTCACCATCAATGGAGCCTCAAAATATCGGGTCGGAGTGACTTCAACAGGTTTTGTATGGAAAGAACTCATATCATCATTCAGTTCCGCAGCGAAACAATGTCCGTTTGTCCAGTTCCATCCCGATCCCCAATAAAGATAAGATTTGCCGTCATCATCAACGAACGCTTCCGCGTCAATCACATGATAATACCTGGTCGTGTCGCCCGGAATCATAGGCTGGTTGCCCAATGCATTCTCCCATGGTCCCAGCGGATGTTTTGCTTTCCCACACCACACTTCAGACCCGACAGAGACATACATATAAAAAGTGTCCCCTTTTTGAACGACTGAAGGTGCCCATACCTTGTTTGTCTCCGACAAAGGAGTGGTACATGCAGCCTTAGTAGGCCAGTTCAATGTACGGAACGTCCAATTCTGAAAATCATCGGACACCCAACAGGAAAGAAAGTCCGTTCCCCACGGGTCGGCTGTCACATACATATAAAACTTTCCATCATATTGCACTAATGACGGATCAGCGAAATATCCCGGCAAAATAGGATTTTGCAGTTCTATCATTCGCACTTCTTTCTGTATTACTTTCGGCGAACAGCCAGTCAAACCTATCAGACCAGCCAACAAAAGGTGTGTCAATTTCATACTTCAAACGTTTTAATGCTACTATTTATACTTCTTCTTTGAAAACAACAAAGATAAACTTTTCTTTTGTGTCTGAAGTTCAAAAATAGACCATTCTAGGTATGAATTTAGGTCAGATACTCATTTACAGAAGCTCTACAAGATTATTCCAATCATTATCAGAATTGATCAATATACTCGTCAAACACTTCAAAAGAGTGTTTGACATTCATTTCCAACTGTTTCTTCAGCCGACCTTTATTTTTAATTACAGATTCTTCTTTTATCCCTAACAAGATAGCCACATCATTAGTAGAGAATTTCAATCTGACCAGACAGCATAAACGCAAATCTTTCCATTTAAAAAAAGAAAATCTCTCCGAGAAACGCGTACAGAAATTATTAGATACAATATCTGTAAAATGGAACAAGTTTTCCCACTCCTCCTTAGAAGAAAGATTCACAACAGTAGGATTTCTTAATAATGATACATAGAAATAAAAAGCCTCGGCATCCTTTAAAGAAACAGAATTGTTAACTACACGAAACTGCTTATTAAAAATCGTCCTAAAACGATTCACCTCCATCTCCAACTCATTTATTGTTTTCATTTCTTCCGAAAGTTCTTTTTCCAATCGAGAGGTCACAGCAGCTAACTTACATTCACTCTGAACATACAATCTCTTATACTTCCAATAAAGAATACAAAAAAAGAACAGAGCTATTCCTATACCGATCTCCAATATATGATCCGAAAAAACTCTGCTCCAACAACTAAAAAAAGTTTGTGTGATAATGACCATGGGCATAAATATTTTATAAAATCAAGATACAAATATCCTCATATTATAACGAAACCAAGTACTCATTTCATCCAAAGAGGTTCAAAAATAAACAATTGATTCAATAAAACATTAAAATATTTACTATTAACCTAGCAGTTATTTTAAAATCACTGCCGGACTTTTAATGTTTCCCCATTTCGATGATGTCATCTCCAACTGAATCTTTCCTAGAAAAAACACAAAACTATTTTACGCTCCTTCACTTTTCCACCGTATCCTCCTATTCATGAAGGATAGCGGGTGAAGGGCTCTTCTTTCACCTCAACTTCAGACTCTTTAAACTGCTATTACACGATACACATTGCCAAACTTTGTATGTTTACGTTCTATCCCCACCGTTACTAGAATTTGTGCCAGACTTGCCGGATTCGCCCCACGCATAGCCGCCGGATTCTTCTTCTTTAGACATTGAAATATATCGGCTGCTGAAAGAAGCTCACATTCCTCCCCTTTTTCTACAGAACGATAACAAGAACGCAATACATCTTCTACCGGACCTTGACGGTAAAAAGACAGATTATTCCTCTGCAATTCCTGTTCTTCCTCCTTTGTAAACCAGTAACGTTCACCAGACAAGACTTCCTCTTTCAACTGCGCATAAAGCTGTTCATACTCAATCGCTTTGCAGTCAATGGGGTGCTCCACTACCACACAAATAAATCTACGGCTACCGGTTGGATCGGTCAGTAAATCTTTTCGATTAGACGTTCCGATAAAAGAAGCAATACGGGGTAATGAACGGTAGTTTTTCTGATATGCCTTACACAAACTCAATGAAGCCATCTGCATCAAATTTTTCAATAAAGGCATTTTTGCTGGAGAATATTTATCAAACTCATCCAAGTTTAGAAGTCCCATCTCCGCCAGTCTACGTTCCACGTTTCCCTGACTCGTCAAATCCACTTTATCCATATAATAACGCTGAAGCACAGACGGAAGCAGAGACTTACAGAAAGTAGATTTCAAATACCCTTGTTCCGTACTGATGAGCAAAGGAGCTACACTATTAGCGTGATCGCCCATTATTCCCATCCATTGTGCCGTCATTCCCAACATCCAAATGCGAAACTCCTTTTCCCATAAGGGATTTTCCGAAACCCGTCGAGCCAAAGCCAACACACGATCTACACCATCCCACTTCGGTAATTCATCCAGATAAAGTCTGAAAGGATGATAGTCCACAATACGAGTGGAATAAATGCAACGTGACAAATCACGATCCCAACAAGCAATGCCAGCTTCATGCGCTTCCAGACATAAAGTATTCAATACACGTTGATTTACTGACTGGAATCCTTCGCTCATCCGTTCCAATGAACGGAATTCTGTTTCTTCCGTCAGAACATTATAACGAAAATCATAATGAGACTTCAAAAAACTTTCTACATTCTCGGTCAAATTCTTCGTTTTGCATGATGTATCCTTTTCCTTACCTTCCTTTGTTTCCATAGGGCTTGTTGAAAACTCCGATATATACGCCATTAACTCGTCTTTTTTTTCACTTTTACAAAAATGACTCGTAAATTTCTGCCACAACGCTAGCAATACACTTTTCTTGTTCATAAAATTCTGTTTTTAGTATTTAATGAGTGCGAATATAATATCCTCCCAATAGGATCTACAACTTTTTAATCCCCTCATTTTCATAAATATGAACTTGGCATTTCATGCGGTTCTTTCTTGTTTATCTCCTAATTAAACCTTATCTTTGATGCTGATATTTATAGTTTATCACAATAATGATAATATCTTATCACAGTAATGACATGCATATATCATGTTAATGATAAGTACTTATCACAACAATGATAAATAACAGATATCAAGAAGAAAATTAAGAAACATCAAGAAGATAATCTACAAACATCTAAAGAAAAAAGAAAGACTATGGCAGTACAATTTGAACTATATAAGACTCCGATGCCGAAGGAGAAGAAAAACAAGGTAAGATATCATGCGCGTCCGATTAGTTATGAAACAGTAAATACTAAAAAACTGGTTTACCGGATTCACGATCGCTGTTCATTAAGCCCGTCTGATGTGACAGCAACTTTGGAAGAACTGAAATACGAAGTAGCACAGTGCCTTAAAGAAGGGAAAAAGGTGCATATCGACGGATTGGGATATCTACAAGTAACTCTTTCCTGCGAAGAAGAAATACGGGATCCTAAAGATAAGCGAGTGCATAAAGTTAAACTGAAAGCAATCAAATTCAAAGCAGACAAAGAACTGAAAGCCGAACTTTCCAATATGGAATTCCACCGTTCGAAATACAGGCCACATTCTGCCGGGCTTTCTGAAGTGGAGATAGATATGGAATTGACAAAGTATTTTGCCGAAAACCAACTTATCACCCGAAAAGACTTCCAGTACCTCTGCGGAATGACACAAATCACTGCCTATCGGCATATAAAAAGACTGATTGCGGAAAAGAAACTGCAAAATAAGGGGACTACTCACCAGCCTATTTATACACCAGTACCGGGTAATTACAGAGTTTCTGTAGATATAAGATACAAGGATAAAGAATAATATCAGGGTATATAGCAACTAATTATGTATATTTGCGTTATCCATTGAGTAAAATTGCTTAATGCATTGAGTAAAAGTATTATCCACAAATCCGAAGTAAAATTAATCAGAGCGAAGGAGCAGGTGAACGGATTACCCTTCACCCGCTATCTCCTACCAACAAAGGGATGCAGAGAAAAGGTGAAGGGAATTCCATTTAACAGAGAATATTTCAATAAACACTTTGCACGCCATGAATACTGTCTAACATTCTTTCAAAGTTCGGATCTCCTTTGTATATCGGACAGACTTTGTAAGGATATGGGCATTTGTTGTTTTCTTTTTGAAACTTACGATATAGCCCATTTTCCCAGTCTGGTGCATAGAATGAATTTACCAATTAGTATATTCATAACGAACTGCACTGGCATCTCCCCCCTCACCACCAATCAGTATTCTATCCCCAAATCCATCTAAGGCACGAATAATAGTAGATACAGAATCCATTTTAGCCCACATTTCTTCAGCACTACCTCCATTACGATTCCGAATCACTTCGTTTCTCAAAACCTTATCAAATCGTTTAAGTATGCCAAAAGCAATATTATTTGCTTTCAATGCATTAGGTAGCCGTTTTGCTATTCTAATACTGTCTGCAACCTCTTTTATTCGAGGCTGATCTAATAGTTTAAATTTATTGATATAATTAGACAAATAAGACCTCCAATAAAATAACGTATTAACTTCTTCCGACAAATTATCATTCCCTCTTTTCTTTCCTGCCAACAATTCATCTATCTCTTTCCGTTTTTCTTCTAACAAGCACAAATACTTTTCACGTCCTTCTGTAAACGATAATATACGACGATCTTGTTCAATTTGTCTTTCAAGTATAGACATCTCTTTAGATAGATTCATTTCACTCTGCTGAGCAGAGACTTCCATTATTTCATAAAATAGAAATAAGACTATACATAAACAACTAGAAATTAAAGTTTTCATAAATATTAATTATTAAAAGGTTATTTATCACATGCATCTCTTACTATCTCCCATGAAGTTCATCTGGATATTCATCTAAATTATAATCCCGACGTTCCACTCCATAAGTATAAATTTTTGCATTCAAATATAATTCATGTCCACCATATACATATTGAGAACCCACATCATCATAGTCATATACAAAACCTGGTACTTGTATGTTATACGTTTTGATAATTTCCTTATCTTTACTTGATGGACCCAGTTTTTTCCACACATTATCATCACATTTATTGATTGGTGGATGAGTATGAAAAAGCCCCACTAAGTATCGTGCTCCCATTTGAGTTGGATTTACTGATATATCATTATATGAATATGTCACCGAATTCTCCACAATTTCGCCAGATTTATCAGGGCACTTTGCAGTCTCTCCTGTTTCACGACCAGCAGTTACAAGTACGCCATCTCTCAAATAAATAGGAAAACCATATTCCTTATTTTCACTCAAAGTTGAATTCCAACAACTTTCCATCTCATAATAACGAACATTAGAAGTCAATATTTTTTCATTATTTGGATATTCCATTACCAAATGAAGTTCTGCGATTTCAGTCTCTGATGTTTCATATGTGTCATCATTAACAATGACCGCTTTAACCTGTATTACATAATCACCTGGTCGATAGAAATTAACAGGAATATAACCTTCATAACGATAACCCCCATAAGGGCGAAAATCACGAGCAACTGTAAAATTTTCGTCTGCAACATAGAGATCATATCCTCGTCCACCATTCATTATTTGAAAACTAAAATACGAGAATTCATAATTATAATTATAAGTATCCACTTTGTACTTTAACTTTATAGCAAATTCATCATATTCTATATTTTTAGACATAGTTCCATCTTCAAAAGACAATTCTAAGTCTCCCCATGAACTCCCTTTTAAACTCACCCCCCTATTATTCTCTTTGTTATTTATCTCATTTATATCCATACATGAATATAATGATGCGAGTAAACAAGCAAATATAGAGAAACATCTTCCAAACGATCGATATCTTTTAGAAATTTTCCTCCATTGTCGAACAAAATCATAAAAGTGTTCCATAATACTACAGTTCCTAGTTAATAAATAGATTTAGTCATTCGAAACGATCGCTCTTTTTTATTTTCCGGATACACAAAGTAAAACAATTTGCTCCTCATAGCATAGAAAAAAGCAAAGAAAGTCACGGACAAGTTATCTATTTATCATTCAGCAAATTAGTTCAAAAATAAAGCTAAAAACCGGACAAAACAGAAAAAAATTGCCCCTCCTTTACATGGAGAGGCAATAATTCATAAGTCGAAACTACTGTCAAAAGAGGAATGGGTTATCACTCACGATCACGCCATTCCAAATCATTGGTATAATCACCCAACACAGTTTGTGTCCATGTTGAACGGCTCAATAGCGGATTCCATGTATATGACACAGCATCCAATTTTGAAGTTCGGAAAGCACCTGCATAATTCTCACTGGTCGTCTCTAAGGGCAAAGTAACTCCTATCCATTCTAATATAGCAGGAACAGGCAGACTGCTATCCATCAGACGTCCCTTACTTTCAACTGTTTGAGACAAGGTATTGAGTAACGTCATGTAACTTACGTCTTCCTTGTCAATATGAGTATAGTAAGTTTTGCCATTTTGTACGCTTGGTTTGCGGAGACGGATAGGCTCTGTAGCAATCTCTTCAATCTGTTCAACACCATTTCTATTCACACGTTTCATCACTGTCTTTATCTGATTCACTACCAGCGAATCGTCTTTCAGATACTTTTCTTCACCGTCTTTATCTTTATAGAATTGCCAATATCCTATCAAATCTTTATATAACGGATCGGCTTCTGTCAATTTCAACTTATTGCTATACGCTTTCACTTCTGCCTCGGTCAATGCTCTATTCCAAATACGAATTTCCAGAAAATAACGACATGTATTATACATTTCACCCTTAAGAGTAAGATTTGCATTATCTATGTATTCCGAAGACGCTCTGTCCATTGAGCTTACGCGGGTTGAAGCTAGTTTCTTTATACCATCATAATAACTATATACTTCTATATTCCCCTTCCTTTTGTAATTCTTTTTCATATAAGCAGGTGTTATATTCCCCCACTGGTCTACCTTTTCATCTACTTTCTCATCCTCCGTATATCCTACCGAATTGGATACATTCACCGTGGTAGTAGCAGTATGTATCATAGGGTTCAAAAAGCCTGCATTTTGTTGTGTCCATGTACCATCCGAATAATTACCCCATTCAAAGAAATATCCGATGGGGGATGCATTATACCCTTTGCCTCTTTCATGCTCTATTCTCATCGACCATCTGCCTTTTACCATTATCTTTGTTTGATTATGACTATGGGTTACGTAACTTCGGTTCTCCGCCGGACGGGCTGCCATGATATATTCCACCGTCATTCCTCCGTTCAAAGAATCGAGCGAATAAACTTGCCTCATGGTTTTAATGTTCTTGAGATCCGGAGTACGTATGATAGAATCGAGAACTTCTCCCTGAAACTGCTTGTCAAAACGCATTACTTCGTCTTCTATCAGCCCCGGATTCATCTCCAACGGATGCGACAGATGCTCGTAATAGAAGATGCCGAACATATTTCTTTCCTCCAATGACATTCCTCCATAAGTTCCATCAGCCTTTCCACCATGATTGGAAGTGATAACAATCAGCCAGTCTTCATAATAATAATTCGAGCGTGCCTTAATGGCATCCAGTAACTGGCCGATATAATCGTCCATCTTATGCATGGCATTCACATATCCGGCATTCGAAGACTGCCACCCTCCTTGTTTTGCAGCATCCAGTACACTACGGAATGAAAGATAAGTGGCACGATAATTCTCTTCGTTCAATTGTGTCAACACTGTATTCAATGTTTCTTCATCAGTAGAAGTCGTTATGACACGTGTCGCTTGGGACAGTAACTTTTTATTCTGATTCTCCCATGGAGTAACTGCCAGAGTAGATATACTCTTGTCATAATCTACTATATATTGGAAAAATCCGGGATATTTCTTGATTGATTCAAGAGTATTCGGGTCATAATACTGTTCCGAAATATATGTATTGTCCGAAATTCCATGCCGGCCCGGCATGTTACCCGTAAGTAAAGAAGCACAAGCTACAGCATGTTCTTCTGTAGGCGCATACGAAATATCGTCGGCATGTTCCAGTTCCAACCCGCTCCATGCATAACGGCTGTGAGGTAACAATCCTTTTACCACCCCGTCGTCAGGAAAGGCGTTCTTCACCAAATCACCGCCACCGGCCCCTTCAATATTGACCCAAAGAACATTTCTCTTAATATTCAGACGGTTTTCGCCCGTCGTATCCCCCTCTTCTACGGAGAGGGGAGTGTCATACTTCGTACACGAAGTCAATATATTGCCCAGTAGCATCATAGCCAGACAACTTATTTTCACTATCATTTGTGCTTTCATATTCTTCATCGATCTTCTTTATAATAGTAAGTACCAAATTCACCGAACATATGTATCCTTTCCAAATTCTTGTTGGGCGCTAGCGGGCGACCCGGGAATTTATCCTCTGTCAGAAAGTCCGGACGGTCAGGTTCCTCATGACTTACTTCCGGTATTTCCAAGCGTATGCCTGTCACATTGGTATAGCGTTTGTCAAACTCAACATAGAACATGTTGTAACGGTCGGGCCAGAACTGCTTTTTATCCGGGCTAAGAGCTTTTTCGTTATCCGAATCGTAGACTAGAGTCCAGTTTATATTTTCTACACTAACAAAAGTGGAATCCTGATAATGATATTCCAACGGATCATGCGTCACATGAACACGAATACGTTGTGGTCTGAAGCTGTACTGGCCCCAATCTTTACCGGTAGCTGTTTTTACATCACCAGAATAAACTGAATTAGAAAGTCGATAACCGGCTGCCATATAAATACCATCTAAAACAGGTAATGATGTTTCACCCGGCTGTATCACAATGGAATAAGGTAATTCCGGGGTCTGTGCCTTATAATATATCTTGTCTCCATAAAATGCCTGATAGGTATACCCGTTTTCCGTATATGTCTGATAACGGTCATAATAGGACTCCCACATAGTTCCACGATCGCCGTCAAAAAGCGCATAAGGAGTCTTTTTATCCTTCCAGTTGTAGTTGTTATGTTTCCAGTCTTTGGAGTAAGCCACAGCCTCCCATTCGGTCCTCAAATGGCGATTGGGAGTATACCCTGTCCCCGCTTTCGTCTGGAATACTTTACCGTCAAAATCAGCTACCGGTTCATTACGTTTCAGTGGATTAAACATCCAGATACACTTTTCCACGTAAGGCTTGTCAAGGGCTTCCTGACGTCTGATATCACTGACTTCAATCCCAACACGGTCGAACAATTGGGAAAAGTCACGTTCAAAATAATCAGTCAGACATTTCAGCATAGCATCCTGCAGATTCATTTGTCCTATACTCTTTTGAGAGTCTTCCAGCAAGAAGCGGTTGAGATAAGCGAAATATTTCCACCCGTCTTTCTGTTCCGCTTCCTGTTTGTACTGAAGAATAGAAGAACAAATGAATAATGTAGACGGCCAGCTCTGTTCGCTTCCATAATCCTCTTTCACAGGACGTCCCGCTTCGTCTGAATAGACCTTACAACTGTCCGCCGCTGCCCATGAAACCAAATGATCAAAAGCTGATGACTTCAGAACATAGGTATTTCGTTTGATTACCTTATCACCATCATAAAATGACGGAACCTCAATCTGGTCGGACTGTCCCCACCAATTATTCTTGTAGAGGAAATAATAGTTGGGCAACAGTGCAAACATCTCTTTGAAATTTTTCGGATATTTACTGGGGAAATAAGTTTGTTTAAGCATACTTGCTTGCAGCCATCCTACCACATGACCTGTATTGAGAGTGGTTTTCTTAATTTCTTCCGGGTCAGTGATTACATTGATCAATTCTTCGGTAGAAAGCAGGTTGACATTGGTATTGCCATAATAAGAATAACGTTCCGTACTCAAATGTGTATCCATCACCTCACGCACAGGGAATCCAGGCATAGGGAATGATTCACTCGCACCATCCAGTCCATAAAATTCAAGATAACATTTCACCCAGTCATCCCACATATCCAATGCCTGCTGTAATTGAGTCGGAAAAGCATCTCCCAGCATTTGTATCTTCAGCTTCATATAGCTGGCAGGTACCGAAAATACAATATTCTTTCCTCGCAATTCCACCCAGGGAACGGTGGTCTCCCTGATGGCATTCATCCATTCGTCTTTTTTGCTTCCTGTTTCTCCACTGACAAAATCGGGAGCGGCATATACACCCTGCACCTTCAAACTTACATTCCTTTGAATCGCATCACCATTTCGCTTGATCCAAATATATCCACCATACGGGTTACGAATTTCATTACTACCTTGAAACAAAGGCATGGAAGTCACAATCTTCGGATCACGTCCCAAATAAGTATCGGTCAGGGAGGACAAATCGGTATTATGAATTCCAATCTGGACCGTCAATCCCTTCACGTCCTCATCCAATACAATAGTTACCTTTTCGCCCGCACCTGCATAGAGCCCCGTACTGTAAACTGCAAGCGGAGTATAAGCCAGACCGACTTTACTTTTATCCACTGCCGGAAGGCTCATGTCTATCGCCAATGTTGCTTCATCCAAGCGTCTCTCCGTCAGTGTGTCCACCAGTCCCGGAAACGTACGCGCCTTATCGTAGTGACTGACGTCAATACCCTCACCTTCGTAATAGTCGCCTCCGGTCTCGGATGTATAGTCACCGGTGCCCGACACAAACTCATCAAAGGTCTTATCTTCGCATGCTGTTCCTCCCCATACCATCCATGTAGCAAAGAGGAAATACACTAATTTATTTTTCATATTTCTTTCCATTTTTAAGGTGTTTCTCAATTTTGTTCATCCGCCATTTCGCGGTAAGCAAATTGCCATGCCTTTCCTTTTTGATTCCAGTCCCATTGAATCGATTTTCCCAGCCATAAAAAGATTTGTCTCGGAATGTCGATTGTCTTTATTGTTTTGCCATATACCAACTCCGGATCACGATAAGGGACCAACACAGATGATGATGCATCAACACTCGAGATATATGTAGCAACGCCACGATCGATATGGAAATCATATGCATGCTCATCAATGTTCTCTTCAGTACCGGCTTCTGTTTCCACAGGATCGGCATAATTCTTCAGATATACAGAGCCCTCATCCTCTTCCAAATCACACGGCCAGTATCCTATCATATTTTTCCAATAGGGATAACTTTCTTTCTGGAGATGAAGCTTGGTCATACCCAGATATTTGTTGATATCATCTTCTGGAATGGCTGTGTTATATAGCTGAATATTCGTTATATAGAATTGAGTACGACCATCTCCATATTCTTCCCAGTCCCAGTGTGGCCGACAACCATCTTTACCTCCCTCAATACCGCGTCTATCTGTCGAGCCTATACGCATAGGAGATTTTGACAATTCTCCATATCTGGCTTCATGCTTAAGATATTGCTGTCTTAAGTCAGAATTACGATAATCCCTAGTTCCTTTCAATTTTCCATCAACATACATTTTCAAATAGCACCTGCTTTTATTGGTAGGGTTAGGTTCGAGCATCCATGTAACAACATGCCATTTCGTCCAATCTATATCCCAAACTGTAATCTGCCACGTCCAGCCTCCAAAACAAGTCGTAAACTCATTATCCTTGGCCACTGCAATATTCCAACCATTTTCTCTTGCATATGTAGATTTAGAGAGGATACATGAACGAAATATTCTGCTCGTTTTCCCTCTCATAAAGAATTGAATTGTAATCGGTTCTTCCAAGACCCAATTCTTTGATTCATCCTGACTGAATTTGAGATCTCCAAGGGTCGTATCCCCTAATCGGGCTGATTCAGTATACAGGGTAGGATTCAAATTCTTAATATCGAAAGACCAGGAAGGTGTATAGTATGAATAAGGAAATACTTGATTTCCCGGAAATCCCTGTACCTGTTGCTTCAACCGGTCATTGTACATCACCGTGAATGTATTTCTGTTCAAATCATCGTAATAAGTTTCAAACTCTTCACCCGGTTTATAAAGTCCTCCGTAATTGGAAGTGACTATGACCAGCCAATTTTCTTTTGAAAATTGGGGACGACTCTTCAACGCTTCCCAAATCTCCCCGACATATCCGTCCAATGTGGCTATTGCATTGGTAACCGTAGCGGTAGGCACATTGCGATCATCATAGAACTTGCCGTCACCTACAGCTTCCACCACTCCACGCAGTTGTGCCACAATCAGTTCGGAAGTCTCGTCCTGTTTCAGTTCACTCAATACAGCATCTTTCACTGCCAAGTCGTTGGTTACCACCGGCAATGCAGTTGCTTTGGAACCAAAAGATTTCCTGATCGTCTCATCCGACGCATAAAGACTAACATTGCTTCCCGACTCCGCCAGATATGACACCAAATTGTCTACGGGGCTATCCGGCGACAGGTCATCACTCGTTTTTATTTCATGAACCGTGTTTCCTATCAACAGATTAGCCCAACCACGTGCGTCCGTCAGTCCTGATTCAGTATCCAACTTAGTAGGATCGCTCGTATCACCCAATCCAAAATCCGTATACAATGCGGTAGAAAGCATGGCTGTTATATTAGGGGCTTTCCCGGCATTCCTTGCCGACATCATAGACGTTCCGCTCACACCATCCACTACCACCAGCAAAACATGCCCGGATCGCAAATTTCCGGTGTCCGTAGCCGGATAATCATACTTCAACGAATCTTCCATTACATCGTTGCAAGCCACCATGCCACTACAAAGCAACAGCGCTGCTACAGCAGTACGGGCATTAACTTTTATATTTCTATAAATATTCGCTTTCATATATTTCTCATTTTCTTATTTAAGGTTCATCTACTTCTTCATCTTTCAAATTGATCTTCAGCATAACGATGTCGTACATCCTTTTTCCATCGAAATAAGAAATATTGCCGGTTAGCAAAAGTCCGTTGGCATTGTCTGAAGTCAAAGAATATTGGGCGTCATAGAGTTCTCCGGAAAATCTTCCGGGTACATTCAGATTCTGAATAGCTTTACCCTTCATATCCAGAATAAGGAAACCTTGACGGGTAACATTGTCATACTTGTTAAATGTTCCGGATATAACTATATAAGGCTTTCTCTTTTCAGCATTTGGAGCACTCAAATCTACTATTTTCGCGAAGTTGACACTCCCTCCCTGCATATCTCTGAGTTTAAAGTTCTCATCCAACGTCCCGTCGGCCTTGAGCATCATAACGCCTCCCTCTACAGGTAGTCCATTGAAAGTTGTGAAGCTACCTACTATCATCATTCGTTCCACAAGCGATCCATCATTGTCCGTATAAGAGGTATAAGCAATTTTCTTGATCACTCCATCAGTACCTGAACCCACTTGTGTCAGAAATTCATCATCTAGCGTACCATCCTCCTTCAACTTCAGTATATTATGAACTTCTTTCCCATCAAATCGGCTCAAATTTCCACCGATGACAATCGTTCCGTCATTGAGCATGCAAGCATCTTTTATTTCTCCATTATTTCCCACTCCTGGCAGTGATTTCTCCTCAGCATTTTCCGTATCACGGCGATATTTCTTGTCCAACGCTCCCATTTCGTCCATTCTCATGACGGAACGTGCCTCGGTATAAGCAAATTCAGGGACAAAAGTATAGGTTTTAGCAGACATGTATGTGTTAGCAAAATCAACCGATCGATGATAATAAAAATTTCCTACAGCTATAACTTTTGTTCCATCTGCATTGCTGAAAGCACGAATAACTTCCTCACCAAGCGAAGTTCCACCATTGAATGTCGGTAAATCTATTCCGTAAGAATTTCCACTGCCATCATCATAAGGAATCCACTTCCATTGTTTTACAAATGACATATTGTTATCGACCAGCAATATATTGCCAAAAGGATATTTCTGCCTATTCTCTTCATAATGATCAAACAATCCATAAACCACCGCCTTTGGCGCAGCATCTTTGCTTTTCATGTATTGCATCCCACGCAATTTACAATATAGTAGATTTTCATCTCCGTCACTATAGGTACTGGTCTTTATCCCCCACCACATCCGATATTTGTCATTATTACCATCTGATATAAGTCCAGTCTGGTGATCAACCATGACTAAGCCTCCGTAACCTATTTTATCTTTTTTATAGAAGTCTCCCAACAAATAAAATTCACTGGTCAATTCGTTATTCTTGCACCAGGGCACACAAGCATAAATCGTTCCTGTATTTCCTGTTCCCGTTTTATAATACTCAAATGCCTCATCGACAGAAACGCTTCCTAAAATATTAAAATAAGGTCCTGTAAATATCTGATTTTCCATCACTAGGAATGTTGTACCTGAACTCACTTCCTGAGGAACTATAATCGTCAAAGTAGAGTCCGTAGCAGTCTTTATCTCACAAAGCTGATCTGATATGTAAAATTGGAAGTCATACTGGTCTCCATGAACATAAGGAGTCAATCCTGATACCTTAAATACAACTTCTGCACCCGGTCCGGCAGTTTCCGGTTGGGGCATTTCCATCAATAATTTAAGTTTAAAAGGTTCGCGTCCTCCAGAGTATGGGTTTTCTTTGATTGAATCTTCTTCATCAGCATTACATCCACACCAAATTAGCACACAAGCGGCAAGGCAAAACAGATTGACTAATTTCACCGCCCATTTATTTATTTTATAACAGTTACTCATAGCTTTCCTCATTTATGATTAACATGTTGTTCGAATTTCCTCTTTCCCCTATTAACAAATCTCTGCCTTGCCGAGTATTATCTGGATAATCAATACCCGCCTCCATCGCTTTTGAATATAGAGTGTACGAATTGAAGCCTAAAGAGTGATCTAAACGAAGCACATGTACTATACCATTGTGCGGCTCAATATTGCAGGATGATACATAAGCGTATATAGGAGCCCCATAATCCTGACTTGCACACATGATCTGTCGATAGCCTGCATACTTTATTCCATTAGCATCACCATAACAGACTCCCATCGTCAGTTTATACTTTTTATCATAAGTATAGTTTGTCTGTCCCGGGAAAGCACTCAACGCCACTGTATCGATCTGCGCAATATCATTCAATCGGTATTTACCCTCAAGTACATACATTCCTATCATGTCTTCCCATACTTCGCTCTTCACTTGTGAAAGATTTGTTATTTTCTCCATATTATTCCAGTTATAGAGGTTGTAGTTTAGTATATCCACACTTCTGTCGATCGAGAAATCGGTTGGAGCAAAAAATGTGATATCGGCATTCTCGTCACTGAAAACGTCATACCATTTAGTCATTTTAATCACTTTCACCAAGTCGGAGAACAACATGTCATCACGAGATTCCAGATATTCCATGATCGTTCCGTCATAATAGGGATTGCTTTTCCCTCCATCTACCAGATAGTCATCAGTCTGGCAGCTTCCCAATATTGTTGTTACAAACAGCAACGCCAACATTCCGCTGATTATATTTCTTATATTTTTCATGTTCATTAATTATAATATAGTAAACTATTATCGGGTATCCATTTTATTCCCAATACATATTTTTGGAGATATACGAGTTGTTTTCCAACGCGCCTTTATAGATGGGCCATGTCCATGAACCCTGTTTCAAATTGGCTGTCGTCTCACGATGACCACTTTCGTCGGCAAAAGTAGCAAACGAAGCATCTATAATCTTCTTTGTCCGTACTAAATCATAGAAATAGTGTCCTTCGCCCATCAACTCGCGTACCCTTTCCCAATAAATAGAAGCATCCAAATCATCATTCGCTGTAAAAAGAGTAGCTCCGGCACGTTCTCTAATACGGTTGACTTCTTGCATCGCTTTATCATAATCACCTAATTTGTATAATGCTTCCGCATAAAGCAGAATAGCATCTGCCAGACGAAACACGACGAAATTGCCGGAATTAGGAATCAAAGTAGATCCGTAGCGGTCGGAATTCAGCATTTTTACAATTTCCACAGGATAGGTGGTAGAAGTGCCACCTTCAATGCCTTCTATATAGAGGTAATTAAACCAATATTCCTTTCGTAAATCTTCCCCCTCTTCAGGGTATAGTTGTTTCAGGAAAACCGTACTGTAGGTAAAAGCCGGAGCATTTTTCGAGTAAACCTCATATACCACTTTCGAGCACCACATATGATTTGTCTTGAAAATCTCGCCGGTAGTGATATTCTGGGCTATTTCAAATAAGCCCTCATTGGAATCTCCTTTGAAAACCTGTGAAATCTGATTCATCGGCTGCAATTGATAGTACGTACCGTCAATCCATGAATTCATTTCAGCCAAACGTTTGACTTCAGAATAATAAGTAGACATATTCTCTTCGTCAAAGAAGGCAAGCCACATATTCATGTGCATCATTAGCGTCAGGGCCGCTCCTCTATTGGCGTGCTGGCTTCCTTTTCCGTTACGCCACGGAAGAATGACACAGTCCGGGTCGCTGTCAAGCAATGATTGTAAATCAGACAAACAATTTCGCAGCACTGTAGCTTTATCTGTACGCGGCAATGGTTTGGCAAAATATGCCTCCGTATAATAAGGAACATCTCCAAAAAGACGTACCATAAAGAAGTAGGCCAAACTGCGTAGGAACCGGCACTCGGCACGATAACTTTCTACTTCCCGATCCGTGATATTCTGGATATTGACAACTTCTTCTATCATGATATTGGCAGACTGAACTACTTCATACATCTGCTTCCAATTATAGATAGCACCGAAATCGTCAGTTTTCCCCTCTTCATTCCAGTCTTTCTTACTCTTATAATTCTTCATATCATTTTGAATCAGATATAAATAATCATTCTTATGCTGCCCTGTGATAGGTGCACAACGTACATCACCTGAATAGAGAAAAAAACCATTGGAAGTAGTAGCCTTCCTTAAGCTCTGATAGATACTTAACATAAATGCATGAGCATTGGCCTGCGGACCGGTCCAGAATTTATCTCCCGGTAATTTGCTCTCATCATCTGTATCCAGATTACAACCACCCAATATGGATGTGAAAACCAAAAGCAGACCTATTGATATATATTTCAACATAATTTTCTTCTTTTTATCTGATTATTACAAGTTTAAAACAACACCCATAGTCCATGTACGTGCATTGGGATATCCACCGGAGTAATCTCTACCCAAACCGTTCACACTTTCAGGACTGATGCCCGAATAATTTGAGAATGTCCAGATATTATTAACTGATGCTTTCAAAGTGACTCCACCCACCCGCAACACGCTCAACCAGGATTTTGGTAAACGGTAAGATACTGATACTGTATTGATCTTGAAATAAGAACCATCTTCCAAAAACAGTGTTTGTGCTTCTCTGAAAGGATCTATCTCCTTATTGTGGTGATAATTATAAGGATTCGGATAAACAGCGTTGTAACGATTGCTTTCCGTCCAGAAATTATAGCTTTCAATTGGAACGATGGCTGCATCTTTCTTTAAATCATCAATCTTTCTCTTGGCAGGATATGTGTAAGATTTTAAAGTGTTTGCTAACACAGAGTTGATTACATCACGTTTCAATGTAAAAGAGGTATTGACATGGACACTCACATTTTTATAACCTAAGTTGAAGTAAAATCCTCCATTGATGAGCGGTTGTGCGTTACCTGCTACCACGCGGTCCTTTTCGTCGATGATATAATCACCATTGACATCCACCCAGATGGGGTCCCCTGCCTTAAAGTATGCCTCTTCTGAAGTGCTTGTTCCGACACGGAGCCTTTTTCCGGTAACCGGATCCACCGGTACGTCTTCGTCAGTTGCATATACGCCTTTATTGATATACAGCAACATGGCAGTCGCACTTCCTCCCAAACGGTTGGCTACCCATGCATCTTTGTTGATAAGCTGACGGGCTTCATTCGGAAGTTTGGTCACTACATCTTTATTCATAGAAAAGTTAAGACCACATTCAAGATTCCATTTGCTCTGAACAGGCAATGGTTTACCACGTAAGAAGACCTCCAAACCATAGTTGACCAAGCTGACCTCCGTACTTCTCAGATTGCCGAATCCTGCATGATCGGGCAATCTGACATCACTTAGCTGATTGTCCACTTGTCTGTAATAAAGGTTAATATCCGTAGACAGACGGTTGTTGAACAAAGATGTCTCATAACCCAGATTCCAGGTGGTTGTAGTCACCGGATCCAAGTGTACGTTAGGAAGTCTGTCGAAATTGATAGGAATATAAGATTCACCATCGTACAGGTTATTTGAATTGATATCATACGTACCATATACATCGTAACGGGTAGCGCTATATTTCACCACTCGTCCCCAAGTGGCACGGATACTCATGTTATCAAGGAAATGGCTAAAACGTTCCATAAAGCCTTCATAACCAATATTCCAACGAAAACCGAGGGAGGGATTGAAAAGCCATTTGGTCTTTTTCCCGTATACGGAACTCAACTCCGGACTTAAAGTCGGAGTGAAAATGTATTTTTCGCCTCCTGCCTTGAACGTACGGCTACCTTTGAACGAGAAGGTAGGATTCAGAATCAATGCAAATGTACTCTGATTCTCACTGACACTGGCGGATCCGTCAGATAAAGCATAACCTGCAGGTCCCAGAATATAATCATTGGGCAAACCTTTAAAACTCACTGTATTGCCGGTCCACTTCTTTGAATTATAACGGATACCTGCTGTCAGGCCTACATTGGCAATATATAGATCGAAATCCCGATAAAGATATGTATTTATATACACCTCGGAGGTGTTGGAACTATAATTTTCCTCGTAGGACCGATAATTATCATTATTCAAGACTGCAGGCTTGAACTGCTCACTCTCCGAAGCATTATAGCTATAATTGAACACACCTTTCCACTGTATCCGGTATGGCAACAGATATTCCAGATTGACGGTCGTGGAATAGTTGGAACCAACATTGGAATTGGAAGTACCGAACACTTGTAACGCGTCAACGGATGCCGTATAAAGCGATGGAGGAGGAAGCAGAGAAGAAGCACTTGCCGCACTCGCTACCCCGGACTGCGAAACGGCACTTCCACTACCCGTACTGTTATCGGTGAAACCGACTTTCATATCTACTCCTATCGCGAACTTTGAATTCGGTGACCGATAGTTCATATTTCCTGTCAGTGAATAACGATTGAAGTCAGTATTCTTCACAATACCCTTTTCCGTGTAATAGTTACCGTTAATCTTATAGTTAAACAAGTCATTACCACCTGAAAAGCTCACATTATGAGATTGATTATAGGTGACTCTATAGAATTGATCCTGCCAGTCAGTGCTATTATTCCAATAAGGATTCAAGCTATCTGATATCTGTGGCATGAACATCAAATCCTGATAGCCATGATAGATTCGTGACGTATCATTGTTCAGAATCTGCCACTTTATCAGATTACGTTCTGCATTACCAATAGCCACATCACGCAAACGAGGAGGAGTAGATACGGTAAAGTTACCGGAATAGGCAACTTTCGGCTTCACCGAATTACCTTTTTTCGTTTCAATCAGGATCACACCATAAGCACCGGCCGAACCGTAAAGTGAGGTAGCGGCAGCATCCTTCAGAATCTGTATATTAGCAATATCCTCAAAAGGAATGGTAGAAAGAGGGCTGACACCCGATCCGGAAACTAATCCTTGCGAATCATAATCCTTCACTTCGGATTGGGGAATACCGTCTACCACAAACAAGGGAGCAGAAGAAGCCAGATTCCAGCCGGTATCATTATTACCTACTACTGATATATCGGAAATACCACGTATTGTCATGGTACCTTGTGCACCCGGCAATCCATTGTTCAACTGAATATTCAAACCTGCCACGCGTCCTTGCAGCAAAGACATCACATTAGCTACCGGCGTTTCTGCCAATTCTTCAGCGCGTACTACGAAATTGGAAGAAGTCACACTGGCCTTGTTCACGCGTCTTTGTCCCACAATTACAGTTTCTTCTATCTCTGTCACATCCTCTACCATAAATATATTGACACCGGCAGCCGCTTTCTTCACTCTATAGGTGCTAGGCTTCATCGCAACATTGGTAAAGTATAATTCTACATCCAAAGGAGTCTTGATTTTAAAATGACCCTCCAAATCGGATATAGTTCCCCGGATTCTCTTTTTGGTTTTTGCATCCCGGCATATGATATTTACTCCTGGAAGGGTTTCACCAGTCGACTTGTCATATACAACTCCGCTGGTTTCTACTTCTTGAACACGCTGCGCCATCGCATCAGAAATGCCCAAGAATAATAAAAACAACAATAAAATATATCTATTTTTCATTTCTTCACCTATTTAAGATTAATCAATCTGCCAACTGAGGCATCCCCTTAGCGAAATGAACCAATATCTCCCAATGCGCTTCTTTATAAATAGCGAACACGAAATTAAAATTGTAATAACGTCGGTAACCATATTTAGTCACAACACTGGTTTTAAACTGGACACTTGCTTTCTGACCGCTGGAATCTGTATATGTCGTTTTCCCATTGAACAAAGGCAATGGATATGCCATATCCCATATCACTTCTTTCGAATTCACTTCTTTCAGGAAACCTGCCTGAAACATGTTCTTCCAGTTGGTCTCATTGAAGCGACTCGGACTAATGACATTCCAGGATGGGTCGTAGAATGATACGGATAATGAAGTGGATGGATCTTTTTTATCCTTATTCTCTCTAAAATAGATGTGAATGTCTCTCGGTTCCACAAGTTTGACAGAACCAAAAGAATCACCCGAATCTTCATATCTCATACTGGAGCTCTCCGCACTTACATATTCGGCTATAGCCAACCCTGTCTCAGGATCATATATAGAGGGTTCGAAATCAACTTCGCGAAAAGGCATCAATCTCATTTTTTTCTGGATCTTAAAACCACCGGAATTACTGATCTTCATATTGAATACATATCCGGAATCGGGTTGACAACGTAGTATACTTGAATTGGCCTCACTCCACATTACTATTTCTCCACTGTTCTTACGGACATCGAACAGACGACGATATTCCGTACCCCGTTTGGCATTAATCTCATCAATTGATTGCTCTGTACCCAAATATGGTTTTTTCCATACACGCACCGGATAATACTCTTCCAGTTCGGGTGCCGGAGTTCCATCATAGTGCATCATATCCGTTATTTCACAAGTCAAAGGCAATGTTGACTGTGCACTATTAAATATACCCGTATAGAATGTCGTATGCCCCATTGTCGGAGTAAACAGCGTTGTCGTAAAATTCACATCGCGGTCAAAAGCGTCTTTCTCTTCAGGAAGAAAGTTATCCATGCAACTCGTTCCCGCTACCAGCAGTAAGACAGACGACGCACCCATCCATCCCAGTCTTTTTATTTCTTTAATATTTTTCATGGCCTAAATTTCTGAAGTAATGAATAAACTTGTCAAATCCGAATTCATGTTGTGGAACCATCACATGAATCACACCGTTCTTTGCATATATATCAGTCCACAAGACTTTGGCGGGTTCCCATTTGTCTTTATCCAACGTATTGCCCATATCATAAAAAGTAATGTCTTTGGGACCACCATTGATAAATCCACTGGCAGGCAGCCTTCTGTAAAACAGACTCATGCGATAGGAATGGAGTCCCTGAACAAACTGACCTTCAACAGAAGATGATGTGGACAACTGTTCAGTATCATACAAGCCCGGTACCATATAGCGACATAGCAATGAATCCATTTGTGACTTATATTCATAATCGATATATATGGGATTTCCTTCCTTATCCAACACTGGCGCCTCAAGTCTCTTTTGGTAATTCCACAATTTCTTTAAAGTGAGTTCACCAACAGCGTATGACTCTTTCTCACCGGCATCTTCATCCAAATCTTCTGCAGTGAGTTGCAGTTTGTTCAATTTACGATATCTGTTCAATGACTCTAAAGCTGTTCTGAAACAAGAATCCGGGAGTGCCATCAATGTACATTGTCCTGTCTCATCTTTCAAAGCCCGACGCAATTCATTCAGTTCTAACGGAATTCCTAACGCGTCCTCTTCTTCATCCGGCAAATCCAGAAAATACATCAACGAATCAAAAGTAAGTCCCAATTCAGGATCGCCTGCTTTCAAATATTCATAGATGGTACCGTCATATCGGGTCATTCCCACCCCTTTCGAACCTGAAAGATCGACATCTGCTACGGAAAAATCCGTGCATGAAGAAAGTGCTAAGACTGCCAGGCTACATGTAATAGTCAATAACTTATTCATAGTATCTTGAGTTTTTATCGTTTCCAATAATCATTTTGTTCGATAGCCGGATTCTCCCGCATAACGTTTTCACTCACCGGCCAATAAATTCCTCCATTATTTATCAGCGTCATCATTTCCCAGTCGTCTCCGACAATACGGGCTTCACGGATACGGTCATACCATCGGTGTCCTTCACCTATCAGTTCTCTACGGCGCTCCTGAAATATCTCTTTCAATAATTTTTTAGGATCGCTATCCAAATTCTTCGCATAAGAGAGACTCGGTAGATTGCGCATATCACGCAGTTCGTTCAAAAGCGACAGGGCGTCCGACACACGATTGAGAATAACTAATGCTTCGGCACGCAACAGCTGCATATCCGCCAGTCGGGAGAAGATGATAGAAGAACTGTAAACTCCTAAGTTATGCGAGCCATTTTCACTACCGGTAACGACCTGTATCTTTGAGAAGATCGGATATTCCAAACTTAAACCGGTAATGTAATTTTCATAATATGCGACGGGAGTAGTAAGGTCATTCAGCCCAAACCGATTGTCCGAAGTATATCCTGACATAAACATATTTACCAATGTATCTTTGGAAAGATAAATATCGGGTAACTGTTTCCGCACAATGGGTTCTGCCAATGTCCATGATTCCAAATGTCCGTCAGTTCCCACCTCGTTTATCTGATTGCTGGTATATTTATAGTTGAAAGACACCAGGCGGGCCGCACGATAGTCGGCATTATAATCATCATAAAAAATCCCTTTAGAGCTAACCAGATTCGATGTTGTTGTAAGAACTTCTATGGTCTTGATAAAATCCGGCACTTTATCCAGCACCTGTGCAGAATAAATATCAGCATCGATATAATTGCCTCTCCAAGCTTCCACATGCGCCAAAATCGTATATGCGGAATAACGATTCAAAAGCACACCTCTCCACGTATTAGCATCAAACCCATAATACTTGTCTGATGTAGCTCCCAATTGCTCCGGCAGCAGTTTGGCTGCCTCACGCAGTTCGCTTATCACATAATTTAAAACGATCCCGGCATCTGTACGAGCCACTTTCGGGAAACTGCCATTATCATAAGAATAGGTAATCAAAGGTACATCTCCCCACATCCGGACCATATAGAAGTAGGCTAAAGCACGAATTACACGTACTTGTGCCGCATCGTATGTATAGTTGACTTCCGAATAAGCGGGATCTTTTTCCACTACTTCTTTGGCTTTTTCGATGAAAAGACAAGCTGCATTGATTACCTTATAAAAACGTGTCCAATCGGATATTTTCTTTATATTTTCAAAAGGACTGTCCAGTTTGTTGTCTCTGATAGCTTGCAGGTCACTACGAGTCCGTACGGTGAAATCACCCATCCGAAGATCGCCGGTAGCCCAAAAAGTATTATTCTCACCCAACGCTGTTCGCATCAATCCGTAGACACCGAACATTGCGGAGCGTGTATCTGTCAGTGAATTCCATTGCTGTTCCTGCGTAGCGACATGAAAGAATTCATTGTCATTCTCCAACAAATCACTGCATGACGAAAAAAGTAAGGGAGCGGCCAGCACCAACAGCTTCATCATCCTTTGTATGTACAATAATCGATTCATATTTAATTATGTATTAGATTAAAAATTTAACTTCAACCCTACAATGACTGAACGGGAAAGCGGCTGACCATAACCTCTGTAATATCCGTCCATCTCTACCAGTTCAGGATCATCTCCGCTGAAACCGGTGAAAGTGAGCAAATTGTTTCCTGTAACGTAGAAATAGATGTCTTTGAGCTTTTTCTTGGATGCATCTTTCTTCTTTCCTTCTCCTTTGTATGCTTTCTTTCCAATGGGCATGGTATATCCCAATGTCAACGAACGAAGTTTCAGATAAGAGAGCTTTTCCAAAAACAAATCCTGTTCGGCGCGATAAGGTGTGAGACCACTCATTTGGTTGTACAAAGGATAATTGTCTTTATCATTGGTATTCTGCCAGAAGAAGATTTCGCGCAGACTTTCGAGTGATGGTGTGTTTTCCAATGTCAGGAAGTTATAGCGTTGTGAGGAACGATAGTTAATGGCATCATGTCCTAATGCAAAGAACAAATTGATACCCAAATCGAAACGTCCCAACTTAAAGTTATTTACAAAACTTCCTGTTACTGGTGGCAGACTATGACCTTTCAATACTTTATCATCATCATTAATCACATTGTCGCCATTCTGGTCTTTCCATTTCGGATCGTTTTTCGCAAACTCGATAGAGCTCATAGACAGTTTCTTACCGTCTTTCACAGGAACATCGGCATCGGAAGCATAAACACCCTCGTTCTGATAGAGCCAGAACTGATCAATAGCATGTCCCACCTGCAATTTGCGATTTCCAATCACCAGTTCGTTCAGATTCTCCGGCAATTGCAACAATTCATTCTTATTGTATGCCAGTGAAAAGGAAGCATCCCATGAGAATCCTTTGGCATTATTGAAAGGCTTGCCCGAAAGTGTTACTTCAACACCGGAGTTGCGAACCTTCATGCCACTGGCATATTTATACTCATATCCATATTCCCGACTGACAGGAATGGTTGTAAGCAAATCACAATCCGTATTATTATAATATTCCACTTCTAAAGAAAGACGTTGGTTGAAAAATGAAGTATTCACTCCTATATTCCATTTGTCTGAATAAGGCCATCCTAATTCATATCCTATCCAACCTGTATTGTAAGGACGAGCTACTGTGGCCCATCCATAGTAGGAAGAGGTTACCGGCTGACCAAGACTTGTCATTTCTTCTCCAGTGTACTGCGGACCGGCTGCAAATCTATTGTTATCCTGATAACGACCTATCCGTGCCCATGAACCGCGCAAAGCCAATTCTGAAACTTTTGGCAGGTCCTGCAATAGTAGGTTCTTTAAATTCAGACTTGCACTAGCCGCCGGAGTAAACAACCAGCGACTGTCTTTCTGTATATTGGACGATCCATCTCCACGAAAAACGACTTGTGCGTCAAAAAGATTTTTATATCTATAGTCTACTGAAAAAAGAGCGCTCACCATGTTGTTTTTCATCTTATCGACAAAACGTCTCATGTAGACGAAACCACCACCATTGGTAGACGGTTTGGTGTCATCTGTTCCATCATACGCTTGTGCATAATTATAATGTTGAACGCTTTTCATGATGATCGCCTGTGCTCCCATGTTCAAGAAATGAGTTTTCTGAATATCAAATTTATAATCTGCACTTGACTGCCAAATCAGACGACGGTTGTACCCGGAATAATTAGATACATAATTTACGGATTCCATCAGTCCCATTGGCCAAAAGACATGACGCACATTCGTATTATAATCCATCATCAAACGGGTATCTACATGTAATCCTCCCCATGTATAGTTCACGCCTAAATAACCATTTAAGAGGTTATTCAAATTATCGTCTTTCTTATATTCTTCATAATTGTCAAGATAGGAACGATAAACTGAAGATACGGAAGACAAAGGAGTTGTCAAATCCGGCAGATATTCAATTTCGGCATAACGATCGCGCATATTGCGATTGCCGTTACGAGAAACACGTGCTACATTCAACAAACAGGAAACACCCAATTGATCTGTCAAATTCATGTTTAGAGCAAAGCTCGCTGTCAGTTTATTAAAATTAGTATTGTCTGCTACTCCATCATTACCTGTATAGCCTAACATAAATATGTAGTTGGCCATGCTTCCGCCACTTCCCATCGAAGCACTGAAATTATAAAGAGGAGACATACTATAATAATCGTTTGCCCAATCGGGTTCTCCAAAGAAATTCATATCACGGAAATCTTTCATCCATGCCGGCATCTTGTTCAGATAAGTAGTACGTTGATCGTTCGTGGCACATAGATCGGTAAAGCGCATACGAAAAGCGTAATCGTTGGCCGCATTGGTCATTTTTATTTCTGATGGCGGAATGGCAATACCGCCATTGGCACGGATGAACATATTGCTGCCACCATAATAACCATCTTTCAAATTCACCAGAATAGCACCGTTAGCTGCCAATGGTCCCAACTTTGCCAATCGAGCCGCATCTTTCACTACCTCAATAGAAGCTACATTATCCATGTTCAGACTAGCTAAAATATTGGTAGCTGTACCGATAGGATTCACTTCTGCATTTTTAATACCATATACATAAGCGTCGTTTGTCAACAATGGAATGCCATTGAGAAAAACAACCGGCTGTGCAGAAGACATATCCCCCTTTGAAAATACCGGAGTGGACAAGCCACGAATCAGCATATTCTGCATAGTTCCCGGTTCGCCTGTCGTTTCCTGAACATATACACCAGGCAGCGTACCTTTCAAGTATTGCTGCAGAGATATATAAGGTGAACGCGATAGCTCCCATAAATTGAGCGTATCTTTAGAAGCATAAATCACCGCTTTTTTCTTCGTGTCATGAGCTGCACGAATAAGATCGGTATTTTCCATCATTTGCCCCGTATTCTCGTCCGGGGAAATACTATCATTTGGAAGAAAGAGATGTCCGCCACTCCGAGCAGCTCTAATTTCACTTCCAAATCCCAACAAAGCTACAATAGCGCAAAAACGAATTATTGCATTTTTCATCTGTTGATTAGATTTTAAAGATATTATTATAATTATATTAATACATAACATAAAACTCTCACTGCAAATGAAAGCATATTTTTCTCAATACATGTTCTATTTTGATTCAGAAAGGTTCAAAATTAAAGCATTTTACGCACCAGACGGTTTCTGGACGCTATATGACCAAAAATCATTCAAAAAGGTATAAATATGATTCAAGCCACTTTATTTGCTCCAATCATATTTATTCTTTTTATTCATTCTTCATCAACGCATCAACGGTTTTATGACATGAACCAGTTCACCATTATCTGCTATTCCTTCTATATTCAGAAAATAATTCCCCGGCTGATCGGATGTATAGAACGAAAAGGCAGCATTACCCTGTTCATCTGTTATCAATCTCGGACTCCAATAAAGAGTGGTACGCAAATCGGGTATCTCATTATTCTTTCCTGCCGCCGTATCATATTTAGGTGAATAGAATTCGACTGGTTTTTGATAGCCTAAAGGATAGAATGTGGTATTCTGCATATTTCTTTGCTGGATATCATCATAATACTTCGACCACCATCCTAAACAACGGGAGTCAAAACCGTCTTTTGTCGTCACGTTCAATATGGCAATCTTTTCCTGGCTGAAAGGAATACGACAGTAGGCATGGCATAAATCACGACCCGTATTCAAATAATATTTTTCACTCCATTTCAATGTTCCACGCAACAGAGCATTTGCCCGGTCCCGGTCAACGTCTTTAACCAATGTCATACTCTCCACATCACCGGGGTTAATCCAACTCACCAGAATATCCGGTTTACAAAAATTATCGTCTACAAATAATAATATCCGTTGATTACCGTAATATATCATTTCTTCTACCATATCCGACGAGCGTGAAGACTTACTTTCCACCGCATCCGACTCATATCCACTTAGTGACGATGTATCTCTGACCGCTAGTGTTTCATCTGCTTTTAGCCGTGTCCGTATATCTTCCGGCTCCTCTGCCAGGGTAGAAATAGTCAATCCCTGCGATTTTAACAGAGTGCGCATATCTTTATAGCGTACCATTTCTCTGTCTGTAAACACACGATAATCACGACTTCCCCACATCGGCGCTCTGACAATAATATCCTGCAACATGAAATGCAAATTGTCCAAGCGGGTCATCATCTCCACATCTGCTTTCTGTACATTACGTACAGAATCATCCTCCAACGGGAGTTGCGGATAAAGCGGTAAATCTTTGGGAGATTCCCAGTCAAACAGTTCAATCTTCCCTGTTCTTTTGGCTTTCAACTGTACTGCACTGATGTGGAAGCCACTTCCATCGACATAAGCAATACTGTCAAAGCAGAAGTAACCGTTCTTATCGGTAGAGGTGTACTGCTGAAAACCTTTCAGGCTACCTGTTCCCGAAATAGAAACCATATGTTCATCATTCGACTTTGTTAAAAGTCCTCCGGCTGTTACGGCACGTCCTTGTATTGCCATTTCAGAATGTTTTTCCAATGCGGGCGTTTTATATTTCCCCAGAATGACTTCGGGTAATTCATACCGCCGCCAACCTTGTGTCATCATAAGCAAATCCAGACTGTTTCGAGTCGCCGAACTTTCTTTCTTGAAATAAAATCCGGGTGACTGTATAATCCCCTTTAGTTCGGATGTCAGCAATAAATGAGAAAGGATGCTGATACTGGAATCGGCTGCCGCAAATTTACTGTCGATCACTGATACGGAATAATTCCCTTTCAAAGGTTGACTATCAGCATTCAGAAGGCCAACGTTCACCGATACGGCCTCCCTTTTCTGTGTGAGAGATCCATTGACTGACAGATTACAGACTGTAGAAAAATAGGAATCAGAAAATGCCAAACGCTCACTCAAAACTTTTCCATCTTTGTTCAGCAGTACAAACTGCACGACACCCGCGGGGAAATATTGCTTGGGGAACAGGAATTTCTTTTGAGATTCTTTCCATTCTTCCGATGCTATAATGATTCCACGAACGTGAGCTACTAAATAAAGAGGTTCCACAGACACGTCTGCAACAGATAATAAAGAGATGTGAAAATTTTCACGTTGTGTATCAACTCTCAAGCCATATAAAGCCTTTGTATCAACAGCTGGCAGTTTGAATGTTTTATTCCGTCCGAACTCATCCTCACATTTAGCTATATAAGATTTACCCGCTTCGGGAGTCAAAACAAACAGTCCCATTCCTTCATGAAGTGTACGAGCCGAAGAAACGACCTCTCCGGTTTCATCCACGATATCCAAACTGATATCCGCCGCATTTCCCGTATGCCCCATCGCTTTAAAAGCAATGCGGCAATCTTGTCCGTTTAACAGGTAGCCTCCTTCAGGATAGAATGTTACATCATAATCTTCATTCCGGGTACTCACCGGCAGATAACGACGATACACATTATCATCAGTATCTTTCATGGACAAAAGCCAGGATGTATTTCCTTTCCAATCATTTTTGTCCCATTCTATCGTAAACCCATTTTTTATATCAGACAGTTTCAATGAAAGATCCGACCTATTCTTTGTCGACATCTCTGCCTGACTAAGCATCATCAGCTTATCTCCTGTTGTGAATGTGAGTGCCAGATCTGGCGTTTTGGAATTGTTATGGGAAAGAGACTTCATACCTACTCTATTCCAGGAAACAGTCACTATCCGAATGGGACGTCTGAAAATACATTCATTTGCATTTTTCAGCATATAACGGGAATAAGCACGCAGTGTATATTCTCCATCGGCCAGTTCACGAGCCAAAGACAAATAACCTTGATAGATTCCATTATCCGAACGTACCAGTGCCTGTGATATTATAGAATCCAGCGGATTTACCAACTCTACATATATATATTTATCACATAAAGGCTTGTGCAATGCAGCATCTACGATATAAGACCGGAACCACAAAGTATCGCCTGCCAAATAGGTTCCTTTATCTGTATGTAAATAGACTTTTTCTTGTGGAAATATACTTAATTGAGATAGGAAACGACTCGTCAATGAATCCTTATCAAACTTTCCGGTTTGTCCATATCCCTTCACTGCTCCGATTACAAGCAGAATTAATATCAATAGAATATTATTTTTCGTCATGACTTGTGTGTATGTGTTGTTTTAGTTTATAAAAACAGGAAATCCACTATTTACATTTTTTTTATCCAGACTCCATCGAGAAAAGACTTCTTTCTTGTCTACCCACTTATTAAGCAAATCGACAAATGACTGCTGCTTCATCTCATCCGCACTGAAATATCTGAAAGAATCAGGTATTTTCATTGTCCCGTACATTATTTTATTCCAAGAATCCGTGCGAAGTTTGTTTCCTTCGAAACGTGGCTTCCTAAGTGTGTTCATTTTGCAGGATTCTTCACTCCAATAACATGCAGCACCATCCCGGTTGATACGGTCAACGGATGGTATAATCAAATTATCAGGATCAGCAAAATAAGCATATACACCTACGAGTCCGTCAGTCACAACAGGATATATGGTATGGATTTTCCCGGCACTATAATTATTGGCAAAAACCACCTTCCATGTGGAGACTTGAATAGAATGTAGATTAATATGTCCGGCAATACCCCCGGCTACATCTCTTGCCATTATTGTTCCTGTATTGTAACAATTGGCTACAGTGTCATTGGGAAGTTCTTTCAATTCCGTGTCTTTAACTGACTTTTGATAAGGTTCGGAAAATTCACCTATAATACCGCCTACATGCTCGTAACGTCCGACAATATCTCCTCTATTAAAGGAATTGTAGATAGACCCGCCTTCAAAATAGCCCACAATTCCTCCTACACAACGATGACCGTACACTCTACCGTAATTACGACATCCGATGATACGGTTTTGCCCGGAAGAAAAACCTATCAGCCCTCCGGAAAAATTACGGTCGTTTTCTACAATGCTCTCGTTTGAACAATTCAAGATTTGAGTATTAAAAGAAATATGACCGGCCAAAGCACCTACATAATTATAGGCAATAATGTGGGAAAAACAAATACGGGTATTCTTTACTACTGCTCTCCTCAAAAAGCCAAAAAGACCTTGGCAGAAAGTTTCGGAACCGGCTTTCATAAACAGTCCGGCAATATAGTGTCCGTCTCCATCAAAAGTACCTTCAAAAGGAATTTGCGATGTACCAATCGGAGTCCAGGACTTTAATTTAGTTTGTCGATCCCATTTTTTCCAACCTGTCGTGTCATTTAGCCAAATGTCCGCAGACAATTTCACCGTTTTACCTCGAAAAGAGTCTCCCCCATTCACTGATTTAGCAAAAGCAACCAAGTCTTCTGTTGTAGAAATAATCAATGGATTTTCATTCATAAGTCGTGCTGCATTCCCTGAAGAAACTAAAGCCAGACAAATGATTAGCATAAAAATTCTGTTTTTCATTTATATAGAAATTTAAATTAAGACTCGCTTATTGAAAGACAAAAGTGATCCTTTTTTTAAAAACAGAGGTACTGAAATCAACCAAATGGGTTCAAATTCAGCGCATAATCACTTAGAGAAAATGTTTGAAGAGATTATTCTTTTCATTTTAATGTTTTCTGATATTCTTTCGGAGTCACCCCAAATTCATCCTTAAAACAAATAGCAAAATATTTAGGGTTAGAAAATCCACATTCATAGGCAACCTCTGCTACTGATATGGACCTGTTTTTCAGCAACTGGCTGCCGTGCTTTAATCTAATATTCCGAATAAACTCAATCGGGGATAATCCTGTAGCAACTTTCATCTTTCTATAAAGGGAAGATTTGGAGACCGCTAACGCATCTGCCAGTTGAACAACACCAAAATCACCTTCGGAAATATTCGTTTCAACCACGGAAAATACTTTATCAAAGAATTCTTTATCGACGACCGAGGTTTCCAACGCATCAATCTGCGCATCTGCATTGGAACGGAATTCTTCCTGTTTGCTGCGTTTATGGTTTATAAAATTATTAATACGCGCTTCGAGTATTTTTAATTCGAAAGGTTTTGCAATATATCCATCAGCTCCGGCATTATAACATTCAACCCTATCTTCCACCGTATTTTTTGCAGTCAATAAGATCACCGAAATATGGCTGGTTTCTAAATCGGACTTTAAATTCCGGCATAATTCCAAGCCATCCATTTCGGGCATCATCACGTCACTGATGACTATATCTATTTCATTCTCCTTCACTATTTCTAAAGCTTCGATTCCGTTCTTCGCGATCAGTACATGATAATTCTGGGATAGAATCCGTTTCATGAGATATAATAATTCTTCATTATCCTCCACCAATAACAAATGATGTTCATTGGTTTGATGTGTACCCATCTCTGTTTCTTCAGATTCATCCAAATCCACACCATCTAATATGACTTCGTCTTTCTTTTCTTTCACTTTCTCTACGGCAAACTCATTTTCTTTGTAACTATCCTTATCAATAGGAAAATCTACAGTAAAAATGCTTCCTTTGCCCAATTCACTTTCTACTTTAATACTGCCGTGATGTAGTTCTACCAAGTCTTTTGTCAATGACAGTCCTATGCCGTTGGACTCGCTTCCATCTTTCTTATGGGCTGTATAGAACCTGGCAAAAATATTTTCCAACTCTTCTGAAGCAATACCCTCACCTGTATCCGACACTTGAATACATAGACGACGATGCCCGGAAACCTGATAGGATTTCATCATCAGTTTTATCTCACCACCGGCATCCGTATGTTTGCAGGCATTAGATAAAAGATTAGACACAATCTTATCTACTTTATCCGCATCAAAACAGGCTATCAGTGTTTCCTCTTCAACCGAAAACACAAAAGTCTGCTTTTTCTTCTTCATTAAAGGTGCAAAATTCACACTGCAAACATCTGATACAAACGGAATAATATCACCTTGAGATAGTGATAATTTCATATTTCCACTTTCTACCTTACGGAAATCAAGAATCTGTTGTAGTAGACGCTTCAGTTTATTTACATTCGACCGAATCATATTCAATTGCGGAATCCGCTCTCCACTAATCAGTTCGGCATCATCAACCAAACAGGTGATAATAGTAAGAGGAGTCAGCAGGTCATGAGAGATATTCGTAAAATAGCGCAATTTCGTTTGTACCAATTCTTCTGATTTCTCCCTGTCTATCTGTGCGATTTTTAGTTCATGCCGCAATTGCATGCGCTTTTGCATTCTTCGATAAAAAAGATAAATGCATATAATTATAAAGACGGCATACAGTGTATATGCCCACCATGTTTCATAAAAAGCAGGTTGTTTATATACCGAAATTTTAGATATATACTCACTCCATAAACCATTCACATCTGTCGCTTTCAGATAAAAAGTCCGTTTTCCCTTGGGTAGCTGATTGTAAAAAGCAAATTGCCGGTCACCTTTGACATAAACCCAGTTATCATCTACTCCTTCCATTTTATAGGCGTATTTTATCTTATCCGGGAAAGCATAATTCAAAGAGGAAAAATCTATTTCGATATTTTTATCTCCAGAATTCAGTATTATACTCTGATTACTCAAATCAAAACGATTATTGTTCTTCTCCAAAAGGGCAGACATTCCGTCAATTTTCACATCTGCTATCATTGTCTTGATATTCTGGGGATGTTCAGATAAACGTTCATAAGGAGTAAATGCTGTGATCCCCCGATTACCACCATAAAGCATTCTACCTGAACGGCTTATAAAGTAGGAATTCGGCATAAAGGAATTCACTAATATATCATCCATAGTAGAATAGTCCATGATACCTCCATTTTTCGGTTCATATTCTATAATACGTTTGTTAGTAGAAATCCATATATGTCCTAACCGATCAGTTACAATATTGAAGATACTTTCTTCGAGCATATCAAACACATTCGACAAATCTGTTACTTTCTTCTTTTGAGAATCATAAGTAAAGATACTGCCTTCTTCACTGCCTAACCATATTAATCCTTTATCATCTACACAAATGGCAGTGATATTATTACTCATCAAACCATTCGTCTCGGAAGTCAGATTCTTTAAGCTTGATTTCTCGAACTTTAATTGAGGAGGAATCACAGCGGTATATACGCCCTGCTTTTTGGTGCTGATCCATAGGGTAGTGTCTTTACCCTCTCCAATTCCAGTTATATCTTTCAATACGATATGCGTATCTTGAATATCTTTCTTTCCTACAGGTTTTACCAATATGCCAGCGGTAGTTATAATCCAAAAGTTACGTTTACTATCTTCATAGAACAAATATGGATCTCCCGGATTCTCTGTCATACATTTCTTTAAATCCAAAATTCCGAGTAATTGCATTTTACCCTTTTCTTTCTTCACCCTATAAATTTCAGAATCATATTCAGTTCCTAACCAAACTTCATGAAGAGAAGAAACAGGTGCTATACAACTTATATTTTTCAAATTTGATATTCCTTTGAGTGAAGGGATATCCGTATGAAACTGGATATCTGTTGAATTGGGTTTAAGAATCCCTACTCCCCAACGGTTTTGATTAATCCACAAATCACCATCTTCATCTTCGTATATATTTTTCACATTAGCATTAAATCCTGTCTTTTTTCGAATAGTTGGAAGTGAGTTGTTCTGAACAAAGGGCTTATTCAGATCAATCATAGACACTCCTTCATTAAAAGCAGCAATCCACAGGTTGCCAAATGCATCTTTTACTATCTCACTAAAAATATTATTCAACTTAGAGGATATATGGGAAATATCAACATTACTAACCATATCTCCCGGACGTTTCTGAAGCGCATAAAGTCCTTGCGTAGACACAATCCAGATATATCCATACTTATCGTCCTGAACAATGCTAAAACAGCCACTCTCATCCCATTTGTTCTCATTCTCTACAATAACATGATTATACATCATTTCCTGCTTCTCTTCGGGATAAAACAGATATATACCACTTTCCCAAGTCAGCACCCAATGTTGTCTCTTGTAATCCTGAAATACTTTAAACGGATTATCCCAGAGTCCTATTTTAGGCAGGCTTACGAATGAATCTTTCTCTGAATCATATTTATGAAGTCCTCTTTGCCACAAGGTAACCCAAATATTCTTATCCAAATCTTCATAAATAGAATTTACGCTGGTAACGGGCAAAGATGCATCATACTTTTTGCAAAAAGAAAAATCACTGGAACAACGAAAAACAGAAGTTAGTGTACCTATCCAAAGCCATCCTTTACTGTCGACTATCATTGTCCGGATTTCCTGATCTTTAAGATCGTTATGTTCAACTGGGATTATCTGATAAGTTTGTTTATTCAGTATATTCAGACCTTTTTTAGTGCCTATGTACAAAAATCCCTTATCATCTTCTGCAATGCAGGTAATTTCATTGTTTGTCAATAAATTCGGCGTCTTTAGACCGGAACGGAAAGTCTGTATGCGATAAGCATCATAGCGGCACAATCCATCTTTTGTTCCCAACCACAAAAAACCTTCCTTATCACAGTGAACACGCAGAACAGAACTGGAAGGCAAATAATTATTCAATGGCAAGGTGGTCACGGACATCTGTTGAGCAAAAACACATGAAAAAACAGGAAGAAGAAAGAATAGTATATAATATCGAATTGTATAGTTCATAATAGTATTGAATATTTAGATTCGTTTTCTAATGCAATATTAAAACAAAATTTAGCTGTAATAGCAGACTAAGATTTTAAAATGTGTTAACCATCCACTAGAGAAAGCATATATGAATGATTTTTGAACCTTACTGAACGATTCTTATCCCTTGCGAAACACATTATTTAAAATCAAACGTATTTGAATTATAATAGAACTCTTATCTGAATATCTTTCATCAAATTTGCAATCAGAAACAATTAATTACTGAATAACTAATTTATCAAACATTTCAATATCATGAAAAAGAAGTATGTAAAAATCATGTTCTTATCGATGGTGTTATTGACGACCAGTGTAACGGCAACTTACGCAGCTCTACCCAAGGACGACAAAAAGGATACGGAAGAAGTGTCCGTAGACACCAACTTGCCGCAATTAACCATTAATGGAACCAATGAATCTGTCTCACTTTTTGTTAATTCTGCGGCTTTACCTGGAAAAGAAATTAAAATAACTGCACCTAATGGCTTCACTGTATCTCCTGCCGTGATACCGGCTAATACGGGAAAACAAAAAGTAACTGTAACTTTGAATAGTACGAAGATTCTGACTGAAGGTAAACTTGTATTAAGAAGTGGAGACACACGTTCGTATGTGAAAGTAAAAGGATATGGTACCGCACTTCCCGTAAAGGACATTTCTAAGTCGCCAACTTATAAAGGCGGAAAAGATTCAGAATTTACGAAACCATTTACCCCAGGTTCTAAAGGATACACTATCGAATTCAGAATAAAAACCGATGATACGGAACAGAACTTTTATCCTTATTTCGTTAATGAAAAAGGATACGGATTCAAAGCGTATTTTAATTCTTCCGAGATAGGCATATACAATAACTACCAGAAAGCTATTAGTAATCCAGCCACTAGCGGAAAAGAAGGTGGAAAAGGCAAGTTTTACAATAACGACGGACAGGCTCATACTTACCGTTTTGCCATAACTCCCGATAATCGTGCTTTCATCTTCAGAGATGGAGTTCCCGTAGATTCTGTACGCATCAAGGATTATGCTCCACAACCTTACTTTACTGCCGGAATCGGTGAACCGGTAGAGAATCTTTTGAAGAATCCGGGATTTGAGGGAGAATTTGAAGTGGATCCTGACAGTAAGCTAACGACTCATATCGAAGGATGGGACGTTGTTGTCAATGACCGTTGGAATTCGGAGCAGTACATTCTCCCCGAAGAACTGGATAATGAGCAGGATATTGATAACCATGTTTTTGAAATCAGACCTTACAAATGGGCAAGCGGATGGAGTGACGGTACTCTGGCACAAGTAGTAAATGTCGCTCCTAATGAAACATACACTTTATCAGCTTTACTGAAAGGAGGTATTGCTGAAAAAGAAGGTACACTTACCGGAAAGATGACTATTGAAGAGGTACAGGACACGGAGAAGAGAATTGTCACAGAAATAGCAAGCAAAGACTGGGAAACTTACTCTATGGACTATACCACATCACCCGATTGCAAACAAATACGAGTAATCTTCAGCGTAGGACGTGGCGGATGGGGAAATGACATCGGATCTATCCGTGTAGATAATACCAAATTGACAGGTGTATCATGCATATATTCCCCTAAATTCGGTTTTATGGATAATACAGCTAATGTGGAATATTTCACTATAGATGAATCTGGTGCTTATGCACCCGCACAACCTGAAATAACTATCAACATCGAAGAATAAATTATGAGAAATATCTTATTTATCTGCTTTATATTCTCATGTGTGTCCGTTTTTTCACAGAACACCCAGATAAGTCCGGGTGTTTTGTGGAATGATGTGAATGGAGAACAAATCAATGCCCATGGTGGATGTGTGGTATTTAATAAAGGCACTTACTATTGGTTCGGAGAAGACCGTACCGGATTTGTGTCAAACGGAGTGAGTTGTTATCAATCTAAAGACTTGTACAACTGGAAACGTCTCGGCCTTTCTTTGAAAACGACTGGAGAAGCCAAAGAAGATTTAAACGATATCTCTCACGGCCGCCTGTTCGAACGCCCCAAAGTTATCTTCAACCCCAAAACTAATAAATGGGTAATGTGGAGTCATTGGGAAAGTAGTAATAGTGATTACAGTGCAGCACGGGTCTGTGTAGCGACCAGTGATAAAATAGAAGGTCCATACACGCTATATAAAACATTTCGTCCTAATAAAAACGAATCACGCGACCAGACTTTATTTGTAGATACAGATGGCAAAGCGTATCATTTCTGTTCTACCGACATGAACACAAATACTAATATAGCTTTGCTGAGAGATGATTTTTTGGAACCTACTCCCACCGAAATCAAGATTCTGAATGAACTTAAATACGAAGCAGCCTCTATCTTTAAGGTAGGTGATGTATATTATGGATTGTTTTCCGGTTGTACAGGATGGGACCCGAATCCGGGAAGATCTGCCTATACCTATAATATCTTAGGAGAATGGACCACGGGAGTGAATTTTGCAGTTGATAAACTGAAACAAGTAACCTACAACTCACAAAGCAACTACGTCTTCCAACTGCCTGATAAAGATAAAGCATTTATCTACATGGGGGATCGTTGGAACCGGAATGATCCGGGAAAATCTCATTTTGTATGGTTACCTATCAGCATGCGTTCAGGATACCCGGTTGTAAAATGGTATGATGCATGGGATTTGAGTGTATTCAACACTATGTATCGTTACAAACGGGCAGAAAGTATTATTTCCGGGAATATCTATTCTTTATTGGAAAAAATATCTGACCGCCTGGTATCAAAGCCCACCAATGGATTCACCATAGCAGATGACGATGATGATATTAATTTGAATTTCGAGTTTATCAAAACGGGAACTCCCAATGTATACAAATTAAAGGATATAAAAACCGGGAAGTTCCTGGAGTCACTATTTGGCACTTTACGTCTGAATTCTGAAAAGAAAGACGATACCCAATGTTGGATGTTCAATCTGCAGGAAGATGGTTATTATCAGATACAGAATGTCAAAGATAAAAAGTATATTACCGTTTCCGGCTCGAATACATTCAACGGAACCAACCTGTATCTCACTGAATATTCAAAAAAACTAATGCAGGATTTTGCTGTATATTTCGATTCAAGTAAGTACAAATACAAGGAAGCCGATTTGTTTTCAGCTACCTACAGAGACAACAATCTAAAACTGATGGGAGCTAAATAGCTTTTTATCCATATTTCAAATAGTAACTAAATAGTTGTATTATGAACATTAGAAGTCAACAAAAGAAGCTTTATCTTGCATTTATATTCATATGTTTATGTGGGTTGCCGGTATTTTCCTCTTTTGCAGCACAACCGGAAGATACAAAAACAGGAGAGACTACTGAAACTTGGGCAATAACGGCCACAACTTTTAAACTCGCAGGCGAAAAAGAGGCCAGAAATGTAAAGTTGAACTGGATGCAACGGGAAGATGCCGATCTTTACAAAGTATATCGGGACGGAGAATTTATTGGAGAAGCTAAAGGGAATACGTACGATGATTATGATCTGGCAGTTGGCAAAACTTTTACGTATCACGTAGAAGCGTTTAAAGACGGAAAGAAAGTGGGAACAGCAATTTCCCAACAAGCTACTACATTTACACCAGTCGGTGAAGTCGAGGTTTACGATAATCTGAATGGAAAGTACATTAGTAAAGGTTCTACAAATAAACCTCAAGGAATGAAAATTGGCAATCTCTACTATTCCTACAAGATAGAAAATACAGAAAAGAATGTGGATGGACAATCACTTAAAGGTTGGATGGCCTCTGAAAGTTATTCCCCAACAGGACTTGACGGAAGTTGGAGTACTCCTCGTGAACTGGCTTTTTATCCAAATGTAAATTTTGAAGGTATTGCTTTCCGGCATAATCCCAAGACGGGTAAAGTCATACTATCCGCACATTACGAAGATGAAGAAGGATACAGTGCAGCCAAAATCTATTTGGCACAGATTACTCCTAAAGGCAAGCTTGAAGTAGGTACAATGGAGCGGCCATTAGGACATGAGTCCAGAGATCAGTCACTTTTCATTGACGATGACAATACGGCGTATCTTCTTTCCGCTACCAATATGAATAGTGATATAAATATCTATAAATTGGATAATTCCTGGACCAAACCTGTTTCATTAGTAAATACAATATGTAAAGGGTTACACAGAGAGACACCCGCCATCATCAAAAAAGATGGAGAGTATTATTTCTTCAGTTCAAAGGCTTCAGGATGGTATCCGAGTCAAACTGTATATACAGCTACTACCGATTTAGGCGGTGAATGGACACCCATGAGAGAGATTGGCAATAACTCCACTTTTGATGCACAATTCAACAGAATTAGTATGGTGGGAACAAGTTGCGGAGTATGGAGTTATCATTGGGGAGCACAACGGGAACATAAGACCCCGGATGGTAATTTCCCAAGAATATCCATCGCTGCCTTCAATCAGGGATACGCGTCGATGGATTATTACAGATATCTGGAATTTAATGATAAATACGGTATCATTCCGGTGCAGAATGGCAAAAATCTAACATTAAATTCTCCTGCTACGTCTACTGTTTCCGGAGCAAAAGGAGCTAAGGCAGATTGCATAACCGACGGAGCCTCCTTGGAATCGTCAGCCTTTTTTCAGAAAAGTTCTAATGCAGCAACAGGTACTCCTTATATATTAGCTGTAGACATGCAGAAGAATGCTCGTATTTCAGAGATTAACCTTTCTACAAGACTGGTCAATGGTTCTGAAGCTGCCTACAAATATACGATTGAAGGAAGTACAGATGGAAAGAGTTATAAAATGCTTGTGGATGGTAGACAAAACTGGCAAGTAGGATTTCTGATCTTAAACATTGAAGATCCTGCATCTTACAGATATTTGCGTTTGAGAGTATACGGTGTTGTGAATGTACATAAAGGCAATTCTGCCATGTGGGCAGATGGTATTTACGAGTTTGCAGCTTTTGGGACTCCACAGTAAGTTAGATAACTTTGTTAGGAAAGTAATTTAGTAGTCAAAGCCGGTCAACTGTTTTAAGCAGTTAACCGGCTTTTGTTTATATACATATAAAAGATATTAAAAGCCTCTTACTTTTCATTTTTTCCCGCCATTATTCGCTAGAATCAAAGAAAGTACCTATCTTTACCGCAAGTATTTTTTATTATTCACCATTAAATGTAAAGATTATGGCAAGTAGAAGAGAACTCAAAAAGAACGTAAACTATATCGCAGGAGAATTATTCACCGAGTGTTTAATCAACAGCATGTTCATCCCTGGCACAGACAAGGTGAAAGCAGATGAACTGATGGCAGAGGTACTGAAGATGCAGGATGAGTTTGTCACTCGCATCAGCCACACAGAACCGGGCAACGTGAAAGGTTTTTATAAGAAATTCCGTGCTGATTTTAATGCAAAGGTAAACGAGATTATTGAAGCTATAGGGAAATTGAACTAACAACAGAATGAAAAAAGCAATTTATAGCTTTATCTATTACCGCCTGTTAGGGTGGAAGACAAACGTTACGGTGCCTAATTATGATAAATGCGTGATATGTGCCGCTCCACACACAACAAACCTTGATTTATTTATTGGAAAACTATTTTATGGTGCTATAGGCCGTAAGACAAGTTTCATGATGAAAAAAGAATG